>Ga0181601_10000434_pt1 | contig 33623 bp, 29 predicted proteins | sample 041ome_8_FD_133020 | JGI IMG/M metagenome (GOLD analysis project Ga0181601, IMG submission 133020) | Coastal salt marsh microbial communities from the Groves Creek Marsh, Skidaway Island, Georgia - 041407BS metaG (megahit assembly) | ecosystem: Environmental > Aquatic > Marine > Intertidal zone... | reverse complement strand
GTGCCGTCCGCTTCACCGCGGATAACTTCTGCTTCGCGGTTGGCCTCTGATACTATTTCAACCTGTGTTCTGTCGGCCTGTGCACGAACTCGTTGTGCCGCCTCATTACCGCGAGCGATTTCATCTGCTGCTTCACGCTCACGCTCTGCGCGCATCCGTGCGAAGGTTGCATCCAAGTTTTGACGCGGCAAGTCTGTGCGCTTCAAACGCACATCAACGACGTCCAACCCGATTTCCAAAGCTTTGCTCCGTGCACCCGCTAGGATTTGTTGCATCAACAATGCACGATCAGAGCTTAGAATTTCATTTGATGAAACCGTACCCAAAATCTCGCGGAGTTCGTTCCGCATAATACCATCAAGTCGGCTTTCCGCTGTAAGAACACCGCCTGTACCAACGGCTTCACGGAAACGATTCACATCGGCAATCCGATAGCGCGCAAACGCGTCAACAACCAAACGACGGTCATCTGATGGCGTTACCTCAATCGGGTCGACATCACGACTTAGGATTCGGTCATCGTAGTAAACAACTTCTTGTATCAGAGGTAATTTAAACGCCAGACCAGGCTCCTCTTTCACCGCGACTACTCGACCAAATTGCAAAACAAGTGCCTTGTTACGTTCATCCACGATAAAGATCGAGGACATGATCACCACGACAATCGCGATGAGGGCGACAGAAATAAAATACAGGCCTCGCATTATTTTGCCTCCTTACGCAGTTCGTTTAAGGGCAGGTAGGGAACAACCCCGCTCCCACCATTTTCATCGATGATCACCTTGTCCACACGACCCAAAACCTCTTCCATGGTTTCTAAATACATGCGTTTACGGGTCACCTCGGGTGCCTTACGGTATTCGTTCAAAATTGCACCAAACCGGCTAGCTTCACCTGTGGCGCCGTTTACAACTTGCGCACGGTAAGCTTCTGCTTTTTCTAATGCTTGCGCTGCCTCACCGCGAGCTTGGGCTAAGACACGGTTCGCATAAGCATCCGCTTGCTTTTCTAAACGGTCGCGCTCTTGTTCTGCGGCCTGAACTTCGCGGAATGCGTCAATCACTTGCTCCGGCGGATCGGCGCGGTCAAAGTTCACGCGCACAATGTTAATACCACTTTCATAGCTGTCCAAGGTTGATTGGATCAGTTCCTGCAACCGCACAGCAATCACACCACGATCACGGTTTAGGATCGGAGCCAGTTCTGATTGTGCAATGATTTCACGCATCGCCGATTCAGATACGGCACGAATTGTTTGCTGTGGATCACGTAAGTTAAATAGATACTCAGACGGATCACTGATATTCCAAACAACTTCGAAATCGATATCGACAATGTTTTCATCCCCTGTCAGCATCAAACCGGCATCGCTTCCGCGGCCACCAATCCCAATGCTTTCGGTTTGTTCGCGTGTTACTGGTAACACCTCATATGTGACCAAGGGCCAAGGCGCAAAGTTCAAACCTGGGTTTCCAACTGAGTTGAACTCACCCAAGAACAACTCAACAGATTTCTCTTCCGGCTTGACAGTATAAAAACTTGAAAACGCCCAAAGCCCGATCGCAAGTAACGCGCCAAGTCCAAACATGCCACGAATATTTTCTGGACCGCCGCCTTGACCGCCAGATCCACCATTGCCACCACCCATTAGAACGCGAAAACGCTCTTGGCCTGCGCGTAGCATTTCTTCGACTTCGGGGGGGACCTGTCCTGATTGACCTGGGGGGCGACGATTACCGCGGCCACCGTCATTGTTCCCAGTTGGTCGGTCATTATCAGATCCATTACCGCCCCATGGACCGCCAGAGTTTCCAGCCATAAAAATTTCCCTTTTTGCTTTGTTTTAAACAAACTACCCTAGAACTGGGCAAGATGTAGAATTTTTCAAGAACTTCTCGTTGGATTTCGCATTGTTACCAATTCTTCGGCCATTGTGGGATGAACCGCAACCGTACGATCAAAATCCGCCTTTGTTGCACCCATTTTAACGGCGATGCCCGCCAATTGAATCATTTCACCGGCGTGTGGCGCGACAATATGACATCCAAGAACCTTGTCCGTTTCTTGCGATACGATCAATTTCATAAACACACACTCTTCCATGCCACCAAATCCTTCACGCATAGATTTAAACGATGTTGTATAGACATGAACCTTTTCTAGAGCTTCTGCCTCGGCTTCGGATAAACCAATAGTGCCCATTTCAGGTTGCGTAAAAATCGCCGTTGGGATCAAATCGTGATCTGGCGCTGTTGGTACGCCTTTGAATAAGGTGTCAACAAAGGCCATCCCTTCGCGAATGGCAACTGGGGTTAGGTTGGCACGATCTGTCACATCACCGACAGCATAAATCGACGGCACCTTGGTTTGTGAATAGGCATCAACGATAATTTCGCCCTTACGCCCCAATTCCACGCCCAGCGCCTCAAGCCCCAAACCATCGGTATTAGGCGTTCGCCCAGTTGCAAACATCACCTGATCAACCTGATGAACCACACCATTTGTATCGGTCACCGACAAACCTTGATCAGTTTTTTCAATGCTCGTCACACTCGTATTTGTTCGTATATCAACACCATTCGCCCGCATGCCGTTTGCAACATATTCAATGGCCTCTGCATCGAAACCACGCAGAATTTGATCACCGCGATAGAATTGCAAAACCTCAGTTCCCAACCCATTCATAATCCCAGCAAATTCCGATGCGATATAGCCGCCGCCAACAATGATCATACGTTTTGGCAAAGTATCCAAGTGAAACATCTCATTTGACGTGATCACGTGTTCGATCCCTTGCACCTGAGGAAGCACAGGACGCCCACCCACTGCGAGCAAAATATGCTGTGCACTGAACCTGCGCCCATCTGACAATTCCACAGTGTGTGGATCAATCATGGTTGCACGGGCATCATAGGTTTCAACCCCTGATCTAGACAACAGGTTGCGATAGACGCCCTCTAGACGATCAAGTTCTGCGCTTAGTCGCGCTTTGAAGGCTTCCCAAGAAAACCCGTCATCCGTAATCGACCACCCGAAGGCGCGTGCCAAATCAAAGGCCTGTGGGAATTCACTTGCATAGACCATCAATTTCTTGGGGACGCATCCGCGAATAACGCAGGTCCCGCCGTAGCGGTCTTCTTCGGCCAATGCCACACGCGCACCCTCAGCTGCAGCAACACGGGCTGCGCGCACACCACCAGAACCAGCGCCGATTACGAATAGATCATAGTCAAATGCCATATTAACTCTCGATATCAGAAAATAGGTTTTCGTTCGTATTCCCAATCATTTGACGAACTTCCGCGGTTGCGCCAGATTTCCATTCTGTGCAGACGGTTCCGTCTGCATTGCCGACGACGACAGCATTACAAATATGGATGAACAGTCCGTTTTCAACCACACCTGGGATTTCATTAATTGTACTTGCCAATGCCTTTGCATCCGCAATCTGTCCCATATGAAGATCAAGAATGAAGTTTCCCTCGTCCGTCACGAATGAAGCATCACCCACCATTCTACGTGTGATTTTAATTCCTTGATACCCCTGCGCAACCAATAGGTTTGCGATCAATTTCTGTGTTGCATCCGCGCCAAATTGCAAAACCTCAATCGGAAGAGGGAATTTCCCTAAGGTTTCCACACGTTTTGAAGCATCAGCAATTACGATCATTTGATCAGATGCCATGGCCACAACCTTTTCCTGTAAGTGCGCGCCACCGCCCCCTTTGATCAAGGAAAAATTGGCATCAAATTCATCCGCGCCGTCGATTGTGACATCCAACCAACCGGCCTCATCCAAGGTGATAACTTTAATACCCTCTTCAATCGCCTGCTCTTTGGTGCGTGTTGATGTAGGTACTGCGACGATGTCCAATTCACCATCGCGTACCGATTGCCCCAAATGTTTCACCAACCAATAAGCCGTACTGCCTGTCCCCAAACCGACTTTCATTCCGCTTTTCACGAATTCAGCGGCGCGCAATGCGCAGACATATTTTGCCTTATCTCGTGGGCTTAGCTCATCATACATGGCAGCATACTCCTTTTCGTCGCTTATAGGGGACAACCCCCCACTGTGCGAGAGGCAAATGCCAAGTTTTTCATAAATCATTTTATCCTGCATTGTTCATGTCCCAAACGGGCTAAAATAGTCGTTTTTGAAAATACAAACGCAGTTAAACCAACTATCTGTCGCAGTATGAGATATCGCCTATTTTATGCACCAGATAACGCATCCCTAATCGTTCGTTTGACGCTTGAGGAATTGCAGCTGCCATATGAAACGCAGCTGATTGATCGCGCTGTGAATGGTCAAAAACATCCCGATTATTTGCAATATAACCCAGCGGGGAAAATTCCGACATTGTTGATTGGCGATGAGCCTGTGTTCGAAACAGCTGCGATTTTGTTGCACTTGGCAGAATGTCACAAAGCTATGGTTCCTCCGCCCGCGGACCCAGCACGTGCCGCGTTTTTGAAGTGGTTATTTTATGTGTCCAATACCCTGCACGCGGATTTTCGGTTATTGGTTTATCCGCGCAAACACACCAGTGAGGCAGGGTGTGCAGAATTACAACGGGGCGCAGAGCAGCGATTAGCGCATGGATTTTCGATCCTTGATCATGCTGCAAAGGACTGGTCAGGACACAAAGATGCCCCCACGATCATAGATTATTATGTTGTCACGATGCTGCGGTGGTGCGCATTATATCCCAGTAAGGATCAAACATGGTTTCATATAGGCGCCTATCCAAGATTAAATGCGCTGGCGCAATCAATCGAAACCCGGCCCGCAGTCCATGCTGCGATGCAAGCAGAGGGGTTGAATGAAACCCCCTTTTCCTTACCTGATTATGCAAACCCACCAGAAGGTACAGCAATCTAATGTTTCTATCCGTCTTTGATATTTTCAAAATTGGGATTGGCCCATCTTCATCACACACAATGGGTCCAATGGTGGCTGCAAACCGCTTTGTAGAGGAAATGCGCAACTCGCCGTTTGAATTTGGCGGGTTGAAGGGATCGCTTCATGGATCACTGGCCTTTACAGGTGTGGGGCATGCAACCGATCGCGCCACGATCCTTGGACTTGCTGGATTCAAGGCAAACACATACGACCTTGAAAAAGCTGAGGCAGCGTTGGCACAGATTAACGAAACTGGCACAATTACGCCCCCAGGCCTGCCAACGCTAAAATTTTATCCAAAGGATGATTTGGTATTTGATTATGGTCCTCCACTTATAGGCCATGCAAATGGTATGAACCTGATGGCCATAGATGCGCAAGGCGACGTTATTTTGCAGCGCACCTATTATTCCATCGGCGGTGGGTTTGTATTAACGGCAGAAGAATTGGCAGAAGGCAAAGCTACCGATGAAGGACCACCAGTACCCTATCCTTTCAAATCAGCCGCTGAAATGTTGGACATGGCCACGAGATCTGGCAAAACGATTGCCGAAATGAAACGGGCCAATGAACACACGCGGAAATCGCACACCGATTTTGATCGCGATGTTCAACGGGTCTGGCGTGTTATGGACGATTGCATCGAACGTGGTTTGCACACTGACGGGATTTTACCCGGCGGCCTAAAAGTGAAACGCCGCGCAAAAGGGATTTACGACGCGCTACAAGCGGAACGTGGTATGAACCTGACAGCACCACATACGATTAATGACTGGATGAGCGTTTACGCCATGGCCGTGAACGAGGAAAATGCCGCAGGCGGACAGGTTGTAACCGCGCCAACCAATGGGGCCGCAGGGGTCGTACCCGCGGTTATCAAATATTACCTCGAACATGTACCAGGCGCGAGCCAAAGCCACATCACTGATTTCCTTCTAACGGCAGCGGCAATCGGAGGATTGGTCAAATTCAATGCCTCTATCAGTGGCGCAGAAGCCGGGTGTCAGGCAGAGGTCGGCAGTGCCAGCGCCATGGCCGCTGCGGGCCTATGCGCCGTGATGGGTGGTACCCCAGAACAGGTGGAAAATGCAGCAGAGATCGCATTGGAACACCATCTGGGCATGACCTGCGATCCCGTGCGTGGATTGGTTCAAGTTCCCTGCATCGAACGCAACGGTTTGGGAGCGATCAAGGCAGTTTCGGCAGCCTCATTGGCGCTTCGTGGGGATGGCACGCATCTGGTACCTTTGGATGCCTGCATCGAAACAATGCGCCAAACAGGTACAGATATGAGCGAAAAGTACAAGGAAACATCGCTTGGGGGACTTGCTGTGAACGTACCCAATTGCTGATATTACCAGAAATACCTGTTGCGAAAGGCACGAAATGACCACCCCGGCTTCCCAGGCACAAGAAAATCCCAGTTTGGGCGTCATGTTTATGATCGGTTTTTGCATTTGCGCGCCCCTGTTGGATGTCTGCGCAAAATTGGCAAGTGAGACCATTCCTGTCGGTCAGGTGACGGCGGCACGCTTCTTTTTTCAGGCGATCATCATGCTTCCCATCATGCGGGCAATGGGGTTTTCCTTTAGCTTTCCACTTCGATTGCTCCGCAACTTGGCCGTTCGCGCTCTGATGTTGATCCTGTCCACGTACTGTTTTGTGGCGGCGATCGCTGTTATGCCCATCGCAGACGCCCTTGCCATCGTTTTTGTCGAACCCTTCATCTTGCTTATTGTTGGAAAATACGTGTTTTCTGAGACGGTAGGATATCGTCGATTGTTCGCCTGTACTGTTGGGTTTCTCGGAATTTTACTGGTGATCCAACCTAGTTTTGCAGCCTTCGGTTGGGTGGCGCTGTTCCCACTTGGAACAGCCGTATTTTTTGCGTTTTACATGTTTGTAACGCGTACCCTGTCGCGGGATATGCATGCGGTGCAAATGCAATTTCATTCCAGTTGGATAGGAACTTTGATGTGTGCACCCATTCTAATCTGGGCGAATGGCAGCGGCATTGTGCCACTAGATCCCGTTTGGCCAGAGGGGGTGTTTTGGCTGTACCTGATAGGCGTGGGCGCTGGCGCATCTCTATCACATCTCTTGATGAGCCTTGCACTGACTTATGCGCCCAGTTCCACGCTTGCAACGCTTCACTATCTGGAAATAGTCAGCGCCGTCATTATGGGATTCTTAGTATTTGGAGATATTCCAAATCACTTGGCGTTTACGGGGATGATCATCGTGATCGCCAGTGGCCTATACATCGTATTCCGCGAACGTCAGATTGGCACGTCCCAGTAAGGGGCCACTTGCATTGCGTTAATCGCAATATCCAAACAGGTTTTCGGCAGGATCACCAACACGCGCGGCGCACTGGGCGTTAACGACACTGGCCCCGTTGCCCTATTGGACGTCCCGATTTGACCATCCGGTGCAAAACATAGACCGTCTGTCGCCCAATACAGGCCCGTTGATTGCACCTGAACTGATGCCATTGGATAAAGGGATACGCGGGTCCTTGCCTCGAGGGCTAAGTTGATTTCAGGAGGGGAAACAAACATCACGTCATGCTCGCCAACACATATGATTTTTCGATGCGCGTGGGTCGTTAAAACAGTTTGCACAGTCATTTGATGATCAATTTGCCCGCCCATAAACCCAACGGCCAGCATTAATGGGGCTTTCACCCTGATAAGAAGTTTTTCAAAATCTGTGGTATCTTGTTCGGACACATGGATCAGGCGCGCCGGCTCTATTTCGCAGCGCACGCTTGGGGATATGCTGTCTAAATCGCCAATCACCCGCTTGGGTTGGCATCTGTACTTCATGCAAAGGTTGGCCCCCCCATCGGCGGCATAGACAATAGGAGCACGCTCTAATGCTTCCAACAACAACTCTTTCGAAAAGTGCGCACCGCCTACAATCGTTATTGATTCATTTTCGGAAAAAATCGCCATGAAAATCCCTAATTTCAGCTTCTATGCCACAAAAAGGCCACGAAATGATACTTTGAATTGCATAGATCGATCAGCTTTTGCCAGGAGTGGAATGATAAAAACAGTATCGAACAATGTGAAGATACTTGAAAATGGTTAAAAATGACTCAAGCAAAGTATCAGCCTTGTCCTACGGAATATTCTCATGCACTTCGCGCAAATGCTGCTTACTGGAAAGCTTGTTCGGCAGGCAGACGGGTTATTCAACATCACCAACGAGATAGGCTATCAAGTGATTCCAAAAGCCAGATAAAGAAAACCCCGCTAATTTGCAGGGTTTTTCGTTTTAATCGCGCGCTTCGCGGATTAGATCCAGAATCTCTTGGGCGGCATTTGGAATATTCGTTCCAGGGCCAAAAATCGCCTTTACCCCTGCGGATTTAAGGAAATCATAATCCTGCTGTGGAATCACACCACCGCAGATCACCAATATGTCTCCTGCATCGCGTTCTTTTAAAATCTCAATCAAACGTGGGGCCAATGTTTTATGGCCCGCCGCCTGCGATGAAATGCCAATCACATGCACATCGTTGTCAATTGCGTCTTGTGCAGCTTCTTCCGGGGTTTGGAACAGGGGGCCAACATCCACATCAAATCCGATATCAGCAAAGGCCGTTGCGATGACTTTGGCACCACGGTCATGACCATCCTGCCCCATTTTGACAACCAACATGCGGGGACGGCGGCCTTCTTCCTCGGCGAAATTCTCAACAGAACTTTGGATTGCTGCGAAATCTTCGTCGCCTTCGTAAGCGGCACCATAAACCCCAGCAAGCGTTTTAACCTCGGCTCTATGACGTCCGAATACATTTTCCATTGCCATTGAAATCTCTCCTACAGAGGCACGTGCGCGTGCCGCGTCGACTGCTGCTTCTAATAGGTTCCCACCTTCGGCGGCGCGGCGACTTAGTTCACTCAAGGCAGCCTCACATGTTGCTTGGTCGCGTGTGCTGCGGATGTTTTCCAGGCGGGCAATCTGCGCCTCGCGCACAGCAACATTATCAACGTCTAGAATGTCAATTTTGTCCTCTTTTTGCAGACGGTATTTATTAACACCCACGATCACCTGATCGCCACGGTCGATGTCCGCTTGACGGCGGGCAGCGGTTTCCTCGATCCGCAATTTAGGCATACCACTAGCCACGGCTTTGGTCATGCCGCCTATTTCATCGACCTCTTCAATCAATTTCCACGCGGCATCTGCCAGATCAGCCGTCAGTTTTTCAACGTAATACGACCCTGCCAATGGATCGACCACATTGGTCACTCCTGTTTCCTCTTGCAAGATCAACTGGGTGTTACGCGCGATACGTGCCGAAAAATCGGTTGGCAGTGCAATTGCCTCATCCAATGCATTGGTGTGCAGGGACTGTGTGCCACCCAAAACGGCGGACATCGCCTCATAAGCGGTGCGGATGACATTATTATAAGGGTCCTGTTCTTGCAAGGATACGCCCGAGGTTTGGCAGTGTGTGCGTAACATTTTTGAACGCGGATCTTTCGCGCCTAAATCATCCATAATGCGGTGCCACAACAAACGTGCCGCGCGCAGTTTCGCAGCCTCCATAAAGAAGTTCATGCCAATGGCAAAGAAGAACGACAAGCGGCCTGCGAATTTATCAATGTCCATGCCGCGCGCCATCGCGGTTTTGACATATTCTTTGCCGTCCGCAAGGGTATAGGCTAATTCCTGAACAAGGTTGGCACCCGCCTCTTGCATGTGATAGCCTGAAATCGAGATAGAATTGAACTTAGGCATTTCATTGGACGTATATTCAATAATGTCAGCGATGATCCGCATTGATGGCTCAGGTGGGTAGATATAGGTGTTGCGCACCATGAACTCTTTCAAAATATCGTTTTGAATGGTGCCAGACAGGACAGAGCGATCGTGCCCCTGCTCTTCACCTGTGACAATGAAATTCGCCAGTACGGGAATCACAGCACCATTCATTGTCATTGAAACAGAAACCTTATCCAACGGAATTCCATCGAATAGAATTTTCATGTCCTCGACACTATCGATTGCAACACCCGCTTTACCGACATCCCCAATCACACGTTCATGGTCACTGTCATATCCACGGTGTGTCGCCAAATCGAAGGCCACGGAAACACCCTGCTGACCCGCTGCCAAAGCACGACGATAAAACGCGTTAGATTCCTCGGCAGTAGAAAAACCCGCGTATTGACGGATGGTCCAAGGGCGCCCCGTGTACATCGTTGCGCGAACGCCACGCGTAAAGGGTTCAATGCCTGGCATCGTGTTCATATGATCCAGAGCTACCACATCATCCGCCGTGTATATGGGCGATACATGGATACCCTCAAGCGTGTTCCATGTGAGATCATTCAGCGGGCGCCCGCGAAGCTCTTTCTCGGCTTGCTTACGCCATGTGTCTTTATCTTGGGTCATATAGCTCTCCTTTTTGCGCGGCGTTAGAAAGATCTTGCTCAGCGCAGTCAATTAACAGGCACAAAAATGGTGTGCCCTCTTTGCATTCGTATCTGTGCCACCTATCTTTGAGGGAAAGGGAGCAGCCATGAAATTCGTCACATTCATCTTTTTTGTAGCATTTTGCACAACCCGGGTTGTCGCAAGCGACGCAGACAAGATATTCATTGATGTTACGCCAAGCACCGATATCGGAGCATATGAATGGCAAAACCGTGTCCTGGTGATCTTTGCAAATTCCGACCGTGATCCACGGTTCCAAGACCAACTGGACATGATCAACCAAGAGGTTGAGGCATTGCGGGAACGTGATGTGGTGGTCGCGATCGACACCGATCCCTCGATGAACTCAAATCTGCGCAAAACATTTCGCCCCCATGGCTTTATGATTTTATTGATCGGCAAAGATGGGCACAAGGCATTGCGTAAACCATTTCCGTGGGACATCCGTGAAATTTCACGCACCATCGACAAAATGCCGATGCGACAGCAGGAAATGCGCCAAGATAAATGACGCATTCCCGCACTTATGACGCGTGAGGTGATCACTCAAACTCCATGATGATGTCATCAACTGCCAAACTATCGCCTGCAGCTGCGTTGATTTTGGAAACGACACCTTTACGCTCAGCGCGCAAAATGTTCTCCATTTTCATCGCCTCAACTGTGCAAAGCGCCTGACCCTCTTGCACCTCTTGTCCAACTTCAACGTCAACTTTGACAATCAGACCAGGCATTGGGCAGAGCAACATTTTAGATGTGTCTGGTGGCGTTTTTTCGACCATATGCAATGCCAATTCCGCCTGCCGTGGAGAACGCACATGCACATTCAGATCCGCGCCACGATTGCGGATACGGAAACCACCCGTGATTTTGCCCACCTTCATAACTAATGGTGCACCATCAACAGTCATATCGGCCAGCATCATGCCGGGCGTCCAGCTGCCTGCAACACGCAAGGAAGCACCATCTTCGAATGTCACAGTCGATCCATTTGCATCGGCGGCAACGGATACAGCAAATTTTTCACCCTGCAAGCTAACCATCCAATTGTCGCCCACGCGACGTTCGTGGTTGTCCATGCGCCCTGAAATTTTTGTGCGGCGAATTTCCGCAACGCGGTTCATCGCTGCAGCAGAGGCCGCAATGCGACGTAACTCAGTCTCATTCAATTCAACACCTTGGAAACCATCTGGATATTCCTCAGCAATGAAGGCTGTCGTCATATTACCAGACATGAATTTTGGATGATCCATTACAGCGGCCAAGAATGGCAGGTTGTGACCGATGCCCTCAAGTTCAAAGCGGTCAAGAGCAATACGCATTTCCTCGATCGCCTCTGCACGTGTCGGTGCCCATGTGCAAAGTTTTGCAATCATTGGGTCGTAGTACATGCTAATTTCACCACCCTCAAAAACGCCAGTGTCGTTACGCACAACTGCCGTTTCTGTGACTTCTTCCGCAGGGGGACGATAACGTGTCAGGCGACCTATGGATGGAAGGAAGTTACGATAAGGATCTTCGGCATAAAGACGGTTTTCAATCGCCCAGCCATTGATTTTCACATCATCCTGCGTGATTGAAAGCGGTTCGCCATTTGCAACGCGGATCATCTGTTCGACTAAATCAATGCCAGTAATCAATTCAGTTACAGGGTGTTCCACCTGCAAACGTGTGTTCATTTCTAAGAAATAGAAGTTGCGATCCCCGTCAACGATAAATTCAACCGTGCCAGCCGATGCATATCCAACGGCCTTTGCCAGTGCACACGATTGTTCGCCCATCGCTTTACGCGTTGCCGCATCCAAGAAGGGGCTTGGCGCCTCTTCCACAACCTTCTGGTTCCGACGTTGAATCGAACATTCACGTTCGTTTAAATAAATGCAATTTCCATGCGCATCTGCCAAAACCTGAATTTCGATGTGACGCGGCTGAGTCACGAATTTTTCGATAAAGATACGATCATCACCAAAGCTGTTTGCTGCCTCGTTTTTAGAGGATTGGAAGCCTTCTCGCGCTTCTTCATCATTCCACGCGATCCGCATGCCTTTACCGCCGCCGCCGGCGGAGGCTTTGATCATGACAGGATAACCGATTTGCTGGCTGATTTTTACCGCCTCATCCGCATTCTCAATTAATCCCATGTAACCAGGTACCGTTGAAACGCCCGCTTCTTGAGCGATTTTCTTAGACGTAATTTTATCCCCCATGCTCTCAATCGCACCAACAGGTGGACCGATAAATGCAACATTTGCAGCGGCCAGGGCTTCTGCAAATTTTGGGTTTTCTGACAAAAATCCGTAACCAGGGTGAACCGCCTGGGCGCCTGTCGTCTTGATTGCCTCCATGACTCTATCAATCACGATATAGGATTGGTTCGCAGGGGGTAGGCCGATGTGCACCGCTTCGTCTGCCATTTCGACATGCAATGCGTTACGGTCGGCATCAGAATAAATCGCAACGGTTTTGATGCCCATTTTTCGGGCTGTCTTGATCACGCGGCAGGCGATTTCGCCACGGTTAGCGATCAAAATTTTATCGAACATTTCTCTGTTCCTTTCTTATTCGGGCTCGAAGGCGTCAGGAAAATTGGCTTTGATTAGGTTCAAATCCAAAATCAGAAGCGCTTCATAATCTTCTGGATCAAAGGGATCATCATAGGGTTTGACTTCGCGACCAAAAAGCCAGCTAAGCCGCCCTGCATCTAAATTGCCTCGTTCAAACGGCTGATCCCAAAAGTGTTGCACAAGGGCCGTCACAAAACCTCCATCCGCACGGCGGTCCGCTGGTTTGCGATCGCGGAAACGTTCACGAGCTGTGAGCGGCGTGACACCTTTTGGGTTTGGACGACGGATCGTAAACTGAAAATCCGTTCCGGGAAGGCGTCCTGGAAATCCGCGATGCTTTAGCATGATGCACCCTTTAGTTTTGCGAAGTTTGACCAACGCTGACGACGTGCAGCGTCATTCAACATGTCACGCAATTTCGCCTCAGCAGATGGAAGGTTTACGGGACAGGTGAATTGACCACCTGCACGCACCTGCACCCCATTGCCCGAACGCATCACCGAAACCGCAGGCAAAAACCCCCGAAGATTTCGCAATACGCGCCACATATCCTGACGGATTTGCAAGGCTAATTTGCGACGTGACATCAACGGAAGTGTTGTCTCAACACAGAGATCAAAGCGCGCCGGCAAGCGCCGTGCGATGACGAATTCACCGTTTATGTCGCTGGTCATCCAAGTCATTTTAAAGCGGAATATTGTCGTGTTTTTTCCATGGGTTTTGCACCTTTTTGTTGCGCAGAGATGCAAAGGCACGTGCCACCCGTTTGCGTGTTGAACGAGGTTGGACCACCTCGTCTACAAACCCGCGTTCAGCGGCCACGAATGGGTTTGCAAAACGATCTTCATAATCCGCTGTATGTTGCGCAATTTTATCGGCATCGCTCAAATCCGCGCGGTGAATGATTTCTGTCGCACCTTTGGCGCCCATCACCGCGATTTCCGCAGTTGGCCATGCATAGTTGAAATCGCCGCGCAGATGTTTGGAGGACATCACAACATAGGCGCCACCATAGGCTTTGCGAGTGATGACGGTCACTTTTGGAACTGTCGCTTCTCCATATGCAAAGAGCAATTTTGCACCATGTTTGATGATCCCGTCATATTCCTGTGATTTGCCGGGCAAGAAACCAGGAACGTCAATCAATGTTAAGATTGGAATTTCAAAGGCATCGCAAAAACGCACAAAACGGGCGGCCTTACGGGCGCTATCGATGTCCAAGCATCCTGCCAAAACCATCGGTTGGTTTGCCACAACGCCCACTGTCTGCCCCTCAAGACGCACAAAGCCAGTGATTATGTTTTTTGCGAACTCTTCTTGGATTTCGTAAAAATCACCTTCGTCCGCCAATTTCGTGATCAACTCTTTCATGTCGTATGGTGTGTTGGGGTTATCAGGAACCAATGTATCCAACGACGCTTCAACACGCCCAGGTTCATCGAAGAATGGGCGCAGAGGCGCTTTATCACGGTTATTGAGTGGCAGAAAATCAACCAAGCGGCGCACTTCGCTAAGCGCTTCGACTTCGTTTTCGAATGCACCATCTGCGACAGATGATTTCTTCGTGTGCGTTGAGGCACCCCCCAGCTCTTCCGCCGTGACAACTTCGTTGGTAACGGTTTTCACAACATCAGGACCCGTCACGAACATGTAAGAGCTATCCTTGACCATGAAGATAAAGTCCGTCATGGCAGGCGAATACACCGCACCACCTGCACATGGCCCCATGATCACAGAGATCTGTGGAACAACGCCAGAGGCCTGAATGTTGCGCTTAAAGACTTCTCCATATCCTGCAAGGCTATCAACGCCTTCTTGAATACGTGCGCCACCAGAATCATTCAAACCAATTACGGGTGCACCATTTTCAACGGCCATATCCATAATTTTGCAAATTTTTTGCGCGTGCGTTGCTGATACTGAACCACCCAAAACAGTGAAATCCTGAGAAAACACATAAACCATGCGACCATTGATAGTGCCCCAACCCGTCACGACACCATCGCCAGCAGGACGTTGATTTTCCATACCAAAATCGGTGCAGCGGTGTGCAACAAACATGTCAAACTCTTCAAAGCTGCTTTCATCCAGCAAAAGTTCGATGCGCTCGCGCGCGGTTAGTTTGCCTTTTGAATGCTGTGCATCAATGCGCTTTTGACCACCACCCAGACGTGCTGCGCAACGGCGATCTTCCAGCTCTTGCAAAATATCTTTCATAGCAACCTCTTTGTTCGTTTCAGCTTGCTTACACTGCACCTGCAGCCTTACCAAGGTTTTTTCGGCAAATTTGCAAATTAGTGTAAATTATTTTTTGCTAATTTGCTAATTTGCTAATATTTCGTTTGTGTATGGACAACCTAGAACGAAGGTTTTAGCAGGTTCGTATGGACAATATTCCAGCCGCGCGTTTTTTTGATCGCACAACACAACCAACAATGCTGACCCTTGTTCTGCTGGCCTCGATCTCGGCGCTTGCGATGAATATTTATTTGCCCAGCCTACCTCAGATGGCGTTGGAGTTTTCTACAACTCCTGCCGCGATGGGCTTGTCTGTTGGTGTCTATCTTGGGACCAGTGCCCTTATCCAGTTATTTGCTGGCCCCATTTCCGATCGCATTGGTCGGCGAAAAATTATCCAAGTTTCTTTGATTATCTTTGTGATCGCATCCATTAGCTGCGCGTATGCGCAAAGCTTTCAGACATTCTTAATTTATCGCGCGATCCAATCTATTGCCGCGACCTGTATGATCGTCTCGCGTGCGATTGTCCGAGATACAACCGACACTGCCAGTTCTGGATCGCGTATCGCCTACGTCACCATGGGCATGGCCGTTGTTCCGATGTTTAGTCCCGCGTTGGGCGGTTTTATTGACACTAAATTTGGCTGGCAGGGCACATTTTTCGTGTTATCTGGCCTTGGGTTAATCATGCTAATTCTTAGCTATTTTGATCAGGGTGAAACCGCACCTGTAAACGATAAGTCCATCCTTGGGCAATTCCAAAATTATCCAATTCTGCTGACTTCAAAACGGTTTTGGGGATATTGCCTTGCCTCGGCATTTGGATCGGGGGCGTTTTTTGTCTACCTTGGCGGCGCACCCGCGGTTGGGGCCGAGGTCTATGCGCTTGATCCGCAAAGTGTCGGGTTATTTCTGGGCGCGCCTGCCTTTGGTTATTTCTTTGGCAACTTTATTGCGGGTCGATATTCCAAATCTATCGGCATTGATTTGATGGTTCTTTATGGCTTAGCGCTTGCTCTTATCGGAATGTCCCTTTCGTTCGCAATGAGCGCACTGGGATACAGTAGCGCGCTTAGCTTTTTTGGCTTTATGACATTTGTCGGCCTTGGCAACGGGATGAGTATTCCAAATGCAACCGCCGGTATGTTGGCAATTAAACCAGATTTAGCAGGCACGGCATCAGGACTTGGAAGTGCAATGATGATTGGTGGTGGGGCCGCATTATCCGCTTTCGCGGGCCCCGTGTTGCACATGGGTTCAGGGGACCTTGCGCTCATCGCGCTCATGTGGCTATCCGTTTTTATTGGTATTTTGTTCATCTTATTGGTGATCAAACGCAATCGCACCCTTACGGAAGATTAAGTTAGCAAACTTTACTGACATCAGTTTGCAAATCGTGCAAACTGCGCACATGGCAAATCGAAAACTTTACTCAGGCGCTAAATTGCGCGACATGCGGCAACGCTTAGGATTAACGCAAAAGGATTTTGCATCCAAACTTGGCGTGTCTCTTCCGTATCTGAACCAAATGGAAAACAACAATCGCCCTCTGTCAGGCACCGTCATTTTGGCATTGGCACAGGAGTTTGGTTTCGATGTCACCGAACTTTCGTCGAGCGAAAATGAGCGCCTATTTTCGGATATGCGAGAGGCATTTAGTGATCCAATATTTGGCGATACGCCACCGCAATTAGCCGATATGCGATTAACTGCATCAAATGCGCCATCGATTGCACGTGCATTTCTAGACTTGCACCGCGCCTATCGACAAACCCAAGAACGCCTTGCGTCACTCGATGAGGCACTGGGACGCGACGATGCACGCCTTCAACCCAGTCCATGGGAGGAGGTGCGTGATTTCTTTCATTACTGCAATAATTACATCGATGCCGTTGATCGTGCAGCAGAAGGTTTTGCCAAAGGACGCCAAAGCCCCGATTGGATCCTTAAAAAGGCAATCAAAACGCTCCATGATCTTGGGATAACAGTGCGAAACGGCGATCAGGACGCAACACGTATTTATGATCCAAACACTAAGATATTAACTATCAGCAATCGCATTTCATCAGAAACAGCTCGGTTTCAAATACTTTTGCAACTGGCCCTGATAGAGCAGGAAAAACTCTTGGAAGCCACGCTTGATCTTGCACGTTTTCAAAGCCCAGAAGCACGCGCAATCGCCAAAATTGGTTTGGCTAACTATTTCGCGGGTGCGGCTCTGATGCCATATAAAGAATTTTTGGAAACTGCCCGTACAGAACGCCATGACTTGGAGCGATTATCGAGCCACTTTGGGGTCTCAATAGAACAAGTTGCTCATCGGCTGTCCACGCTGCAACGGCCAGGAAACAATGGAATTCCATTCTTCTTCGTGCGCGTCGATCAGGCGGGCACCATCACAAAACGCCATTCCGCCACGCGCCTTCAATTTGCTCGTTTTGGTGGAGCATGCCCACTGTGGAATGTTCACCGTGCTTTCGAAACACCGGGTCAGTTTCTTCGACAACTTGCCGAAACACCCGATGGCATTCGCTACCTATCCATTGCACGGGATGTGACCAAAGGAGGCGGATCCTTCAACGCGCCCTTGCGCAGGTTCGCAATCGCGTTGGGGTGCGAATTGAAACACGCCGAACAGTTGGTTTACGCAGACGGGCTTGATTTAGGAAGACCAGATGCATTTGAACCCATCGGTATTTCCTGTCGGTTATGCGAGCGTCGTTCATGCCATCAACGCTCTGTACCTCCGTTAGAGCGACAATTGATCATTGATGAGAATGAACGAGCTATGCTGCCTTATCGTGTTGTTTAAGCTGCGCTTCGACGTTCAAATTTATGACGCATACCGCTGCATTGCTCCATAAGCACTTTTCGCATTTTAACCAAAAGCTCCAAATAGCTGACTTGGTCAGCAACATACTGACGCCCTGAATACGCAGAGAGCCAATAAAAATTGGCTTTTTCAACCTTTATCACTCTTTCAAAGCCTTAAACTTAAACTAAGGCAATCACTCCAACAAAATCAGACTGGAAAGTTTAGAAAACAATTTTGCAAACGCGGCATTTTATTAATGCAACATGGGAAACCTGACCGAATTCGCCCAAAATGTCGGGTTTTGGCACCGCCAATCCCCCCTAAAATGGATATACGTTTTGTTTTTAGCGTTGGTGTAATTCCCAATTTGGATGAATCCAGGGTTCTTGGTTCGATGCAGGTAAAGGCGCACGCCCCAAAATGTGGTCTGATGCCTTTTCACCGACCATAATCGACGGACCATTCAGATTGCCGTTGGTGATCTGCGGAAAAATGCTGCTATCTGCAACCCGCAGACCAGACACCCCAATCACGCGACACTCTGGGTCAACTACGGCCATTGGATCATTAACGTCTCCCATTTTACAGGTGCCACAAGGGTGATAAGCGCTTTCAACATGATCCTTGATAAACTCATCTAACGCGTCGTCGCTTTGAACACCTGCACCAGGTTGGATTTCATGACGAACGAATGGGGCAAATGCCTCTTGTGCGAAAATTTCGCGTGTCAAACGTATGCACCTGCGGAAATCCTCCCAATCTTTTTCATGGGACATGTAATTGAACGAAATTTTTGGTGCTTCTGCGGGATCTGTGGATCGCAAGGTAACACTACCGCGGGATGGGCTTCGCATGGGGCCAACATGGGCCTGAAAACCATGCCCCTCGGCGGCGGCCTGCCCGTCATATCGCACAGCAATCGGTAGGAAATGATATTGAATATCTGGATATTCGACGCCTGCGCGTGACCTTATGAACGCAGCACTTTCAAATTGGTTTGACGCACCTGGACCCGACTTGTTCAGCAACCACTGCAGGCCGACCCAAGCCTTTCCAAGTAGGTTCCAATATTTGTATAGCGACACAGGCTGGCTTGCCGCCATTTGAATATACAGCTCCAAATGATCTTGAAGATTTTGCCCAACCCCTTTGCGGTCGGCCACAATGGGTATGCCGTGCGTTTTCAGATGATCAACATCACCAATGCCCGATAGCATCAATAGTTTGGGCGAATTAATCGCTGAGGCTGCTATAATCACTTCCACGTCGGCAGAAATAACTCGGCTCACACCATTAACGCGGACACGAACGCCGTGTGCCCGGCCCTCTGAAATTACTATTTTTTCCGCTAGTCCTTTGATCAACTGCACGCGGGCCGTTTTCATAGCTGGGCGCAGATATGCCTTCGCTGCGGACCATCGTTTCCCGTTGTGGGTAGTCTGTTCCATGGGGCCAAAGCCCTCTTGCTTTTGGCCGTTATAATCAGCGGTTGCCTCGTATCCCGCTTGTATGCCAGCTTCGACAAACGCGGTCACTAGCGGATTGTCACGCTTGCCCCGCGTCACATGCAGCGGACCGTTTATCCCACGCCATTTGGGGTCACCACCATGTCCCGCAGATGTCCAACTTTCTTGCCGTAAATAATAGGGTAGGACATCGGCATAAGACCAACCATGCGCACCCATTTCTGACCATGTATCAAAGTCTCGTGCATGACCCCGCACATAGACCATACCATTGATACTAGAGGATCCACCAATCACCTTGCCCCTTGGACAGGCCAACTTACGGCCGCCCAAATGAGGTTCAGGTTCTGACCAATACCCCCAATCGTACCGCGGCATATTCATGGGATAACTTAATGCGCCAGGCATTTGAATCAGGGGGCCTGCATCACTGCCTCCGAATTCAACTACAATCACACTGTGGCCCGCCTCGCTTAAACGATAAGCCATGGCACATCCGGCACTTCCCGCACCGACAATTACGTAATCTGCCTGCATGATTTCCTCCTGAGCCCAATGGAGCGACGGGGTGGGTGCGTGGGCTGCGGTCCAATGGACCTAAAACGGCGCCTCAACATCCCCCATACGAACAAAAACGGACTTCATTTGCGAATAATGCTCCACCGCCGCTTTCGAATTTTCACGGCCAACCCCCGACAGCTTCGCACCACCAAATGGGGCCTCAACAGGAGCATCGTTATATGAGTTTATGAAGCAACTACCCGCCTCTAACTCCGCAATCACACGATGTGCGCGTGAGAGATCATTCGTAAACACGCCAGCAGACAACCCAAACTCGGTATCATTTGCACGCGCAATTACATCTGTTTCGTCATTAAAATCTAAAACCGCCATAACAGGCCCAAAGATTTCCTCACGCGCAATTGTCATGTCATCGCGCACATCGGCAAAGACCGTTGGCTCAAGGTAAAATCCGTCACGATCCAAACGTCTCCCACCACAGATCAGACGCGCGCCTTCAGATTTTCCAATCTCGATATAGCTTTGCACAATGTTCATCTGGCGTTCGCTGACCATCGGACCAAAATTTGTGGCTTCATCCAGCGGATCACCAATAACCGCCTCGCTCAAACGCGCGCTCAAACGCTCAAGGAATTTTTCTTTGATCAACTCATGCACAAAAACACGCGTGCCATTAGAGCACACCTGCCCCGAAGAATAAAAATTCCCTAAAATCGCGCCTCCTACCGCATTTTCGATATCTGCATCATCAAAAATGATTAACGGGGATTTGCCACCTAATTCCATCGTCACATGCTTAATACCCTCGGCTGCGGCGGCGTAAACCTTGCGCCCTGTAGGGACGGACCCCGTTAATGACACTTTGTCCACGCGGTTGTCGCTGACCAATTTTGCACCAACATCCCCCATTCCTTGGATCACGTTGTATAAGCCCTTTGGCAAACCCGCCTCGATCAGGATTTCCGCAACCTTTAAAGCGCAAAGAGGCGTTGTCTCTGATGGTTTAAAGATCATCGCATTTCCGCATGCGATTGCTGGCGCGCCTTTCCAGCACGAAATTTGTGTTGGATAATTCCATGCACCAATCCCAACACAAAGCCCGAGTGGCTCACGAATTGTATAGGCCCAATTTTCGCCCATTGGGATATGCTCACCTGTTAGCGACCCCGCCAATCCACCGAAATATTCTAAAGCATCAGCAGCACTCGTGGCATCCACATATAACGTTTCGGATAATGGTTTACCCGTATCATATGTCTCTAAAACAGACAGATCGCGGTTGCGCGCGCGAATGATATCGGCTGCTCGGCGCAGGATGCGACCACGTTCAGTTCCCGAAGTTTTTGCCCATTTTTTTTGCGCAGACTTCGCCGATTTGATGGCCTGTTCAATCACTGCATCTGTTGCACCATAGACGCGCCCGATTATTTCGCCACTGGCTGGATAAATAACATCAATGGGCGTTCCACTCATATCTTCAACATATTCACCATTGATAAAATGACTTGCGACTGGTTGAATTTGCATGTTGCCTTTCCTTTTGAACCCCGTACGACTGTGTCAGTTAATTGTAGCACGCTGACAAGTTCTCCCCTATTGCCACTGCAATACCAACACTGCCGAGACGCGCATTCACAATTTCAGAATTCCAAAAATGTCGGGCGCAACAGTGGCATCATGCTGTTGTAGCACGATGATCTTACTACATATTTTGAAAAGTAAAACTATTTTTAAATGTTCGTTTAATTTTTGGTAATCCAGTTTAAAAAATGATAATATAAATCCATGACCAGAAAAAAAATCCGCGATATCAGACATGAAGAGTTAATAGTTGCAGCGCTTAACGCAACGCACAAACAGGGGTTTCACGCCGTTACGATGTCCGAAATCGCTGCTGAAATTGGGGCAACGGCAGCAAGTATTAATTACTATTTTGGATCTAAAGACCAATTGATGTTTGAAACGATGCGACATTTGCTTCGCATTTTGAGGGCGACACACAAACAATATCTTGAATTTGCGTTTCATCCCAAGGACCGACTGATTGCGATTTTTGATGCGCATTTTGATCCCAAATTTTTCACACCACAACACTGTAGTTTCTGGGTGCAATTCTGGTCGGTAGCACCCTACTCTGCGCATTTAGAACGGTTGCATCGGATCAATCAATCACGGGTAAGATCACATTTCCACGCCGAACTTGCACCTCTAGTCCCTGCACCATTCTGCGAAACTATGCGCCGCATACTGCAATCTTATTTGGACGGTGTTTGGCTAAGCGTGGCCCAATCGGATAGGGAAATGGATCCTGAACACGCGCGGCAAGAGGCGCGCGTGCTGATTGAATTGGTGTTATCTAAAGAATTTAGTGGATCAATTTAGGGATCAGTCTTGGTCAGGATCTGCCTGACCGACTCCACGAAACACGTATTTAAATGGAAAGGCCCAAAGCACGCCTAGTGCGACATAAACAAAAACTTCCACCAATATCGAGGGTCTGTCAAACATCGCAATCACGTTCACTGCCACAATGATATATAGTGGCAACCCCAGCAATAGGATGACCAAAGATAATCTGCGACGTGCATTGTAGCTTAGCATGTTTAGTCCTGAAATGGATCCGTGACCAAAATCGTATCTTCACGCTTGGGTGACGTAGATAATAGTGCGACAGGGCATTCAATCAACTCTTCGACACGCTTTACATATTTGATCGCATTCGCGGGTAGATCGTTCCAGCTCTTGGCGCCTTCGGTGCTTTCGCTCCAACCTGCCATTTCTTCGTATATAGGTGTGCAGCGCGCCTGTTGGTCAGCAGCGGTTGGGAGGTATTCTAGACGCTCGCCATCCAATTCGTAGCCAACACAAATTTTTAGGGTCTCAAATCCGTCCAAAACATCCAGTTTGGTCAACGAAATTCCAGTTACCCCTGAAGTTGCGCAGGTTTGACGAACCAACACCGCGTCAAACCAGCCACAACGACGTTTACGTCCTGTCGTTGTCCCAAACTCATGACCCCGCTCACCCAAACGCTGACCATCATCATCGAACAATTCTGTCGGGAACGGTCCCTCGCCAACGCGGGTTGTATAGGCCTTAACAATGCCAAGTACAAAGTCAATCGAATTTGGCCCAATACCCGTCCCTGCAGATGCCTGACCTGCCAATACATTTGAAGAGGTCACGAATGGATATGTACCAAAATCAATATCTAAAAGTGCGCCTTGCGCTCCTTCGAACAAAATACGTTTGCCCGCTTTTCGTTTTTCGTTCAGCACCTTCCAAACTGGCGCTGCGTATTTCAAAATTTCTGGTGCAATCTCTGTTAGCTGCGAGATCAAATCTGCGCGATCCACTTCTTTCATGCTTAAACCGCGGCGTAATGTGTTGTGATGTAACAGCAGGCGGTCAACACGTGCCTCTAGCGTTGTGGGATCAGCCAAATCCGCTACGCGGATGGCGCGGCGGCCAACTTTATCTTCATAGGCCGGGCCAATTCCACGACCTGTGGTTCCAATTTTTGCGACGCTGATCTGTGCCTCGCGTGCACGATCCAATTCACCATGCACAGGCAAAATCAAAGGCGTATTTTCCGCAATCATCAATGTCTTTGGGTTGATTTCAACGCCTTGGGCGCGCACTGTTTCAATCTCTTTGACCAGATGCCATGGATCCAAAACAACACCATTCCCTATCACTGATAGCTTACCGCCACGGACAACGCCGCTGGGCAGCGCATGCAGCTTATATGTCACACCATTGACGACCAAGGTGTGGCCTGCATTGTGACCCCCTTGGAAACGCGCGATGACATCTGCGCGCTCGCTTAGCCAATCAACAATTTTGCCTTTGCCTTCATCGCCCCACTGAGCACCCACAACCACAACGTTTGCCATGTCTCGCCTTTCTCATGCGCTATCAAACCCGCGCTGATATACATAGCGAATCTGTTCATGGAAACCACGAAATTGCCGCAGGTGTCAAAAGTCCCGCAATTCACTTAACGCTTGTGGCACATTCTCCCCTTGCTCATAGGACAAAACATGACTATCTACGCCTGCAAGTCGAAAACCTGCGGGGTAGAATGGAAAACGTCGTACTCACCATCCATCTGTTGCTGGCCTTGGGGCTGGTAGGAATTGTTTTGCTTCAGCGTTCAGAAGGCGGCGGCCTAGGAATGGGCAGTGGTGGGGACAATGTTATGTCAAGCCGTGGTGCAGCCACTGCGATGTCCAAGGCGACATGGATTTTGGCAATCGCATTCATCTTTACATCGATCACACTGACGATTATTGCAGCGCAAAATTCATCCGATGGGTCCGTTTTGGACCGCCTGGGCGTGGCTCCAGCTGTACAAGAAAACGCTGTCCCAGAGCTAAATGTAGATGAATTATTGGCGCCCAGCAGCGATGGCTCGGCCCCACTTCTACCAAGTACTGACTAATACTATCGCTTGGGGGTAGGAACATAATCGTAACATAATGTTGCGGTTAGCTTGCAAAATTTTGCGAATCCTTTATATCTTAAGTCCCGTGGTACATGGCACATTCTGAGCCTATGGGACCGATTGACGATGGCATCCATGCCCAACACTACGGGAGACTTCGACCTATGGCGCGTTTTGTTTTTATCACTGGTGGTGTGGTGTCTTCGCTTGGGAAAGGCCTTGCCTCTGCGGCCCTTGGTGCATTGTTACAAGCCCGTGGGTATAGCGTACGTCTTCGCAAATTGGACCCTTATCTAAACGTTGACCCGGGGACGATGAGTCCATTTGAACATGGCGAGGTTTTCGTAACCGATGACGGTGCGGAAACAGATTTGGACCTTGGCCACTACGAACGATTTACAGGGGTTGCGGCGCGCAATACCGACTCGATCTCTTCAGGGCGCATTTATTCCAACGTATTGGAAAAAGAACGTCGTGGCGATTATTTGGGCAAAACCATTCAGGTTATCCCGCACGTCACAAATGAAATTAAAGACTTCATTTCGATCGGCGAAGATGAGGTTGACTTCATGCTATGTGAAATTGGAGGTACCGTTGGTGACATCGAAGGGTTGCCATTTTTTGAAGCAATCCGTCAATTTTCGCAGGATAAACCGCGTGGAGAGTGTATTTTCATGCATCTTACCCTGTTGCCATTTATCAATGCATCTGGCGAGTTGAAAACGAAACCTACACAGCACTCGGTCAAAGAACTCCGCTCAATCGGGCTGGCACCAGATATTCTGGTCTGCCGCTCAGAAGGACCAATTCCGGAAAAAGAACGCGAAAAATTGGCTCTGTTCTGCAATGTGCGCAAAGACAGTGTGATTGCAGCACAGGATCTGAAATCCATTTACGAAGCGCCGCTGGCGTATCACCGCGAAGGTTTGGATCAAGCAGTATTAGATGCCTTTGGCATCGCCCCCGCTCCAAAACCCGATTTGATGCGTTGGAACGATGTGGCAGACCGCATTTACCACCCAGAAGGCGAAGTCAAAGTCGCCATTGTCGGGAAATATACACAGCTTGAAGATGCCTATAAATCCATTGCCGAAGCCTTGACGCATGGCGGTATGGCAAATCGTGTAAAAGTGAATGTGGAATGGGTAGATGCCGAGATTTTCGATAAAGAAGATCCAGGACCCTACCTGCAAGGGTTCCATGCCATTTTGGTACCAGGCGGATTTGGCGAACGTGGTACCGAAGGCAAAATCAAAGCCGCCACATTTGCCCGCGAACATAAAATTCCATACCTAGGGATTTGTTTGGGCATGCAGATGGCCGTGATCGAAGCAGCGCGAAATGTTGCGGGCCTAAAAGATGCAGGATCAGAAGAGTTTGATCATGAAGCGGGGGAAAAACGTTTCGAACCCGTAGTTTACCATTTGAAAGAATGGATCCAAGGAAATCGTACTGTTGAGCGTCGGGTCACCGATGATAAAGGCGGCACAATGCGTTTGGGTGCCTATTCCGCGTCCTTGGGTGAAGGAACAAAAGTTGCAGAAGTTTATGGCACATCCTCTATCGAGGAGCGCCATCGCCACAGATACGAGGTTGACATTCGCTACCGTGAACAACTGGAAAAAGCGGGTCTTAAATTTTCAGGCATGTCTCCAGATGGTCGACTACCAGAAATTGTCGAATGGGAAGATCATCCATGGTTCATTGGCGTTCAGTTCCATCCAGAGCTAAAGTCTAAACCATTTGAACCACATCCCTTGTTCGCGGATTTCGTCCGCGCCGCCAAAGATACCAGTAGACTTGTTTAATGCGCTAATCACTGGCACATCTGGGGAATGCTTTCCTATCAACATATCTTTCACGCCGGCAATTTAGCAGATGTGCAAAAACATGCGGCCCTTGCGTGGGTGCTGGCCTATTTAACGCTCAAAGATAAACCACTCAGTTACATCGAAACACATTCGGGTCGCGCGCTTTATGATCTTGCCTCTGATGCAGCGCAAAAAACGGGCGAGGCAGAGAAAGGGATCGAAAACGAACTGATTCAATCAGCACTTGGATCAGATCATCCTTATTTGCGTGCATTGAATAAGGTACGCGACACATTTGGACCACGTCACTATCCTGGATCGCCCTGGATCGCACGCGAATTACTGCGTGAAACGGATCAGATACATTTAGCAGAACTGCATCCGCAAGAAGCAAGCGCCCTGCGGAGCGCGATAGGAAAAAGCTCCAAGGTCTATCAACAAGACGGCTATCAACTTGCGCAAAGTTTGTGCCCCCCGACACCACGACGTGGACTTCTGTTGATTGATCCCAGCTACGAAATTAAAAGTGATTATGCGACGATTCCCCCAATAATCGCGAAGCTGCATAAAAAGTGGAACGTAGGAATTATTTTGCTGTGGTACCCTGTTCTAAAATCTGGTGCACATGATCCTATGTTAACCGCCTTGACCAAAAATCATCCAGACGGGCTGCGCGCAGAGGTTAACTTCCCACCTGCGCGCGAAGGCCACAGAATGATGGGTTCTGGACTTTTCATTGTGAACCCCCCATTTGGTTTATCAGATGAGTTGAAACGACTTGCTGATATCTTCGGCAAACTGACTTGAAAGGGAGCGAAATGCCAAAAGGATATTGGATTGGCCACGTCACTGTCGAGGACCCCGTGGTATACGAAGAATATAGAAAAGCAAACGCAGTTGCATTTCAAAAATTTGGTGCGCGGTTTTTAGTGCGCGGCGGCGAACAAACCGTAGAAGAAGGTATCGTGCGCCCACGCACAGTCGTGCTGGAGTTTGACGACATCGAAACAGCACGCGCCTGTTACGAAAGCCCCGAGTATCGTGCGGCATTCGAAATTCGCGCCAAGGTTTCCGCAGGCGATATGGTCATTGTCGAAGGGTATGATTACGAATGATTGCAGATTTTTTAAGCCGTTTACTTTCGCACGCCCCAAAACCACTTGGTGATACAGACGCGCGTTTGGCGATCGCCGCCCTGTTGGTGCGCGTGGCGCGATCCGATGGAGATTATGCAATTGTCGAGATGGCAAATATTGATCGTATTCTCGCGACGCGCTACGCCCTTGTGGACGCTGATGCAGAAGCGTTGCGCATAGAAGGCGAAGCGTTAGAGATCGAAGCACCTGATACTGTGCGCTTTACCCGTGCGATCAGAGAATGCGTAGCATATGAAGAGCGACTTGCCGTGATCGAAGCGCTTTGGAGAATTGCGCTTGCCGATGGAGAGCGGGATGCAGAGGAAGATGCCTTAATCCGACTGGTCGCTAGCCTACTAGGCATAACGGACGTCGACAGCGCCAAAGCACGTCAAAAAGTTGGCTGATATGATTGCGGGCTTACCGATGTATGATCGCCCCGAGTTACGGGACGATAATGATGGTTTTTGGAGCGCAATTCGTGCAAATTTGGGTTTTGGGCCTGATAAGCTTTCGCGCCCTAAAAATATTCAAGAGTTTTGGCTATCAAGAGAACTTTTCTTTGGTCAAACATGCGGAATGCCATATCGCACCTTTCTACACGAAAGCCTATACTTGGTAGGAACACCTGATTATGGGCTAGAGGGATGCGCTCCAGGTTATTATCGCAGTGCAGTTATTGTGCATTCAGAAAGTAAAATTCACGACTTCTACGAACTTGATGGTAAAAATATTGCATTTAATGATGGTCTATCACAATCTGGATGGGGATCGGTAATTGTGGAGATGCAGACAAAAGGTCTGCAACCAAAAAGAGGTATTCGGACTCACACCCACGCTTCGTCTATTCATGCAGTCCGCAAACGAGAAGCTGATTTTGCAGCCATTGATGCACATACATGGCGCTTGATGTGTAAATATCACCCTGAACTAACACGCCAAGTACGCGTAATCTATTTGACAAAACCAACACCCGGTTTGCCATTCGTCACAGCATATGAAAATTATGCAGAATTGATATTCGAAGCTGTTAGTAAAACTATTAGAGGACTTGACGACGTTATTAAGACAAATCTCGGTATAAAAGGAATAGTTTACATTCCAAAGAATGACTACCTAGACGTTGCAAACCCTCACAGCCCTTCAGAACTAATCAATCAAAAATAAATCTTAATTCAAATTACCATTATTTGCCCTCAATGTCATGCAACTGTAAATTTGATATTCAGCACTATAAACTTGACCCATTTCGTTCGGTCATTAACAGTATCGCTTATCGACAGAGCTTGCGAACTGACAAGCCATCCAAAATGGGAGAATATTATGAAGAAGCTTTTAACGGGAATAGCCTTAGGTGCTTTACTTGCTCTACCAGTGGCAGCTGCCGACTTAGGTGGAAGAGTAATAAATATTGGATCAGACACAACTTACCCCCCGCATGAATTTATTGAAGATGGGGTCGTAAAAGGGTTTGATGTCGATGTGGTTGCTGAAATATGCAACAGAATCAATTGTCAACCTAACTGGATAACAACTGCCTGGGATGGGATTTTTGGTGCCCTAGCTGATGGTCAATTTGATATGGTGGTGTCTGGTGTTACCATTACCGAGGAACGAGATAAAATTGTGGATTTTTCTGAACCTTACATCGTTGTCCAGCAAGGTGTATTGATGCGAGTTTCCGATCAAAATTCGACAATTGATGACTTTAAAAATGGGTCAATGCGCTTAGCTTCTCAAACCGGAACAACCAATGCGACGTTGGGCGAAGAGCTCGTCGGCAGAGCAAACCTAGCATTATTTGATGCTTTCAATAATGCTGTGGTTGCATTGCAAAACGGTGATGTTGATGGCGTTATCATCGACTCTACGTCTGCCGCTGCATACGAGCAAGAATTCGCGGGCGAACTTACAGTGGCAATTACGGGCCTATCATCGGACCCGTTAGGTTTAGTTTTCCAAGAAGGCGACACCTTACAAGATGACTTCAATGTTGGACTTGCAATGATAAAAGAGGATGGCACCCTGACGCAGCTTATGATCAAATGGTGGCCAAAATAAATTTTTCATACTCCCCAATAGTTTAGCCCAATCTAAACGTTGGGGAGTGTTTCACATTAGCGCCGAAAGTAATCAACATGTTAAAGCGGCTACGCGAAGTGCGTGCATCAAATTTGGTGTTTTTAATGCTTGCACCAATAATAATTTGGCTGCTTGTTACATCCCGAAATTATGGTTCTGCTTTAAAAGCGGTTCTTGGTATAGAAGACCAACCTTTGATCCTACTGAGTATGTTCATTCTCTGCTCATCATATTGGATCTTTGGTTTTCTTGGTGCGTATTATGTCTTGAGTGCGACCAAGCTCAATGAGAGCACCGAGAATGTAGCACTTAAACGGACTAAAGCATTAAGCTGTTTCGTTGTCCAAAGTATTTCAGGGATATTGATCATTAATCTTGAAGGGATTGATACCTACCTAGCGTCCGTAGTGGTCAACGAACTAGATCCAAGAACTTCGGATTATGTTATCGTATCTGACAATTTATTCATTTTAGATGAAACATACCGTTTGAAATTAATCGAATTCGCGCATCATACTTTTAACTGGCTTATTGGTCTGTCAGTCCTTTGTATCGTCTGGTCCATTTTACCCAAGTCTGTGCATTCGAGTGGCACTGGTAAAGCACTAACCTTCGTTATTCTTGCATTTAATTTTTGCCTAGCATTCTATATCATAATGGTAGCACATGCTGGCTTTGCAGTAGGATTGATGGTAACTCTAAGAGCAGCATTTTTTGCATATATCGCCGCCTCAATTCTTGGATTAATCTGGGCAATGATGTCGCGTCTAAAGCCATCAAAACTTGCCTCAAAAATTTTTTTCATGACTGGGGCTGTGCTGCTGTTGATATCTATATGGCAATTTAATGCACCCAAGCAGCAGGTGATTTTAATTGGTGATTTGGAAGGTAGGGTCGGAATAATTTCTGGGACACCTCAAAATATATCAGACGCAATTCGATACGGGGACTTTCAAGAAGATCCGCCTGAGAAACCATACAAAATTAGATCTCTCGCAACAGTCGAACAGGCTTTAGATTTATACCAGAGGGGGAACATCACTGCGGTATTAGTTCCCGAAAAGTACGAAAATCAAGGAATACACATTTGGCGCACCAATTATTTACCCACGGTGAAAAAAACAATTGCAATCTCGTGCCTATCATTCGGAATATTATTGATTCTCCTAGCTGCAATTGGTGCCCTAATACAAGCTCATCCACTTGTGGTGTTCGCAGATTTTTTTGTAGACACCATAAGAGGAGTACCAATGTTGGTAATCATTTTATATGTTGGTCTACCTTTATCCGGCGCCCTCAAGAGTGCTTCAGCTGGATACATTGATTTGCAAATGATGACACGAGGGGTTCTTGCAATCGCAATCGGTTACTCAGCTTACATGGCAGAAATTTTCAGAGCGGGAATTGAAGCTGTTCCTAAAGGGCAAATTGAAGCGGCGCGGTCATTGGGCCTTAGGGAATTTCAGATTACACGCATCATCATTATACCTCAAGCAATTGCGATCGTTTTACCTGCGCTTGGCAACGAGTTTATAGCAATGTTAAAAGATACGTCACTGGTATCAATCCTCTCTGTACGGGACCTGACCCAAAGAATGCGAGAGTTCCAAGCTCAAAGTTTCTTAGCATTTGAACCATTTAATTCAGCTGCTCTAATTTACGTAATCCTCACGTTGCTTGCCGCATCAGGTGTTAAGGCATTGAGTAACATGGTGGGTAAAGGAAAGGAGCATTGAATGCTCTTCTCACACGAACTTGGTATGACGATACAGCTATCGAGCCCGTAGGCCCCACTGACGCGCGCGATTTGCCCCAACACAAGTTTGACGTTGCGATAATCGGTGGTGGATTAGCGGGATTGGTTGCATTGCTTGAGTTGTCAAAAGCTGGTGCCAAAGTGGTTTTGCTGGAAGCAAATCAAATTGGGTCAGGGGCGTCTGGTCGCAATGGGGGATTTTGTTCAGCGGGTTGGGCGTCAACTAATAAAAATATGAGCGCTTTATTAGGAACAGATCGTGCTAATATTCTCAATCAATTAGGTTACGATGGTTTTGTTTGGACTAGAAATAAGTTATTGTCACCAGATTACTCGTCATCAATGCCTATCAAGGGTGAATTGCGTCTTTCACTTTGGAATGACAGCTCAGACGATTTGAGCACTCGTAAAATCTCAAGAGAATATTTGCGAAAGATACTAACCGCTAAAAGATATAAAACTGGATTTTACAATTCGAATGCTTTCCATTTTCACCCATTGAATTTCATCCGCACGCTTACAAAAGAAGCAATTGATGCAGGTGGAACCGTAGTAGAAAATTTTCGAGTAAAATCTGTAACGAAACGCCACCTCACTCATATTCTGGAAACTCATTCAGTACCCAACACAATTTATGCAGATAAAGTAATTTTTGCGACAGGCGGCTATGGTGGGAAAGAATTTAAATTTGGCATGAGACACCAGCTTCCCATTAAAACATACATTGGCGTATCCGAACCTATGCACGAAATTCTGAATAAACATATAACTAGAAACTGGGCTTACTCCGATACTCGAAGAGCTGGTAATTATTACAGGAAGCTCCAAGATGGTAGTCTTTTGTGGGGTACTTCAATTACTGCCTATGGCACATTAAACACTGAAAAAATTAAAAAGATGATTTTAAATGATATTACTTCTGTATTTGGAGAACTTGGAAATGAAATGACAAAAAGTTCTTTGAAAATAAAGTATGCATGGGCAGGCAATATGGCATATGCTAGGCACTTCTTACCATACGTGAAAGAATTGCAAGATGGTCAATATATTCTTTCTGGATTTGGAGGGCATGGAATGAATACTGCGCCCATTGCCGCCCAACTTTTATCTCACGCAATTATAACCAATAGTAATGCGATCCAGCCATTTAAAGACATACCAAATCAGAGAGTTTATGGAAAAATAGGCCTTGTTGGTGCGGAACTTCGCTATTTAACGATGCAATTTTTAGATTTTTATAAGGAACTAAAATCTAAGTAATAAACACAGCATTTCGTCATCTACTTTATAAATAGTTCATATGATCGATTTGAACTATCTTGAAACAATTCAAGAAGACACCTCCGCAATTTTATCAAAAAATCTTATTGTAATCAAAATATCATTAAAACATATAGCTTTCGCTCCCTTTTATACTTCCAGGATGTGTGAAATCATACATCCTTCGAAACACCTCGAGACGGATCATCTCTTCGTTGAAAGAATTTTGTCCCATCCAAAATCTAATGATCTATTTTCAATGAGGTATGCTCGATTTCACTTTATTCAAAAGCATTTTACTGTAAAATTCCAGACGTATGCTCGCAATATCAAGCATATTGGGCAGGATTTTAGAATCGCAAAAAACGAACGTGACCACATCACAGCATTATGAATTTTTCAAGACTAGACAAAAACCTCTATGAGTGAAATAATTTGATCAAATTATTGAACGAGGTTCTCATGGATTTGAACCAATTCCGGACGTTCAGGGTTGCAACATGTGACCTGAATGGTCAGATGCGGGGAAAACGTCTACCCATCTCTGATTATGACACCGTCGACCAAGGGGCGATCAAACTGCCTTTGTCAGCCTTAAACCTAGACATTTGGGGATCTGACATCAAAAACAGCCCGCTTGTCTTTGAAACTGGTGATGCTGACGGAATTCTTCTGCCGACGGATCGAGGGCCCGTTCCAATGCCATGGCTCGATGTTCCAACATTCTTTTTTCCAATGTGGACTTATGAGGTTGATCGAACACCTTTTGCGGGAGACCCCCGGCATGCGCTTGCGCGTGTATTGGACCGCTATGCCACTCGCGGTTGGCAAGTTGTAGCCGCAACCGAATTGGAATTTTATCTGGTTGACGATAGTCAAGAAAACCTTAACCCACCCATTAATCCACAAAGCGGGCGCCCACTGGTTGGGCGGGCCTATATGTCATTACGTCAACTGGACAGCTTCGATGCCTATTTTTCTGAACTTTATGATGCCTGCGAACACATGGGAATTGATGCGCAGACCGCTATTTCTGAGGCGGGATTGGGCCAATTCGAAGTGAACCTAACACATTCCGAAGCAATGCGCGCAGCCGATGACACATGGCTGTTCAAATCATTGGTGCGGGGGCTTGCGCGTAAGCATGGGATGGCAGCGACCTTT
>Ga0181601_10000433_pt1 | contig 33630 bp, 35 predicted proteins | sample 041ome_8_FD_133020 | JGI IMG/M metagenome (GOLD analysis project Ga0181601, IMG submission 133020) | Coastal salt marsh microbial communities from the Groves Creek Marsh, Skidaway Island, Georgia - 041407BS metaG (megahit assembly) | ecosystem: Environmental > Aquatic > Marine > Intertidal zone... | reverse complement strand
TATCTTTAAAAATGAAGCTGAATTTGACGGGCTTGCCGCAACCGGTGCCATTTTTGAAATTACCGATGCGCGCAGTGTTGCCGACCAGATTATGATGCTTGAACAAAATCCGGCGCAACGTGCCGCACTAGCAAAGGCTGCAAAACACTATGTCACAATGGCGCGCCAGCGCGCATCACAAGCTGCCCATTGCATTGACCGGACCCTTAAAGCGCTACCCGTTGCTAATACACCCGGCCGCTAACACAACAGAGTGATCGCAAATCATTATGATTAAAACCCCGGAATTTTGGAACCATCACGGCCCGCTATCAATTTTGCTATGGCCGGTTTCATTGCTATGGGCGTTGGCAACAGCGCTGCGAAATGCTCTTGCCAAGACAACCACAGCGCAATTACCGGTTATTTGCATTGGCAATTTGAGTGCTGGCGGCACCGGAAAGACACCCGTCACCGCATTTCTATATGACCGATTACGCACAGATGGTCTACGACCAGCCATTTTGATCCGCGGCTATGGGGCCGCTGTTACATCGCCGCTCTGGGTTGATCCGACCATACATGGCGCCGCCGATTGCGGAGACGAGGCGTTAATGCTGGCAGAAAGCCGTGATGTTTTGGTCGCGCCTGACCGAGTAGCCGGGGCGGCTTTGATTGCCGCACGCGGCCAGCATGACGTCATTCTAATGGATGATGGGATGCAAAACCCCTATATCGCAAAGACCCTGTCAATTGGCGTATTTGATGGCAGCGTTGGCATTGGCAACGGGCTGCTAATGCCAGCTGGGCCCTTGCGGGTAACGCTGCCCAACGGCCTAAAACAGTTGGATATTGTCTTGATAAATGGCGATGACGACACTGGCCTTGTGGCAAAGCTACCCAAAACACTACCACAATTTGTCGCCAATTTACTTCCAGACCAAAGCGTCATTGATACGCTTGGTGATGCTCCGGTTTTGGCCTTTGCCGGGATTGGTCAGCCAAAGCGGTTCTTTGCGACATTGCGCAAAGCTGGGTGTAACCTTGTACGCTACCTCGCTTTCGCCGATCATCACCCCTATAGCGAGACGGATTTGGTGCGTTTGCAAGAAGATGCCATGCGGCTTGGCGCGCATTTGATCACCACCCAAAAAGATTGGGTGCGGTTGCCAGCAGAATGGCGTAACCGGGTCTTTGTACTGCCGGTGGCACTATTTTTGGCGCATGACGACGCCTTGGTCGCACATGTGAAAACCGCTATCACCGCGCATAAAGACGGCTAATGGCAGATCCGGTCGCAAAAATCATCCTGCGCCAATGTAGACGCGTTTTCATTTGGCCGCTAGAAGCCGGGCTGGTGTTTTTGCTGTTTTATGCGGCACGTTTATTACCAATCACCGTGGCGAGCGCCTTTTTGGGGCGGTTTTTAGGGGCTGTTGGCCCGCTTACCCCGTGGCACCATCGCGCACACCGCAATCTGGCCCTTGCGCTGCCGCATCTAGACGCCGCCTCCCGCGGTAGAATTTTACGAAAAATGTGGAACAATCTGGGCCGCGTGCTGGGAGAATACCCGCATATAGGCCATGTCGCAGATGCTGGCCGAGTGGAGTTTATTGGTCTGGAAAATCTCAAAAACCTGAAAACCGGTGGGTTTTTAATTGGCGCCCATATCGGAAATTGGGAAGTCGGGCCGTTGGCGGCACTATCGGTTGGCAAAAAAGTTGCGGCTATCTACCGCCCCTTAAACAACCCGTTGCTGGCCGGCATTTTAGAGCGGCGACAAAAGCATTACGGCGGTGATATGTACCGCAAAGGACGTGAAGCGGCGCTTGGCATGGTGGCATCGTTGCGCAAAAAACAAATCATGTGCCTTTTGGTTGACCAGCAACTGCGTGAAGGCATGCCCGTGCCGTTCTTTGGACATGCCGCCAACACTTCGATCAGCCATATTAAAATTGCCATCAAAAAACAGGTGCCGATAATGTTTATGCGCACCGAAAGAGTGGCTGCATGCCGCTTTCGGGTGACCATTTCGGCACCGCTTGACTTGCCACAAGACAGCTCGGATGCAGCCATTCTAAAGGCCGCGACAAGAATCAATCAGGAATTAGAAAGCTGGATCACTGCACAGCCAGATCAATGGTTTTGGCCGCATCGGCGCTGGGGAAAGCATATTTAGACGGCAACACCCGCCCCGATAAAAGCATACCGCACAATATCAGCAATATTTAAAATAACTTTGCTTGCCGGTCATCTTTTGGCTTGGTGATGATGGTTTTTCCGGCAGGGGTATTAGCGGCTTTAATATTGCTGGCGTTTTCACTGCCGGCTGACCCAGCGCCTTTGTCAAGCTGGGCATGGCGCTGGCCATCAGCAAACCGAATCCCAACAACAGCGCCCGGCGGCGCATCACCAGCCCGTTTAACCGGCGTACCGTCTACATCTGTGACAAGCGCAAAGCCGCGATCAAGCACCCGTTCAAAGGAGTTCGCATCAAGCAATTTTCCAGCATTCTCGACGACCTGCAGGCGCCTTTCAAGACCAACTGACATGGCCTTTGTCAACCGTGTGCCCATCTCAGAAACCCGCCCCCGGGCCTCGGCAAGCTGGCGTTCGGGCGGATAGAGGCGGCCAACCGTTGCCGACAAACGCAAGGCCCGCGCCGACAGCCATTGTTCCAAACTATTGGTAAGGCCAGCCACCGCGTAATCAAGCATTTGCCCGCGCCGAGCAATAAATTCACCCGGGTCAATCAAGGCCCGTGTGGCCATTTTTAACAGCTGGTTGGCGGTATCAATTTTTGCTGCCGCGCCGCGCTTTAGGCGGGCGTCCATTTCCGCTAGCAAGGCCACCAAATCAGCCTTTACCGGCACCGCCATCTCAGCCGCCGCAGTTGGCGTTGGGGCGCGCAGATCTGCCGCAAAATCAATCAAGGTGGTATCGGTCTCATGGCCGATCGCTGAGATCACCGGAATACGGCAATCAGCAACAGCACGGACCACCACCTCTTCATTAAAGGCCCACAAATCTTCTAGCGCGCCACCACCGCGCGCCACAATCACCACATCGGGACGCGGCACCGGCCCATCGGCAGGCATCAGGTCAAAGCCGCGAATGGCGGCGGCCACTTGTGGCGCGGCAGATTTGCCCTGTACCAGCGTTCCCCACACCAACACCCGCACCCCAAAGCGATCGCTGAGCCGGTGCAAAATATCGCGGATCACAGCCCCGGTCGGGCTTGTTACAACACCGATTGTGGTTGGCATACTGGGGATAGGTTTTTTGCGGTCACTATCAAAAAGACCTTCAGCAGCTAACTGGCGGCGGCGCTCTTCTAGTTGTTTTAACAACGCCCCTTCACCGGCGATTTCCATTTGCGTGACAACAATTTGATATTTTGACTGACCGGCATAGGTCGTCAATCGGCCAGAGGCGATAACCTCTAGACCCTCTTCGGGCTGTACCGCCAGATTGCCGGCGACTGTTTTCCAACACACCGCCGCCAGCGTTGACCTTTCGTCCTTTAAGGTGAAATAAAGATGCCCAGAAGCGGCACGGGTAGGCCGCGAAATTTCAGCACGCACCCGCACAAATTCAAAAGCCCCCTCAACAGTGACCTTTATTGCCTGCGACAATTCACTGATGGTGAAGTATGGTGCGTTCTCGCCGTTGTTTTGTTGCTGGCCCTCTTCCATAATGGCTTCATATTATGGCATATTGGCGCCGCCGCAACTCCAAAGGATAGCAAACATGAACATTTTACTGATCGGCAGCGGAGGCCGCGAACATGCGCTGGCATGGTCGATTGCAGATTCGCCTCTTACCCAAAAATTGGTAATTGCGCCCGGCAACCCGGGCATGGCGCCTTATGGTGATCTTGTTGATATTGCGGCTGACGATATTGCTGGCATTTGCGATTATGCAGAAAAAATGTCGGCTGATCTAGTTGTGGTTGGCCCAGAAGTGCCGCTTGTCATGGGGCTGGTTGACGCGCTTGCCAAACGCAATATTTCGGCGTTCGGCCCAAGCGCCGCCGCCGCCCAATTGGAAGGGTCAAAAGAGTTCGCCCGCGCCTTTTGTCAACGTCATAACATACCGCAGCCAGCATTTTTTCCTGTCTCCGATTACGGCGCCGCCTGTCAGCATATTGAGGCGCTTGGCGCCTGTGTGGTGAAGGCAGACGGCCTTGCCGCGGGCAAAGGTGTGGTTGTTGCTGAAACTGTCGAAGACGCCAAAACCGCCGCAAAACAAATGCTGGATGGACAGTTTGGCAGCGCTAGCTCGACCGTAGTCATTGAACAAAAGATCAGCGGCCCAGAAGCATCGCTTTTCGCGCTTCTGGATGGCGAGAACGCCATATTGATGGCCACCGCGCAGGATCACAAACGCGCCTTTGATGGCGATGCCGGCCCCAATACCGGCGGCATGGGGGCTATTTCGCCGGCCCCGCGGCTTGACCAAAATTTAGAAAAACGGGTCATGGAGACCATCGTAAAGCCAGTGGCGCGCGGCATGGCGTCTGAGGGCATGCCTTATCGCGGGATCTTGTATGTTGGGCTGATGTTGACTGAAAACGGGCCACAGGTCATCGAATTTAATTGCCGCTTTGGCGATCCTGAAGCGCAGGTGATTCTGCCGCGCCTGCGCACCGATATTGTCAGCGCGATGCTGGCGACAACGAATGATAGCCTAGGGCATTTTGATATGCGGTGGGATGATCGCCATGCGGTCACTGTGGTGATGGCAAATAATGGCTATCCCGGCAGCTATCAAAAAGGCAGTGTGATCAGACACGCTGATGAGGCCGACAACCAAAATGATCAATTGGTATTTCACGCCGGCACGGCGCTTAATGCGGATGGCCAGCTGGTGGCTGTCGGCGGGCGGGTATTGGCGGTGACCGGGCTTGGCGAGACAGCCACCAGCGCCCGCAAAACGGCTTATGATGCTGTGAAAAAAATTGACTGGCCGGACGGGTTTTACCGCACCGATATTGCCGCTAGCTAAGCCTCTTACAAAAGGCCTAGCGCCGTGCCGCGAAAAATGCCGTCAGCATGGCCTCGGCCGCGCTGGCGTTTAGACCCCCATAAATTTCTGGCTTGTGATGACAGCTTGGCGCGTCAAAAAACCTGACTCCTGATTCGACAGCGCCGCCTTTTTCGTCGGTCGCCGCAAAATACAGTCGGCGCAAGCGGGCATGGGCAATGGCGCCAGCACACATTGTGCATGGTTCGAGTGATACCCACAAATCATAGCCGTCAAGCCGCGACTTGCCGGTGATTCGCATAGCATCTCTGATGGCAAGCATTTCGGCATGATGGGTGGCGTCAGCATCGCGCAGCATACGGTTTTGGGCAAGCGCAACCAGCCGGCCATCGCCATCCGATACCGCGGCGGCAACAGGCACTTCGCCTGCCCGTGCGGCAGACTGTGCCGCTTCCATAACAATATTCATAAGCCCAGCGCGTTTCATGCCTATGTGGTCGCATAGAATCTTTGAAACTCCAAATGCATTTGCAATTTGCCTATTCAGCGATTTACCGCTAAATCCTGACAGATGACACAGCCGCCACGCTCTTTCCTCGACACCGACGCGCCCAGCGAACGCATTGCCAAACGCATTGCGCGCGCCGGCATATGTTCACGCCGCGACGCCGAAGCCCGCATCCTTGATGGCCGGGTCACGGTGAATGGAGAAACCATCACAAGCCCGGCATGCAATGTGACATCAAGCGATACCATTACCGTTGACAACAAACCCCTGCCGCAACGTGAACCGGCTCGGCTTTGGCGGTATTACAAACCACGCGGCCTTGTTGTTAGCGCCCGTGACGAAAAAAACCGCGAAACAATTTTTGATAAATTGCCAAGCCATTTGCCGCGTGTGATGACCATTGGCCGGTTGGACATTGATTCAGAAGGGTTGCTGTTATTAACAAATGACGGTGATCTGGCGCGCCATCTGGAATTGCCGTCAACCGGCTGGAGCCGGAAATACCGGGTGCGGGTGCAAGGCCATGTGCAAGAAGAGCAGCTAGCAGGGCTTGCCAATGGCGTCACTATTGATGGGGTTAGATACGGCGATGTCGTTGCCAGGCTCGACCGCCAGATGGCCAGTAATGCCTGGCTGACAATGGCCATTCGTGAAGGCAAAAACCGTGAAATTCGCCGTATTATGGAATATCTTGGCCATAAGGTTAGTCGCTTGATACGGGTTTCATACGGGCCGTTCCTGCTCGGCGATCTTGGCGATGGCGAGGTTGAGGAGGTCCGTACCCGTGTACTCGCCGATCAATTGGGCATTAGCATGGCGCCGGGCCCAAATGATGACCGTCCTACCTTGACCGCCGGCAAGGCAGCAAGCAAACGAGGAACACATGCGAATCATAGCCGGAAGCCGCCGCGGCGCAAAATTAACAAAACTGGACGTCGCTAATACACGGCCCACCGCCGACCGTACCCGCGAGTCGCTATTCAATATTTTAGCTGGCGGCAAATCTCGCCGGACTTTGGCCGGAGCCAATGTCATTGATGCTTTTGCCGGTACCGGCGCGCTGGGGCTTGAGGCATTGTCGCGGGGCGCGGCAAGCGTGTGTTTCATAGAGCAGGACCGCGCCGCACTAGCGGTGTTACGGGCCAATATTACCAAACTTGATATGCAAGACCGCGCGGCGGTGCTGGCGGGCGATGCCACGCGTTTATCACATTGGTCAGCACCACCTGCCGCTATCATGTTTGCCGATGCCCCCTATCACAGCGGTGCCGGTCAAACGGCCGCCATTACCATTGGGGCGATTGGTGGGTTGGCGCCGGGCGCGATGGTGATTTTGGAAATGCAAAAGACCGAGAGTCTCGACATCGATAACCTCGCCGCTGCCACGATGACGCCTGACGATACCCGTATCTATGGTAAGACGGCACTGCATTTCCTGACATATAACGGACAAAGCAATAGCGGGTGAGCTGGTAAAGGATGATAGCTATATCACCAAGAAAACCGCCACTAGCCAAATTTAGCGACGCCCAAACAGGCTTTCGATATCCCCAAGCGATAGTTTAACCCATGTGGGGCGGCCATGATTGCACTGTCCAGAGCGTGGTGTCGATTCCATATCGCGCAGCAAGGCGTTCATTTCAGCCGCATTCAACACCCGGCCGGCCCGCACCGAGCCATGACACGACATGGTCGCTAAAATATGGGTGATGCGATCATCGAGACTATGGCTATCACCAAGCTCTACCAGCTCTTCGGCAATATCAGCTACCAACCGGGTGACATCCGGCGTACCAAGCACTGCCGGCACGGCACGCACCACAATCGCGCCGGGCCCAAAGCCATCTATTACCAACCCCATATCCGCCAACATATCCGCCGCTGCTAAAATCGCCGCGCAGTAATGGTCTGGCAGCGATACGACATCTGGCAATAACAGCTGCTGGGCACTGACACTGCGATCTGTCAACGCCGCTTTCATCTGTTCTAGCACGAGCCGTTCATGCGCCGCATGCTGGTCAATTATGGTGATGCCGTCACCGGTTTCGGCAACAATATACGTTTTATGAAGCTGTGCACGGGCCGCGCCAAGCTGGCTCTCACGGTGCACATCATCATCTTCACCCGGCGCAATGACTGGGGCGGTAAGGGGCGCGTGATCTGCCAATAATCCACCACTTGCCATCGACTGCGGGTACTGCATAGCAACCGCTGACTGCCGCACTGCCGGTGCCGGAGTATGTGCTGGGGAGTGTGCTGGGTATGGTTGGGCGTGATAGGATGCGCCCGCCCCAGACGACACATGGGACGGCCCACCAGCGGCCACATCATCGGTGGTAAATTTACGCAACGCCGCCGCACTATTATCGGCTGTCGCCGCACTGCTGGCGTCACGCAATTTTGCCACCAGCCCACCAACCAAAAGGCTACGCACAGCAGCGGCGTCTCGAAACCGCACTTCGGCTTTTGCCGGATGTACATTCACATCAACATCACGGCTTGGCAAGGTGATGAATAATACCGCCATCGGATGGCGTCCTCGCGGCAAGGTATCACCGTAGCCGGCACGCACCGCACCCAGCAAACTGCGATCATGGATAGGACGCCCGTTCACAAACAAAAAAACATGCGCTGTGGTGGGCCGGTTCATCGTTGGCAGCCCGGCAAGGCCGGTCAGGCGAATATCGTCACGCACCGCATCAAGAGACGCCGCCTCTTCGGCAAAAGCACGGCCCATAATGCTGCCAATACGCCGTTGCAAACCAGCATGATCTGGCTGCACCGCAGGTAAATCCAGCATAATGCGATCTTGTGTACTCAGATGAAATGCCACCTGTGGCCAGGCCATCGCAAGGCGCCGCACAACATCAATAGATTGGCCTTGTTCGGTGCGCTCAGTCTTTAGAAATTTTAACCTTGCCGGCACTGCCTTGAAAAGCTGCGTCACTGAAATCACACTGCCGGATGATAATGCCGCCGGGTCTGGGCCATGCTGAGTACCAGCATCAACAATCAACTGCCAAGCATGCGGCGCGCCCTTGGTGATTGAGGTTATGCGTAATCGTGCCACCGCGCCAATAGATGGCAAGGCTTCACCGCGAAACCCTAATGTATGTATATCGTTCAGGGAATCTTCGGGTAATTTTGAGGTGGCATGGCGGCGCACAGCCAATTGCATATCAGCAGGGGTCATGCCGATGCCGTCATCACGCACCGTGATTTCGTCAATACCGCCAGATTTCAGGGTAATGCTGACCTTTGTGGCGCCCGCATCAAGCGCGTTTTCAACAAGTTCCTTAAGCGCGCTAGCTGGACGTTCAACAACCTCTCCGGCGGCGATTTGATTAATCAACCGGTCCGGAAGTTGCCGAATTTTTTCCATTGATGCGCTCTCTATTGAATTGCCACCGGCTCGTCAGTTGTTGGATCAACTGCCAGCGTCGCGCCATCGGTTGGCATAAGGCCGTTTAATCTAGTCTGGCGCAAGCGCGCATCCTCGGCCATTTTATTGAGCACCGGCCCAATATCGGGCAGACCACCAAATAGCGTTTGCAACGGCAGACGATTTTCCAATTGAATGCCGTAAGTTTCTTCATCAATTTTGGTGCGAATATCGCTTGGCACCCGCGAAAAATCGAATAGCTGTTCAAAGCCGCTGGACGCATTAGTACTGACCGCCAGCACCTGTTTAGCACTGGTTTCAGCATTTACACCAACGCCCTTATCTTGCTTCACAATAGCGTCTGGCCGGTCATTAAAGCCAGGCGGCAGTGATAGAGGGGGGCGCACCACAACTTCAAACTCATCGGGGGCTGACTTTTCCGAGCCAATCGCCCGGCGAAAATCTGAACACCCAGCCAAGCCAAAACAAAACACCATCACTATGCCTGCGGTCAGTAAATGCTTGCTCATGTCTGACTTGTCTCCTGTTCCCGCAAAATGCTGTAGCCCCACAACACCGCGCCTATTGTAATCGCCGCATCGGCCACATTAAATGCCGGCCAATGCCACTGACCATAATGCACATCTATAAAATCAACAACCTGTCCAAAACGCAACCGATCTATGGCATTGCCAATAGCGCCGCCTGCAATAAGCGCCGCCGCCGCCCGCTGCACCGCCGCAAACCGCGGCACCATCCATAAAAGCCACGCCAATACCAGTACGGCTAACAGGGTAAGGCCTATCGGCACCAGCGCGCCTGCATCAGCGAGCATACCAAAACTCATGCCGCGATTCCATACTGGCACAAGGTTTAATATGGCGGCAATCTCAATCCGTCGCGGCGGATCAAAAATAAGCCCAAGCATGATATCTTTGGTGATCTGGTCAAGCCCCAGCACACACAAAAATATCACCAAAAACCGCAACCGCGCGGCCGATAAATATGTCCTATAGCGCGGCGACTGGTCTGTCATGCACGTGCCGCCACAACATCTTCACAGCGACCACAAATACCATCTTCGCTGGTCACTTCCGGCATCACTTTCCAGCAGCGTGCACATTTGCCGCCGACCGCCTGCGCAAAGCCAACCGCCACATCAGCGACTATATCGAGCCGGAACGCATCAGCCGGTGCCGGCGTAGTCATAATCGATGCATCCGATGTGATAAACAAGCTGGCAACATCCTGACCAGCAAAGGCAGCTTCCATTTCCGGTGTCACATAAACATTGGGCGCGGCCTGCAAGGATGCGCCGATAGCGCCATCATTACGGGCTTTTTCAAGTGCGCTCATCACCACTTGGCGGACCTGCCGGATTGTTGTCCATTTTGTCTCTATGGCGGGGTTGTGCCAGATCTCTGGCACCGCATCATAGCTGCGCAAATGCACTGAATTTTCAGGATCATTAACCCGTGATTGCCAGGCCTCTTCGGCAGTAAAACACAAAATCGGCGCGAGCCAGGCTGTTAGGCGGTTAAACAATTCATGCATAACCGTTCGGCACGCACGCCGCCCCACAGCGCTTGGCAAATCACAATACAGCATGTCTTTTCTGATTTCAAAATAGAAGGCTGACAGGTCGCTATTACAAAATTGATGAAGCTCGGTAAAAATGCCATGAAAATCATACGTGTCAGTCATGCTGCGTATTTTGCTATCAAGCGTCGCAATCCGGTGCAGTACCCATTTTTCAAGATCAGGCATATCGGCATAGTCAACATGTTCAGCCGCGTCAAACCCATCCAAAGCGCCCAGAAGATAGCGCAAGGTATTGCGAAAACGGCGATAGGTGTCGGTCATCCGTTTGATGATTTCCGGCCCAATACGCAAATCATTATAATAATCAGAACTCACCACCCACAGCCGCAAAATATCAGCACCATTTTGTTCCATCACGGCTTGCGGTGTGACCACATTGCCAAGTGACTTCGACATTTTGCGGCCATGTTCATCAAGCACAAACCCATGCGTCAAAACCCCTTTATAAGGGGCGCGGCCACGGGTTGCACATGATTGCAACAATGACGAATGGAACCAGCCACGATGCTGGTCGGAGCCTTCAAGATATAGGTCTGCTGGGCTATCAAGATCATCGCGGTCTTCCAGAACAAACGCATGCGTCGACCCGCTATCAAACCACACATCCAGAATGTCGGTGACCTGCTCATAATCATCAGCGTTGTAATCTGCCCCCAAAAACCGGCTGGCATCTGATAGGAACCAGCAATCAGCGCCCTCGGCCCGCATGGTCTCGACAATGCGAGCATGCACTGCCGGATCACGCAACGGTTCACCGCTTTGTTTATGCACAAAAATTGTCAGCGGCACGCCCCACGCCCGTTGCCGGCTAAGGCACCAATCGGGGCGCTGGGCAATCATCGAGGTCAGGCGCTTTTGGCCTGCCGCCGGGTAAAATGCCGTTTTTGCCAATTCAGACAAGGCGGTATCACGCAGCCCGTGCGATTCCATTGATACAAACCATTGTGCGGTATTGCGATAAATGACCGGCGCTTTTGAACGCCATGAATGGGGATAGGAATGCACCAATTTGCCAATCCCAATAACGCCGCCATGATCGGCCATCATAGTGGCGATTTTTGCATTATCGCGTAGCGCATGCATGCCCCCATAAAGTGGCAAATGTGGCAGAATATAACCATCTTCGCCAACCGTTTCAGGCACCGCGATACCATGGCGAAGATGCGCCAATTCATAATCCTCGACACCATGACCGGGCGCAATATGCACAAAGCCGGTGCCTTGTTCGGTGGTGACATGCCCACCGGCCAGCAACGGCACATCATAGTCATAGCCATGCGCCGCCAGCGGATGCGCGGCAATGGTGCCGGCAAATTCATGGCCCGATAATGTCGCGCGTGTCGTCATCGCCTCAATACCAAGCGCCGCCGCCACCTGACCGCATAATGTATCAGCTAGACATAGCACATCGCCAACCGCTACCAATACGTCGTCCTTCACCGCGGTCACTTCGATCACCCGGTAGGTGATATCGTCGCCATAAGCGATCGCCCGGTTGCCCGGCATGGTCCATGGGGTCGTCGTCCAGATCACAATGCTGGCCCCGCCAAGCGCCGCATGCGGGCTTGTGCGCACCGGAAACCGCGCATAAATCGTTACCGATGTATGGTCTTCATATTCTATTTCCGCTTCGGCAAGCGCGGTTTTTTCAACTGGCGACCACATCACCGGCTTGGCGCCACGATACAAGCTGCCTTCCATCAAAATTTTGCCAAGCTCCTCAGCGATTTTGGCTTCGGCATCATAGGCCATGGTGGTATAGGGTGATTGCCAATCGCCAAGTACGCCAAGGCGCTGAAATTCAGCCGACTGCACATCCAACCAATGCGCCGCAAAATCACGGCATTCCTGGCGAAATTCGGCGGTTGGGACAGCATCCTTATCTTTGCCTTTTTTGCGATATTGTTCTTCGATTTTCCATTCAATTGGCAGGCCATGACAGTCCCAGCCCGGCACATAATTCGCATCTTTGCCGAGCATTGATTGCGACCGATTAACCACATCTTTTAAAATTTTATTGAGCGCATGGCCAATATGCAGCTGGCCATTGGCGTAGGGCGGGCCATCATGCAAAACAAATTTTGGCGCCTGCTTGCGCTGGTCGCGCAATTTTTGATAGAGGTCCATATCCTGCCAGTGCTGCAGAATTTCCGGCTCCTTTTTGGGCAGCCCGGCCCGCATTGGGAAATCTGTGCGCGGTAAAAATACAGTATCTTTGTAATTCATGGCTGGCTCTATCTATATGTAAGTCTAATGTGGGTTTGAATAACGGTAGGAGGTTAGCCCGATTGGCGCATCGTTAGCGGTGGCAAAATTTGACGCGCCTGCTCGGCATCTAAGGCAATTTGGCGCAATAATTCATCAACACCAGAAAACCGTTGCTCTGGGCGCAGAAAGGCTTTTAGGCGTACACGTAAACGCTGTCCGTAAAGATCGCGATCAGTGTCAAATAAATGCACTTCACACAACACCCCACGCGAATCAAAGGTAGGGCGCACCCCAATATTGGCAACGCCGCCGGCGATCGTGTACGGCGTTGCGCTGCCATCATCGATATCAACCTCAACTGCGTACACCCCAAAGGCCGGGTGCTGCAGGGTTTGCAGCGCAATATTGGCGGTCGGATAGCCAATGGTGCGGCCACGTTGGTCGCCGGTAATAACCGTGCCGGTAATCGCCCAATCACGTCCCAACATCGCTGCGGCGGCGACTGGGTCCCCAGCCTGCAACGCCGCCCGCACCCGGCTAGACGATATAACCACGCTATTTTCATCTTGCAGCAAGGGCACGGCGTGCGCGGTGATTCCCACCGGTTGGCCATAATCATTTATCGTCTCTATATGGCCACTACGCCCTCGCCCAAAGGCGAAATCCTCACCAGCATATAATTGCTGCACACCGATTGCCGGCAGAATGGACGAGACAAAATCAGCCGCATCGGTGCGGCGCAGGGCATCGTCAAAAGTGATATGAATGATGCGGTCAATATGCAGGCCTGACAGCAACTGGTCTTTTTCAGCCCGGTCGGCCAAATGAAATGGCGCATCATCCTGTCTGAAAAACTCGCGTGGGTGCGGATCAAAGGTAACAATGGCCGGGGTAAGGCCGTCACGGTTTGCCGCCACACAAGCCGCCGCAACAACCCTTTGATGGCCGCGGTGCACCCCGTCAAAATTGCCAATGGCCGCAGCCAAAGGCGGGCCGTCCAGCGCGGCGTCGCCAACTGCCCAGGCGATCACGTCAACTGATTTATTATGTTGATCTGTCATAGCGCGGCACTATATCGCTGAACCGCAGGGAATATCAATCTTTGTTCGCATAATTGCCAATAAAGTCTGCAAGTTTTTGTGATTTTTTTATCATCAAAAGGCGCAAAGAGAATGATTGCACAGATGCGTCTGGTTTTGATAGGCTAGGCGCCACGATTGCAGCGTCTTTCCGAGCACCAGACAGTTTGCACGACGTTAGCAGCTAACGATTAAAATGGCAGATTGGTAGCTATGAAAGATAGTGAATTTTTGAACCTCAATTTTCTCGATGCGCAGAGCTTTGATTTGCTCCTCGGCTTTTCAACACAGCTTTTGGCGGGCATTCTGACTGTGCTTATCGGCTTTTGGCTGTCAGGCAAAGCCGGCCGATTGACGATTGACTCGCTAAGTAAAATTGAACGTCTTGATAATACAGTGGTGCCGCTGCTTGGGGCTTTGGTGCGCTATGCAGGCATGACGCTGACAATGGTTGTTGCACTTGGTAAATTCGGCGTAGAAACCACGTCAATTATTGCTGTTCTTGGTGCCGCCGGGCTGGCGATCGGGCTAGCTTTGCAAGGCACATTGTCGAATGTAGCGGCTGGCTTAATGCTAGTATTTTTGCGCCCCTTTAAGCTCGGTGACTGGATTGAGGTCGCCGGCATGTCTGGGACGGTCCGTGAAATCGGCCTATTCACAACGGTGATTGATACATTCGACAATGTTTTTATTAGCGTGCCGAATTCGTCAATCTGGTCATCCAATATCATCAATCATTCGCGCTATGGCACGCGACGGCTTGATCTTGATATTGGCATCGACCAAGCCAGCGACCTTGATCAGGCAGAGAGAGCAATGATGGCACTTGCCACTGACCCACGGGTTTTAGAAACCCCGGCACCACGCTTTATTGTTGTGGGTTTTGATGAACGCGCCATCACAATTCGGCTGCGTGTACATGCGGTTTATGCTGAATTTTTTGACCTTGGTTATGATTTGAACCGGCGCTTAAAACAAACGCTGGATGATCACGGCATCAGCATCCCCTATCCAAAACGAGTCATCCAATATGATACCGTAGACCGTGACAACCTGCATGAAGGCGGCGCATGACCGTGTCGTCTGGTGGTCGGGGGATAACCCGCGAAACATTGCAAACTTGGCGTGTTGCGTCGCTGGCGCGGGCCCGGGATGGCGACGGCGCAACTGTTGCCACCGAATCAGAACTTGTCGAATCGCGGCGTCAATTGATTGCTGATGATGCCGATTGTTCAGATTTATGGGTTTTTGGGTATGGCAGCCTGATATACAACCCGATCATCGACCATAGGGACCGTGCGATTGCTGCCATCTATGGTTATCATCGGCGGTTTTGTCTTTGGACCAAAATCGGCCGCGGCTCGCCAGACTGCCCGGGGCTGGTGCTATCGTTAGACCGCGGCGGATCATGCAAAGGTGTGGGCTATCAGTTGAACCCACAAAATGCCATCGCCGAGCTGGATCTGCTCTGGCGCCGCGAAATGCTGACATTGGCCTATCAACCGCGTTTGTTGAAGCTCCACACAGCTAAAGGGACAAAGCGCGGCGTGGCGTTTGTGGCCAATCCCAGCCGGCCGGCCTATGCCCAACCGATGACTTTTGAGGCGACCGCCGATGTCGTGGCCAAAGCCAGTGGCTTTAACGGCCCGTGCCATGATTATCTCTATGACACCGTCAAAGGCATGCAAGACAACGGCATTCGCGACCGGCAATTAGAAAAACTCGTCATTGCGGTGCAGCAGAGGCTTGCTTCGGATTAATATTTTGGGTACAGACTGTGGGTGTTGGGCTATGCGGCTGTGGCGGAATGGTAGACGCGGCGGATTCAAAATCCGCTTCTGGTGACAGAGTGGGGGTTCAAGTCCCTTCAGCCGTACCACCCAACAATTCGGCAGTTTGCCACCGCCGCCAGGCGGCGTTTTGGTCACACCATAGCGACCGCCATAAAACTCTGGTGATTTGATATGAAGCTGTGGCACCTCCTTAAACGTCAATATGATTTTGTTATCCGCACTGCCGGCACCGCCTTAGCGATGCGGCTTATGCTTTTTTATTCTGCCTTGGAATCGATTATCATTCCGATTCCGGTTGATCCGCTGCTGGCGGCGGTGGTGCTCGCCAGACCAACGCAGTGGCGCCGCATCGCATTAGCCTGTGCTGGTGCGTCTGTCCTTGGCGGGGCTGGCGGCTGGGCGTTGGGTGCGTTTTTGGGGCTGCATATACACGATTTCATAAACAGCTTGCCGGTTGCCTTTGCCGCGCCATCAGCGTTTGCCGCAGTCGAGATGGGGTTTGCCGAGTTTGGGCTGATGCTCGTGTTTCTCGGGGCCTTTTCACCGCTGCCCTACAAGGTCATTGCGGTCAGCGCTGGCATCGGCGGTTTTGGCCTGTTACCGTTTTTATTTATGTCGATGATTGGTCGCGGTTTACGTTTTATGATCGTTGCCGGCATTGCCCGGCATCATGGTGATGCCAAAACAGTAATCGGTTTGATTTCACTGCTCATTGCGTTATTTGCGGGGGCTATATGGCTAACAAAATAAGCCGCTATTTACCGCCGGTTCCGGCAAAATATGGCCTGTTGTTGTGCGGCGCAATTTCCGCCTGCCTTTATGGAGGGGCCCTGCTGTTTCAATATGTTGGTGGGCTGGCGCCATGTTCTTTGTGTCTGTGGCAGCGCTGGCCACATATTATCATCATCGCGCTGGTGGCAATCAGTGCGCTTGGTGCGGCGCCGCGTCCTATGGCGATGCTGGTGGCGCTCACCGCTGCCGTCAGCGTGGTATTGGCTGGCTATCACGCTGGTGTCGAATGGGGCTTTTGGCTTGGACCAACTGGCTGCACCGCCTCTTTAGGGGGCTCGGGTGACATTGCAAGCTTGACTGATAGCTTGCTGGCAACGCCAGTGGTGCGATGTGACGAGGTTGCCTCGTCATTTCTTGGCCTATCCATGGCCGGATGGAATAGCCTGTTCAGCCTTGACATATGTCTGATCGCGCTTATGTGCATAAGACAGGGAAAGTAGGTATTATCATGACATCACGTAACCCAACCACCCCGCGGCGCGATATAGAGCGTTTTTTGCGTGTAGACCATGCCGGCGAACGTGCCGCACAGCAAATCTATAAAGGCCAGCTGGCGGTCTTGGCCAAACATGAGATGGCCGATGAAATTCGCCATATGATGGACCAAGAAGTAGAACATCTTGAAACCTTTGATAGGCTTCTCAACGAACGGCGGGTGCGGCCCTCATTGCTAGACCCTTTGTGGGGCGCAGCTGGTTTCACACTTGGCGTTGTGACCGCGGCAATGGGCCCCAAAGCGGCGATGGCATGCACCATTGCTGTTGAAGAGGTGATTGGCGAGCATTACCAAAAGCAAGCCGAAACATTAGGCGAAGATGAAAGTCACTTACAGGCTATTGTCGAACGGTTTCGTGATGAGGAATTAGAACATCGCGATATCGCCGTTGACCATGATGGCCGTGAGGCCCGGCATTATGATTTGTTGCGTAGCGTCATTCAACGCGGCTGTCGCACCGCCATCAAAATCGCCGAAAAAATTTAAACCGCATCATCATCCTGCTGCAATTCACTATCCCAATACAGATAGTCACGCCACGATTCATGGAGATAATTTGGCGGGAATGCGCGTCCATTTTCCTGTAGCTGCCACAAATTTGGGGCAATAGGCGCTGTCTGCGGGTGCATACCACAATGCGCCGGCAATTTATTGGCTTTACGTAAATTGCAAGGGCCACAGGCCGCAACCACATTTGTCCATGAGGTGCGGCCACCGCGAGACTTTGGCACAACATGATCAAATGTTAGTTCCGATGCCACAAAACCAACCCCGCAATATTGGCAAGAAAACCGGTCTCGCAAAAACACATTAAATCTGGTGAAGGCCGGATTGCGGGTTTGCGGCACATATTCCTTTAGCGCGATTACCGACGGCAAATTGATGGTCAGGCTGGGCGATGAAATTTGTTGATCATATTCTGAAATGATGGTGACGCGGTCAGACCATACGGCTTTGATCGCATCCTGCCATGACCACAGCGATAGTGGAAAATAATTCAACGGCCGAAAATCTGCATTAAGAACAAGCGCCGGCGCGAACCCCCCAGCATTCATCTTGATCTCCTTGGCTAACCACCCAGCGTATTACAATATAAAAGCAAACCATGCCATGACGACAAACACAACCCTCTCAAATCAATATAGTGTGGCCCGTCCGTTTAATGCCCCTATATGTTGCCGCCCCTAGAGCTATCAAGAGCCTATTGCAGCGCCCCTTGCGGCGTCATTGCGGCACATGGCCCGCCAGAAAATTGATCGATGATGACAAGCCGTCCGGGTCAATGCCATGACCAAGCCCGGGGCGCGCAACCGTATCGACGGCCACACCCAGTGGCCTTAGCAAACCTGCAGATTGGGCCATTAACGCGAATGGCACCACCTGGTCATCACTGCCATGCACCAATTGCACTGGCGCAAAGACATGACCCTCAGATGGGGGCAAATCATCATGGCGCAGCAACGCCCCGGAAAAGCTGACGATGGCAGCTGGTGAGGGATGCAGGCGCAGCCCGCAATGCAAACTCATCATGCCGCCTTGGGAAAACCCGGCCAAAACCAGCGCGGAAGCGTCAAGCTTTAGCGCCGCCAAGAGCGCCGTCACCGCCTTGTTTATGATCGGTGCTGCCTGATCTGGTCCATGCACGCGGTCATCTATATCAAACCATTCACGCCCCGCTGGGTTCATCTTGCACGGGTCCGGCCCGTTCGGCACAAAAAACGCCATGCCCGGAAACCGGATGGCATAGGGCCGCGCCAAATCAGCAAGGTCGTTACCATCAGCCCCCCAGCCATGCAAAAGCATCATCGCACTGGTTGCCGCGCCGCCATGCGCCGGCGCCAGATAGGGCCCAGTAAGCCCACCAAATTCCCGAAGTTCCATAACTATCTCAACCCTCATAAAAATCGCTACCGCCACGCCCCGCCGCGTTATACGAACCAGCTTTATTGACGAAAGTGTTGCAAAGCGATAGGTCTGAGGCAAGTAAAACAGCCGAATGTAAGCTAGCGATGGCGCCGTTTCATACCCGATTTGCCCCCAGCCCAACCGGGCCGCTTCACAAAGGCCATATTTATGCCGCCCAGATTGCCCACGCGCTTGCCAGACACAGCAACGGCAGTTTTACATTGCGCATTGATGACATTGACCATACACGGTGCCGCGACCATTTTGTCACGGCCATTTACGATGATCTGAACTGGCTTGGGATGGCGTGGGATGGTGATGTCACATTCCAGTCACAGCGCTTGCCCGCCTATCAGGCCGCTTTGCAAAAGCTGCAAGATCTTGACCTTGTTTACCCTTGTTTTCTAAGCCGCAAAGAACTCGCCAACATTTTGAGTGCGCCCCATGACAGCCCCGACCCGGCGGCCATTCGTGACACCGACATATTGTTGCCGCGTGCCGAGCAACAACGGCGGGCCGCAACCGGCACCGCGGCGGCATGGCGGCTGCGCATGGATCAGGCGCAAAAACACCTCGGCACCGCAGCGCTTGTCTGGCATGACCAGCTGTCAGGCACACAGATTGCCACCCCCGAGATTTTTGGCGATGTTGTGATTGCCCGCGGGGACATTGGGGTGTCTTACCATTTGGCGGTGGTTGTTGATGATGCTGCCGATAAGATATCCCTCGTCACGCGGGGGCGTGATTTGGCGCCCGCAACGCATTTACATCGATTGTTGCAAGCGCTGCTGGCATTACCAACGCCGGATTATCTGCATCATGATCTGGTATGCGACGCCGCCGGCAACCGGCTTGCCAAACGTGACGCCGCAGCAAGTGTCCAACAGTACCGCGCCAGCGGCTGCACGGCACAGGCGCTTTTGGCGGAGCTGCCACCTTTGCCCGCCATCCTATCGCCTTAATAATTTCCAAATGGGAAACATATTTTTAGTCTAAAAGCTCTATTAGCGTAATTTTTTAGAGGTTTTTTGCATATTTAATGGGTCGGTGGGCTTGACTTAAAATATTGCTGGTTCCATATAGAGATCACACCGAACGTTTGTTTGTGTGTTTCCTCCCTAGACTCGGTCGTGAGCATGCTCACGACCTTTTTTTTGCGCCGAATCCATAAAACACAAAACACACATTAATTATTTCTTAATTGGAAACAATTAATGGTGTTGCGGGGCACCGAAGCGGCAGCGGTCTTTTGCTGCTAATTCAGGCTGGTTGCAATGTTTGCCGCTGGCAATGGTGCAGCCAGACCAAGCCAAAGCCGAGTATCATAACCGGCACCACTGCGGCTAGCACCAGCACTTGCCAACCAAATTGGCTGTGCAGACCACCAGCGGTTAATGATGCCACCGCAACAAGTGATGTCGTCGCCAGATCAGCAACACCTTGGACGCGGCCCCGTTCTTCGGGCGTGGCGACGCTAGCAACCAATGTGCTGCCGCCAATATATAAAAAGTTCCAACCCAGTCCGAGCAGAAATAATGCACTGAAATAATGCACAAAACCTGTTGCCATCAGCGCTGTGGCAATAGCCCCGACATAGGCCAAAAGCCCGGCAACCAGAATTTTCATAATACCAAAGCGGCTAATCAAATTGCCGGTGAAAAACGACGGCGCAAACATGGCCACAACATGCCATTGGATAATCGTCGCATTCGCCGATGTGCCGAGCATGGCAACATTCACCACCTGCAATGGCGTTGCTGTCATTAAATAGCTCATCAACGCATAGCCGATAGCGGCGCACACCATGCCGACCAAAAACACCGGCATTCGAACAAAATCACCAAAGGGCCGCCCGCCCGTCGGGGTTTGTTCAGGTTTTGGTATTTTGACGCCAGCTAAGGCAATCAATGACACAAGCTGCACCGCAGATACTGTAAAATAGCAACCGGCATAGAGATTTTCGGGTATCAGCTCTACGGTGTTACGCGCGATTTCTGGCCCAAACAGCGCCGCCATCAAACCACCAGCCAAAACATAGGAAATGGCTTTTGGCCTTTGCGCTTCTGTTGCACAATCGGTCGCCGCATAGCGGTAATAGCTGGCGCAGCCATGTGAAATGCCAAGCGCCATTGACGCACCACAAAACAACACAAAATTTCCGGTGATAATAGCAACGCCTTGGGTAAAGGCCGCCACTGATGCGATTGCCACCCCTCCCATGAACACCGGGCGCCGTCCAAACCGCACCATCAGCAAAGACGCTGGCAAGGTGGTCAGCATCGAGGCAACAAATTGCAATGACAAGCCAAGTGTCGCCAGCCACGCAACCGGTGACAACAAACTGCCGACAAGTGCGGTGTTAATGATATTCACATTCATTGTGGTCATTGACAATGCTTGCGCAATCGCCAATCGCACCACATTACCGGTGTTTGAGGAGTGTTGCATGAATTTACCTAATATAAGCAATGCGCTCATCATACATCCGAGCGAAACCAACGACCGGACATATCAAGCGGCACCGAACGCCTGTAAGCATACGCCGCAAAATCACAAACACCAACGATTTTAAGATGACATTAAGATGCCAGTGATGGCGCTGACGGCGATAATGCGCTGTCCATTAACCGAGTTTGCGTCCAAATAATTCCAGACGATGGTCAACAAGCTCATAGCCCATTTCACGGGCAATTTGCTCTTTCAGCGCTTCTAATTCAGCATGATAGAATTCAATGACTTCACCCGTTTCAACATCGACAAGATGTTCATGATGCTGGCCAGACTCTTCATAACGCGCGCGCCCGTCGCCAAATTCCAGCCGGTCAATGACCCCGGCCTCTTCCAGCAATTTGACTGTGCGGTAAACCGTTGCAATCGAGATTGTGTTATCTTCTTCGACAGCCCGCCGATATAGCTGGTCAACATCAGGATGGTCCTCAGACCCCTCAATAACACCAACAATGATCTGCCGCTGGTTCGTCATGCGAATGCCATTATTGAGGCATTTTTTCATCAAGCCATCGGCCATTATCGTGGTGTTCCATATGATCGTGTCAAAAGTAGTCCCAGTATAGGCGCGATACGGCTGGCAATCCAGCCCCCATAGGGATTTTGGCGTACGGCATATGCAAAGATAGGTGCCAGCGTTGATTTTCATTGACCTTTGAAAAAATTACAGCAAAAGCTTGCTGCATGTTTCTATCAGCCCAAGACCATGCAGACAAACGCGTTACCACCGGCATATTGCAGCTTTGCTTTGCCATGCTTTTGGTGCCGGTGCTTGATGTGTTTGCCAAGCTTTTGGGGCGGGAACTAGACCCCATCCAAGTCACCTTTATGCGGTTTGTTATGCAAATCTTGCTGCTAACACCTTTTGTGCTGTGGGGCCGGTTGTGGATTATACCCAAAGGCACATTGGCGATGCAATTTGCACGCGGCATTCTACTGGCCATTGCCACCGCTTGCTTTTTTGCAGCACTGCAACATTTGCCAATGGCCGAAGCCATTACGATTTATTTTGTGCAGCCGCTTTTGCTTACCGCTATTTCAGCTTTGTTTTTGGGAGAAGTCATCAGGTTGCGCCGGGTCATGGCGATTGTGATTGGCCTTGTTGGTGTGGTGGTTATCCTGCAACCCAGCCTGATGATGTTTGGCTGGCCTGCCCTGCTGCCGCTGGTCACGGCGCTGACGATGGCCTGCTATGTGGCCTTAACGCGGCGTTTGGCGGGTAGCGTTCACCCCTATCAAATGCAGATGAATGTCGGCATTTCGGCGACCATTACCCTAGGCGCGGCCTTGCTTGTTGGCGGTACGTTTGACCTGCCTTGGACCAGCTTTCACTGGCCAACAACACAACAGCTTGTGTGGGTTGCCTATATGGGTATTGCCGCCACAATCGGCCATATTTTCATTGTCTGGGCCGCCGGCAACGCACCGGCAAGTGTGCTGGCACCCTTTCAGTATCTTGAAATTGTCACAGCAACGATTCTCGGCTATCTGGTATTTCATGATTTGCCAGCCCAAAGCACCATTTGGGGCAGCCTTATCATCATCGGTAGCGGCATTTACCTGTTTCACCGCGAACGCTTGGCATCGCGCGCAAAACCGCCCGTGGCACGCTAGTCTTTCGGGAATGTTAGGCTTCTGTGGGCGGTTGCTTGGCGCGTTCGCGATAGAATTTTAACGCAGAAATCGGCAGGCTAAAAATATACACACCGCAAACCAGCAGATAGGTCAACCACGGTTCAGTTACAATTGCCGCGCCAAATAGCCCCACCAACGCCAGCACCGGCAACACTGTATCAACAGGCAGTTTCAGCTTTTTGCCCGCAAAGGTTGGCAATGTGCTGACAGCACCAGCGCCAATCAGAACCAGCCATAACGACACCCATGACGCCTGCCGTACAATTTCAAGGTTGAATTCCAAATCAACAACAATCGGCACCAATACCAAAAACCCGGCGGCGGGCGCCGGGATACCGGTAAAATAATTAGCGGCATAGTCGGGTGGGTTTGGCAGTTCAGAATCAAATCGCGCCAACCGTAGGGCAATTGACACGGCAAAGAACAACGTTGCCCCCCAGGCAATATTACCCGAATCCTGCAGCGCCCACACAAACAGACATAGGGCTGGCACCACACCAAACACCACCAGGTCCGACAGGCTGTCCAGCGCTGCCCCAAACGCACTTGATGTTTTGAATCGGCGCGCCGTGCGCCCATCAAGCGCATCAAATACCGCCGCCACCGCAATAAGCACAATAACCCCGGCCCAGCGTCCATCCAGCGCAAACCGTAATGCGGTGAGGCCAGACACAAAGCCAGCGATTGTCAGCATATTTGGCAGTAGCCAAAAAATAGAAACCGAACGAAATCTGCGTTTTTGTGGAGCGCGCCCTGTCATTAACGGTAAATGCTTTCGGTAATTTCAGGTACATGGCCGGATAGATCGGCCAGCATAGTTTCGCCAGCTATCATGGTTTGCCCGGGCAGAACCTGAACAGTTGTTGCCGCCGGCAGCCACACATCAACCCGGCTGCCAAATCGAATAATGCCATATTGTTGGCCAACATTAAGCTGGTCACCAACCGCCGCTTCCAAAATGATGCGGCGTGCCACCAGCCCCGCAATTTGCACCACGCCAATGTGCTGGCCAGATGCCATTTCCAGAACCATATTCTGACGTTCATTTTTCTCTGACGCCTTATCAAGGCTGGCATTCAGAAACGCCCCTTGATGATAGGGGGCCGCGATCACCTTGCCGGCAACTGGCGCACGATTCACATGAACATCAAAAACATTCATAAAAATGGAAATCCGGCGCCACTCACCTGCTGGCAGCGGCAGGTCATCAGGAAGGTCAGTTATGCCAGTCGACAAAACCCGCCCATCAGCTGGCGACACAACCACATGGTCGGACAGCGGCGTGGTGCGTTTTGGATTTCGGAAAAAATACACACACCAAATGCTCAAAAAGCTACCCGGCAAGATAAAGGGTGTCCAAAAATAGCTAACGCCAAAAGTAACCAGCCAAAACAAAAGAATAAATGGCCAGCCTGCCGGATGGATCGGCACCAAAACTTCGTCTTTAATGCTTTTATAAATATTCATAAATCCGGTTTCCATCTAACACATATGATCATGATACACCCCGCCGCCAAGCAGCACAGCCTATCTTTAAGCGGTGCCAGCATAAACAGTTGGCCGACAGGCGTCACTATAAATCACAGCACAGGCCGGCAAATCGTAGCAAAACCCTGCAAAAGCACATCTCATCATCCGCTATGATGCTGGCGGTTTTGGGCGTTGCGAAGAGCCGCACGCGCCGCCTCATGCCGGATTAAGCCGCGCTCCAAAAGGTCATTTAACTTGCCATGCAACACCCCGCTATGCAGCATCCGCGCCATGCCTAGGCGCGGCACATCCACCGCAATCTTAAATTCGTCAATGTCACGATCAAGGCGATTGGCAGTTGCAGGTGGGGAGGATGTGCTGGGCGCCGGCGGTACCATATCAATGGTTGATGGCTGCGCCGCCGCACCAGAATCTGTGCCAGCATCTGCACCAGCATCCCTAAAATCAAACTCGGCACTAGGGCCCGAAAGCCCTGCCACATCATTTTCCGCCAGCACGAGATCATCGCCCGCCAGCGCCACATCATCATCCGCCAGCGCGATAGGATCAGCGACGGAATATTGCGGTTCTAGCGCCATCGTAGGCATGGCTACCGGCGCCGCGATGACCGCCTCACGCACCGGGTAGAGCGCATAACGCCCCTTTTTGGCTTTTTGCGTTGGCAATTTCGCTATCTGACCCGAAGACCAGGATAAAAACTCGTCAACCAGCGTACTCCTCAGCGCCGCCGCTTCGGTCTCCCAAAGGCGTGCCGACCGCGGCGTCATATCAACAAAATCCGGCTTTCCACCCAGCCAGCTTGCCGCATAGGCTTGTTCTACCAGCCCCTCTGTTTTGCGCTTTTTAAGGCAAATTTTCAGGCGTCCGCTAGTCACCTGCGCAATATGGGCAATCTCGTTCGCGGCACTTTCCAGCCCATCTTTAACGCCAGCCGCAGTCGATATCGTCATCTCGAAATAACCTGGCGGTGTGTCGCCAAAAAAGCCCGATGTGCCAACCAACCATTTGATAGCGATTGGTTTGCGGTTTGGCATATCGGTCACAGCGATATTCAGCTTTATCTTTTTCTGCTGCGATACTGGGATTAAACGGTCAGCAAAAAACCGGGCTGCCGTAGCCACCAATTCAACTTCGCCTTCTGTTGCGCTTGCCCGCACGATGGTAATCATACTTCACATTCCTCGCGCCATTAGTGCTGCACACTATCGTCACCGCGCCGACACCACAGCCCTGCGCCAGCCCTACCGTATCAAAATATCATACAGGATATTAGTTTACACTTAATTAAGTGGTTTGTGTGAACCGGCGCGCTAAAACAAGGGCGTGCATTTCGAGTGGGGCATGCATTTCGAGTGGCGCAGATTTTGATAAATGGGCACCGCCATATAGACAATCTTTATAAATCCACATGTAAATCTCGTCAGGCGCATCTTGACTGGACGCACAACACATCGCACTGTGGGGCGCTTTTGGGGCGCTCTGCCCCGGTCATTTTGCAATAAAATATCACGTGGCAACACAACACACTTACATGAACGGATAATTTTATGGACAATAATCTATTTGAAAAAGGCATTGCCAAGCGCAAAGCCACCCTTGGCGCAGACTATGTAGAGGCCTCTTTAAATAACGCCGATGATTTTTCTCGGCCATTTCAAGAAGCCATGACGGCCTGGTGCTGGGGATTTGGTTGGGGTGACGAAGCCATCGATGCCAAAACCAGATCGATGATGAATTTGGCGATGATTGGTGCACTTGGAAAAATGCACGAATGGGAACTGCATTTCCGCGGCGCCATTGGTAACGGCGTTACTAAAGAGGAACTGCGCGCTATTATTCACGTCATCGGCATTTATTGCGGCGTACCTCAAGCCGTCGAGTGCATGCGCATTGCCCGCAAAGTGCTTGAAGAACAGAACTAAATTTATGGTGACTTCGCCGCGTGGACCGCGCAAAAATGCGGGCCTGCGGCGAAATCATCCGGCAGCACCTGCGAAAAATCTGCACCGAAGCCTATAAAAACGTGGCAAATTTATGATTTGCGAAGATAAATCCTAGACATCTGCCTCGATTTAGGCGATTTTGTTTGAGTATTTTTTTATGCAGACTGCAGGCGTATGCACTTTGCATTGAGGTGCTTAATGGGTAACGATATGGCGCCAAGGCGCTGTTTCGGTTCTTGTGATTGTTTTTAGGGGGGCACACTTAATGCGCCATCTTGTTAAATCTGTTATAATCGGAGCGGTAACGTTGAGCGCTTGCAGCGCCATGGCTGGCGGTATGCCTGAGGCGACTGGCAATGAAAATGCTGCAAGCACAACCAGCGGATCATCCAGCACAGCATCAAATTCGAGCACAGCATCAAATTCCGGCGCTAGCAACAATGCCAACACTGCAACAGGCAATAGCGCTAGCGCTTCAAACAACGCCAGCACCGCAGGGTTTGTTGCGATTGAAGACGACCCGCTGATTGTTGATGCCTCGGCCATCATGGATGATGACGGCATGGGCAACGTGCAGGTGCAATGGCAAATTTCATCTGATGGGCAGGCGTGGATGAACCTCACTGGCGCCGTACAGCAATCATTCACACCGCGCGAGGCGCATGTTGGCCAGCAATTGCGTGTACAAATTTCATATGTCGACGGTCAAGGCAATCTGGAAACCTTGTTAAGTCCGCCATCAACACCTGTGCAAAACGTCAATGACAAACCAACCGGCGCTCCGCAACTGGCCGGCGAGGCCCGTGAAGAAGGCGCCTTGGTTGTTGATACCAGCTTGATCGCCGATGAAGATGGCGTTGGCACCTACTCGGTAGTCTGGCAACGCTCTAGCACCAAGACCGACTGGCAAGCCTATCCAAATGCTGTTGGCGAAGTATTGCAATTAACCCAAAACCATGTGGGCTATTCCTACCGCGCCGTAGTGTCTTACACAGACCGCCATGGCACCAAGGAAATGCTGCTGACCAACCCGTCTGAAACCGTTGCCAATGTTGACGATCCGGTTGAAGGCGAAGTGCTGCTGTCGGGAGAAGCTACTGAGGGCAGCACATTGATCGCCAATACCGCTCGGGTATCTGACGAAGACGGTATTGCCAGCCTGACCGTGGGATGGGAATCATCACAAGACGGCCGTAACTGGCGGGCCGTTGAAACCGCCGGCACCAGTCGCTTTAATCTTGGCCAAAGCATGGTTGGCCGTCAGGTTCGGGCACGGGTGAGCGTTGTTGACAGTTTCGGCATTGAGACCATCATCTTCAGTCAGGCTACAAATACCGTGAAGAACGTCAATAATGCGCCGGCTGGCACCATCTTTGTGCGGCGCGTTGGCAGCTAATTATACTGTCACAATAGCAAGGGCGGCCTGATTAAAAACTGACTGCGCAGCAAGAGGCCCGTGATGCGGGCCTTTTTTGCGGCTTTTATCAACGCATCTTTTATTTGTGTGTTTTATTTGGCCTTTTTATCTGCGCATTTTATTGGGGGAGGCGTGACCGTGCACAGCATCTTGTGGCATGCCCAAACATCAAAATTTTGTGATGATTTGCTGTTTTGACGATTTTTTGCTTTCACAATTATAAAAACCGATACACACTACATTTCGTATGGAAAAGCCAAGATTACATCAAGGTCTTGATTTTAGGGTGGCGCCAGACGCCGCTGTGTCGGCACCGCTTGTGCTGCACCGCTTTCCTGCATATCCCTCACAACGCTTCGTTAATGGAGTTTCGCTATGCGCATGACAGACCGTGACACGGGTCAACCCTGCCGAGTCATTCCTTTTGTACGACCCGAAATATGTGAAGATCAATTGACCACCAGCAGCATTGCCGCCGTTATTGCGGTTACGGTTTTGCACTATGAGGGAGAATCCCCAGAAAGCCGCCTTCTGGAGATTATTGAATCATCTGGAGAGGCTGAAGTCTTTGACGTGATTGGCGATTTTGATGAATTTGATGAGATCGGCTGTGGCGGGCAGTTTTTAGACAGCGCCGCCAATGATAATGCAAAAATGGCACTCATTTAGGGCCGAGCAAACTCCCGGCCTATTCGTGGCATAAAAAAGCCCGGCATCATTTTTGATACCGGGCATTTATTACTTACCGCCTCTATTACGTAGGGCCTCTATTATGTGGGGCCGGTAAAGCGCTTAGTGACGCCCCGGAGACAGCGCCCGCCATGCCAATGGCATGAGGCCCGCTGCCACCACGAGTTTCAATGCATCGCCATATAAAAACGGTAGCACACCAGCCGCCATCGCCTTTTCAAGGCCAATAAAACTGCTCAACCACAGTGCCCCAAACAGGTAAATCACCAGATTACCAATGATCATCGCCGCAACAGTCGACACAACTGACCGGCCCATGCCGCGTTCAGCAAGCCAGCCCATTACAACGGCCGCCATCAAAAACCCAAACAGATAGCCAGCGGTTGGCCCAACCAAAGCCGCTATGCCCACCGCACCGCCCGCAAATACCGGCAAGCCAACAGCGCCCTCAGCCAAATAAGCGGCAATTGTCAGCCCCCCAAGGCGCGGCCCATAAGTCATACCAATCAACAGCACCACCAGCGTCTGGCCAGTAACAGGCACCGGGTAGAGCGGTATCTTAACCTGCGCCGATACAGCCAGCAATATACTGCCAAGCACAACCAAAGCTGCCTTGATCATAACAGTTGATGCGGCTGACGGCGTCATCCAGCCGGCAAGCATAGCATTGGCCAGTGTCGCTTCACGCCCGCCGCGCGCGGCGCTTAATTTTTGGTTCCACATCATGTTTTAGACTCCCGATGGTCGATGTTCACAAACCGCACTATACGCAACCCGCCCAGCTTAGGCAACACACGCCGGCGCTTATAAACCAGCCAGCGCAAGCGCCGTTGCAAGCACCGCAGGCCAACAGGTTTTCGGCACAATAACCACATAGCCGTCGCCCGCCCCCGCCTGTATGTCTACATAAGTGTCTGTCACCCGGTTAGATGTGCCAATAGATTTGCCTATTTCAAATGTTAGGCCATCGAGTGGCCAAGCAAGACCACGTGACCGCACAAAGCTCTGCCGGCCAAGCGGCCATAGCGAAAACCGCGCATCTATGGGCATCTCAAAGGCGCAATCACCACAGACCCGCACCATCACATCATCATGCCCAAGCAAAATGACCGGGCGACCGTCTGGCAGGCTTGCCAATGCATGCAACGCCGCCAAACTATGGTCATAACGTGCGCCCAAAAAGCCAAACCCAATAATCAGTGGCGCATCAATGGCGCTCAAGCATTTTTGAAAATCGGTGTCGTCCTGACCGGGCTGGTGGATCACATTTAGGTTGTCGGCAAGGTCGCCAAGATCACCAATCGAATCCATATCGCCAATCACCGCGCGCGGCTGCAGCCCCTGCGCCAACAGGTTATGCAATCCGCCATCTGCGGCAAATATTGGCCAATCCTGTCGGCAATGCTCAAGACCGGCCAAATCCGTTGGCGCCGCCCCAACCAAAATCGCTGGTGTTTGAAATCTAAAATGCACAGTAGAATCAGACGTCATAAAATCTCTAGAAGGTTGCCAAAGGCCAGCGCTTGAACCAGTTGCTAAAGGCAAATAATGGCACCAACATAAGCAGGCTGACAAGCCCTATGCCGCACAAGCTGGGCAGCGGATTTTTGTTCAGGCTTCACTGGGCTGCGTTTTTTAGATCTTGTGACTAAAGTTAGATAGTGCTAAATTTATGTCATGGAACACCATCACCCAGCCACTGTTGTGTCATCACCGCTGCCCGGCAGGCCCGGCCGCGCGTGGCAAGGGGTGTTGATTTTGCTGCCGATGATCATCGCCGGCATCGCCATGACCACAACACACTCAGATCTTGGCGACATTATTTTTGCTTCGGTAGCTGATGCCTATATTCAGGTCAGCACATTTGTTGCCGGAACATTTTTTATTTTTTATGGTATTGAAAAATTCCTTAAAATTGATGCCACAGCCGCATTGCGGCGTGACACCATCTGGCAGGTTCCCATTGCCGCCGCGTTAGGTGCATTGCCTGGTTGTGGCGGTGCTATTATTGTGATTACCCAATATGTGACCGGACGGCTCAGCTTTGGCAGTGTCGTTGCGGTGCTGACAGCAACGATGGGCGATGCCGCATTTTTGCTGATCGCCCAGGAACCGCTGACTGGCTTTGCTTTAATTATGCTGGGGTTTGTGGTGGGCACCATCAGCGGCTGGATCATCAATGCGATACATGGTGGCAATTTCTTGCGCGGGCCGATGAATGAGAAGGATGCGCCGACAGAAAGAAATGAAGACGCCAGCACCCCGTGGATTGATCGGCTCTGGCTTATTATTATGATGCCCGGTTTGGTGTTGGCGATTTTGGTTGCCTTTCAGGTCGATGTGGACGCGCTGTTTGCCAGCAGCTTGTTTGACCGGCCTGCTACGTTTATTGGGGTTGTGGGCGGTGTTTTGGCATTGACCATGCGGCTAGCACCGCGTTTTGGCATTTCAGGTGATCAGGCATTTTCCGATAGCGGCACCATTATGCGGCGCACCATTGCTGACACAAATTTTGTGACAACATGGGTTATTGCCGCCTATTTGACATTTGAATTGTCGGTTTACATATTTGGTCTGGACCTTAAAAACCTATTCAACGGGATGGCCTTATTCACCCCTATGATAGCCGTGTTAATTGGGTTTTTGCCGGGTTGCGGACCACAGGTTTTGGTGACCACAATGTATTTGTCTGGCATCATTCCGCTGTCTGCGCAAATTGGCAACGCTATCAGCAATGATGGTGATGCGCTGTTTCCGGCGATTGCCATTGCACCGCGGGTGGCGATTGTTGCCACGCTCTACTCGGCGGTTCCAGCGCTGATTATTTCCTATGGCTGGCTATTTTTTGTCGAAATGCCCTAGGCCGGCTCTATGCGTCAAAACCTCATAGGGCAGATCCTCACGCACTAAAATATTATACGCATTCGTCTATTTTTTGCGAAATGCCGTGTTTCATGATTTTTCAATGGGCGTCATGATGTAATTTATAACGGTGCGTTTGTCGCCCAAAATATCAACGGTCAGCGGCATGCCGGCGGTTATATCTGGCAGCACGCCCGATTTGGTCAGCCGCAACTCGGGTATTTCAATGATAGTCTCATAAAATGGCATCTGATTTTCTAATTGCGTTGTGTTTTTGGCAACCCGCTGGACCACCCCCATCAGCACCCCATAGCGCGATGGATCATAGGCCGACACCGATAACCGCGCGATTTGGCCGGGCCTGATATTAGCCGCATGTTGCGGCGATATCTGCGCGCGTGCCAGCAACACAGCTTCGGACGGCACAATATCCACCAAGACGGTTCCGGCCTGCACCACTGCGCCAATTGTTTTTACATGCACCGCCGACACAGTGCCGGTCAACAGCGACCGAATTTCGGCATGCCGAACTTTACCACGCAGCGCCTCCTGACGAGACAGATACTGCGCTGCCTTGGTTTTGGCCTCGACAAGTTCTGCCGCCGCCTCGGCTTTGAAATTTGCAATCAGTGATTGTTTTTCGCGCCGCTTACCCTGCAGGTCTGATTTGCGCGCATCGGCGGCCAACAGCGCCAATTCGGCTGCTCCGATAGCTTGCTGATAGCGGGTGCGGGCCGCTAAAAGCGGGGCTTTGGATTCATGCCCGGCCGCTACAAGCGGTTCTAACAGCGCCACCTCTTCGGCATATAATTGCGCTTGTGATGTTAGAATGCGCGATTCGGCCTGTTTTTCAACAATGCTGCACTCTAGGGTATTGACGGCGTCCTCAAGAACCAGAAGGCGGCTTTGCAAGGCCTGCTGGCGGCTAGAGAACAGCACCCTTTCTTGCTGCACAGCGGCTGCGGCTTGTGCGGTCAAATCGTCGGGAAACCGCAGCTCATTGCCGCCAGCAAGCTCTGCCGCGAGCCGAATTTCAGCGGCGCGCGCCGAATGAAAGGTAATCTCATTATCCTCAAAATTTGCCAGCACATCTTCATCTTCCAATTGAAACAGCACGTCGCCGCGATTGACAACCGCCCCTAATTTTACGTTGATCTGCACGACTGATCCCGGCAAGCGGCTTTGCACATGCTGTACATCTGATGGCACGACAATGATTCCCTCAGCGCGCACTTGCTCGTCAATTTCGGCTGTTACGGCCCAAATTAGGGCGATGCCAAAAAACACCACAATCATCACATACAGCGCCCGGCCGGTTAATTTATTATCGCCGTCATCCATGTCAGGTGCGCTATGGTCAACCGGCGCCCCGCCAAGCTGCATGGGCAGTGGCCCGTACCATTTCGCATAAATTTTTCGCACGCGGTTTGCGATAGCAAAAAAAGGCCAGCACGCCAGCGCCCATAAAAATTTGAAACCTTTTGCAACCCCATGTTTGACAGATGAAAACATTGCCATAGATCTATACCCCTACTGGTTCGGGTTTAAGAACCTGGTCGCGCGGCCCAAAGGCGGCAATCCGGCCCTGATCAATGACCAAAACCTTGTTGGCCAATTTCAGCATGGCGCCACGATGCGTGACAAAAACTGTCGTCAGCCCCTTGGTCACAACGTCAAGCCGGTCAACCATGGCGGCTTCAGCAGATTGATCAAGCGGGGCGGTCAGCTCGTCGAGCAACAACAGATTGGGTTTGCCAAGCAGCGCCCGCGCAACTGCGATTGATTGGCGCATCCCTACCGATAATTCGCGTCCCTGTTCAGACAATAGGAAATCAAATCCGCCCGGCAACATACCCAAAAAGGCATCAACCCCGGTGACTTTGGTCACAGCCAGCAATTCCTCATCTGTTGCGCCCGGCTTTCCCATTAAAATATTGTCGCGAATACTGCCTGAAAACAGCACTGGATTTTGCATTACCACACCGACATTTCGCCGCACATCATCTGCCTGGATCTACCTGATATCGGCATTGTCAATGAGCACCGCGCCTTTATCGGGTGGGTTCAGCCCGCACAACAAACGTAAAATCGTAGTTTTGCCTGATCCAATGCGCCCGACAATGGCCAGCCGTTCACCAGCCGCGATGGAAAAATTAATGTCGTTTAATATCGGCTCGGGCTGGCCTTCATAGGTGAAGGTGACATTTTTGAAGGCGACATCGCCCTTAATCACACGCCGCTCAACAAAGTCAGCGCGCCGCTGATCGACAAGCCCAATTGTGGGCGCTTCGGCCCTGTTCAGACCCAGCCGGTGAACTGCCTGACACACCCGCGCATTGGCCTCGGCCACTTGT
>Ga0181601_10000427_pt1 | contig 33847 bp, 29 predicted proteins | sample 041ome_8_FD_133020 | JGI IMG/M metagenome (GOLD analysis project Ga0181601, IMG submission 133020) | Coastal salt marsh microbial communities from the Groves Creek Marsh, Skidaway Island, Georgia - 041407BS metaG (megahit assembly) | ecosystem: Environmental > Aquatic > Marine > Intertidal zone... | reverse complement strand
GTTTGCCAACCCCTTATATGTGATGGTTTATTCCGACCGAGAAAAAGTGCACCTGTGAAATGGGAATGTGCAGGTTTATGCACTAATTGGGGGGGAAGTTATCGCAGTTTAAGAGGCTTGGTAGTGGTTGTTTTTTTGGTTTGTATTATTCCTTTAAGATACTAATTAATTATTGGACAGGGTCTTGTTTGTTCCATTTTTCGAACTACTTGAATGGCTCTATTGAGATGTTGAGCTGTTTTCCCAGGCCGATAGCAATTAATTTGTGGTACGTAGACACTTGTATATCACTAAGTCCTCTTTCAATGCGAGAGATGTAGCTTTTTTTAGTGCCTGTGCGGTTGGCAAGTTCCTCTTGAGTTATGCCAAGATCTTTTCGAGCTTGTTTGAGCATTACTCCTAAACGGAAGGCGAGGGCATCAGCTTCGAACTTTTCGTGTGATGCTGTACCAGGTTTACCGTATTTATCTTCGATTAATGATTCAAAAGAAATGAGTTCAATTTTATCCTTCCTCTTGGTTGCTATAGTATTCATTTCGTAGTCGTTTTGCTTTTTCTATTTCCCTTCGTGGGGTCTTTTGGGTCTTCTTAATAAAGGCATTTGTCAGTATCACTAAGTTCCCTTCATCTAGGAAACAGAGTATTCTTATGCTCTTTTGCGGAGTGATGACGCGCACTTCATAAAGGCCTTGGGTGTTGTGCAAGCATTTAAAAAACTTGGCAGGCACCGTGCGTTCGTGTCGAATTAAATCTAGAACAAACTCAATCTTCTGCTGAACCTTGGGTTTTTGGGATCGATAGAATTCGATGAATGAGGATTTAAATATTAGGACGTCTCTTTCCAATACAAAGTTAACTAATAAGTTTACTTATTAAAAGATTTAAACCCGGGCAATTTTTGTGTATTGTCGGGGGAATGATCACCGAATTGCTCCCGCAGTGCAGTGTCGAGGGGGCTTTCGATGGCTAGGGAGGTGTGCTTTGCTACGTGGGTGTAGATCATGGTCGTTTCCGGTTTGCTGTGGCCGAGGAGTTCCTGGATGTAGCGCATATCCACGCCTTTTTCCAGTAGGTGGGTGGCGTAGCTGTGGCGCAGCATGTGCGGGGTAACCTTTTGGTGGATGCCTGCCTTTTTCGCTGCCCTGTCGACGATGCGGGCGATGGAGGTGGGGCTGTATTGATCTTTTTTCTGGCCTTCGAACAGGTACACTGTGGGCTTGTAGAAGTGGACGTATTCTTTTAACAGGGGGTAGAGGCTTTGTGGCAAGGGGAGCATGCGTTCTTTGCCCCATTTGCCTTGGCGAATATGTATGGAGGCTCTTTCGAGGTTGAGATCGCGCGGTTCAAGGTTGAGTACTTCGCCCCGGCGCATCCCGCAGGAGTAGAGGAAGGAGATGATCAATCGGTGCTTGACGTTTTGGGTCAGCGCGATCATCCGAATGACTTCTTCTACAGAGATGACTTTGGGTTTGGTTTGAGTAGCACGTGGACGTACGAGGGTATCCGGAGTGATGGGGTTTTCAGAATGTTGGAGCAGCAGCTTGAGCGCGCTGACGAATTGGCGTTGGGTACTGTTGGCGTTTTGGAAGATGTGCTTCGCGCGGTATTTATTGATTTGAATGATGGTGAGTTTTTCAGGTGGTGTTGGGTGTACGGCGCTGAGCAGCTTGCTGACCATACTGGTGTAGGTGTTGATGGTGTTTTGGGCGTAGCCGCGCGCGTAAAGCATGTCCAGGTAAGATTCAAGCTGGCCTCGGATATCGGGGTTGGTGCCCTTTGCTAATGAGAGAGGAAGGGGCCTTTTGGTGACAATTTCCAGGGAGCCGAAGGGCTCGATGGCGGTTTGAAGGGTGGACCAGTTCTTCTTGGAGTAGGCCAGTAGCCAGCACTTCAACTCCTTGCGCCAGGTGGCGCCAATGCGATGTAACGCACGGTTTAGGGGACGGTGGAAGGGCGTCCTCAAGGAGAAGTACCTCCCGGAGGAATCGCGAAAATCGCCAACGGTGATGATGAAGTGCTTGGCCATGGGCTAGGTAGAAAGGGGTTTCTTTCAAATTGGCCCCGGAAAGGAAGGAATGCAAAGATTGTGGAGAAGTAAAAGTTCTCCTATGAGTTCGAAGGGCGCAGGCTTTCTACCATAATTTCGATGCTCATCTGACCGCGGAAGTGGTTTTCGGTGAGGGTGATGAGGGCGTCGAAAGGGGTGCCGGCTTTGAAGTCACTTTCAAGGTGACCTTGGTTGAAGGCTATTCCAGAGATTGTGGGTCCGCCTTCTTGGTGTTTGACGTTGAGCTTGAGGTGGGTTTTGTCGCCACCTACCGCGCGGGTTTGCCCCGCATCCACGAGATTTTTGAGCAGGAATATAGGTGCCGGATTTTCGGGTCCGTGCGGGTCCAATTGCTTGAGAATCTTATGAAAGCGATCGGTGAATTGGCTAAGGTGGGTCTGTGCGTCATAGAAGTAGTTCTGCTCGAGCTGGTCGGGGCTGAGATTTTTTTGGCAATAGGCTTCGAAGGCTTCTTTGAAATGGGGGAGTTGACTCTCGTGCAGGGTCATCCCGGCGGCATATTTGTGCCCGCCGAATTGGATCAAATGCTCCTCACAGGCGGAAAGAGCCTCGTAGAGGTCGAAATCCGTTACTGAACGCGCACTGCCGGCGAGTTTGTCGCCACTCTTGGTCAGGACAATGGTAGGGCGATAGTGCGTTTCTACAATCTTGCTAGCCACGATACCTACTACGCCTTTGTGCCACTCGGGATTGTATAGAACGTTGGAAAATGGGTAGTTCTCGGGGTCCAATTGGCTTTTCGCTTCTTCGAAAATAGTTTTCTGTACCTCGCGGCGTTCTGTGTTGAACTGCTGGATGCGGTGGGCGAGGACTTGTTGCGCCTCACCTTCCTTTGAGCGCAGCAGTTCTACGGCGCGAAGGCCACTTTCCATTCTTCCGGCGGCGTTAATCCTCGGGCCAATGGTAAAGCCAAGGTCTCGAAAATTTAGTTCGTGGGGATTTTTAGCGGCTACTTGAAGCAGCGCGGCAATGCCTGGTCGACTTTCGCCATTTCTCAGGCGCTCCATGCCGAAATGAGCCAATATTCTATTCTCTCCAGTGACGTGTACGATATCGGCAGCAATGGAGATGGCGCACAGGTCAAGAAGTGGGTAGAGGTAGTGCTCGTGGGGCAATCCCCAGCGCTCGCAGAGCGCTTGACAAAGTTTGAACCCTACACCACACCCGGACAGTTCTTTGTAGGGGTAGAGGCAATCGGGACGCTTGGGATTGAGGATGGCCTTGGCCATGGGAAGTTCTTGTTCGGGGCGGTGGTGGTCACAGACGATGATGTCTATGCCCAGCTGTCGGGCGCGCGAAATCTGGTCGAAGGCCTTGATGCCACAGTCTAGAGCGATGATTAGGGTAATGCCCAACTCTGCGGCAAGGTTAATACCGTCGAAGGACAATCCGTAGCCTTCCTTGTAGCGGTCGGGAATGTAGGCTTCGATAGGAAATTTACCGTCGAGAAAATCACACATCAAAGCGACAGAAGTTGTGCCATCCACGTCGTAATCGCCATAGATCATCACGTGTTCCTGGTTGATCCTCGCTTGCTCAATACGTTCTACAGCTGCCTCCATATCCTTCATGCGGTACGGGTCGTGCAGGTGCTTTAAATCGGGCCTGAAAAAGGCCTTAGCGGAAATGAAATCTTCGATGCCACGAACGGCGAGCAGGTGGGAGAGCAGTGGGTCTTTAGTGACCTCTGCGGTTAATATCGATGTAATGCCTGCCTCGGGAGCCGGCTTTGGGCTCCAGCGCATTAGGCATCTTTTTTAATCAGCTCAGTCTGATAGTCCACGCTGTATTTGTGGATCAGTGCGAAGAGCTCATGAATGAACGCCGGAGACATGTCTTTGCCTTCAGCTTTAGAAGTTTGCTCTTGGACCAATTTTAGCCACCGTTCCATGTGGAAGATGCTCAGTCCCTCGCGTTCTTTGATGGCAGCGATGTCTTTGACCTTGGCAAATCTCTTTTGGAGCACATCCACAATGGCATCGTCCAAGACATCGAGAGCCTCGCGCAGCGCGGAGAGTTCTGCATTGGGTTGCAGGGGTACTTCGGTGTGAATTTTGAGTCCACGAATAATGGCGCCCAGCTTGGCCGGTGTGATCTGTTGCTTGGCATCGCTCAAGGCGCAATCTGGATCGCGGTGCGTCTCAATCATCAGACCTTCCATTCCGAGGTCCATCGCAACTTGACTCACTTCTTTAATGAGGCTGCGGTCTCCCGCGATATGGCTCGGATCACAGATAATTTTTATTTCAGGCATCAAGGCACGTAAATCAAAGCTGTGCTGCCATTCTGGTTCATTGCGGTAGATGCTCTTCGCTGTAGAGAAGAATCCACGGTGTACCGCTGCAATGCGCTCGGTACCCGCCTTTTGAAAGCGCTCAATGGCTCCCGCCCAAAGGCCAATCTCAGCATGAATTGGATTCTTAACAAGTACAGGAATATTCACGCCCTTCAGCGCTTCGGCAATCTCCTGTACGTAAAAGGGATTCACGGTCGTGCGTGCCCCAATCCAGAGGACATCAGCCCCCTCTTTAAGGGCAAGTTCCACATGCTCGGCATTGGCCACTTCAACCGTTGTTGGGGTGTTTATGGCCTTGCCCGCATCATTAAGCCAGCGCATGGCTTCGGCGCCCACACCTTCGAACGAGCCGGGTTTTGTGCGCGGCTTCCATACGCCACCACGCAACAAAGAGATGGGTGCATTCGCTTTTATCTGTTGGGCAGTTTCAAGAACCTGCTCAGGACTTTCCACACTGCAGGGACCGGCGATCAATAGGGGTCCGCTGTCGTTAGTGTCGAACCATTGCTCGATAGATTGTGCTTTGATGGAAGTCATACGTAATTAACCCTTTTCCTTGGCTTGTTGTTTGGTCAGTCCTCCAATAATAAGGACCAATTCTCCTTTCACGCCACCGCGCTCCTCTACCTGGGCCAGCACTTCACTGGCACTTCCGCGAATACACTCCTCAAACTTCTTTGAGATTTCACGGCACAGGGCTACTGGGCGGTCGCTCCCACAAAATTCGACAATTTGCCCGAGGGTTTTGATAATCTTATGTGGACTTTCATAGAGCACCACCGTTGAGGTGGCCTCGGCAATGTTCTGAAGCTTGGTATGTCGGCCCTTCTTCGGCGGTAGGAACCCTTCAAAATAAAAGGTGTCGCACGGCAAGCCGCTGCTCACTAGCGCAGGAACGAAGGCTGTGGCGCCAGGCAGGGTAATGATCTCGATCCCTGCCTCTGCGGCTGCGCGTATGAGTAGAAATCCGGGATCGCTGATACCTGGGGTGCCTGCATCACTCACTAGGGCGATGGTAGTACCCGCCAGAATTTGGCCTATGTAGCGTTCCACAACCTTGTGTTCGTTGTGCATGTGAAAGCTTTGCTTGGGCGTTTCAATCCCAAAATGCGACGTCAATTTTCCCGTGGTGCGGGTATCTTCAGCCAAGATGAGGTCGGCTTCTTTCAGTACCGTGATGGCGCGAAAGGTCATGTCCTCCAAATTGCCCACAGGGGTGGGTACGACGTACAGCGTTGCAGACATAATTACCCGAAGCGTTGTTCTACCGCCGCCATAAAGCGCTCTGCGGTTTCCTCGTTATCTGCCCAGCCGTATTCCGGTGCAATATGTGTGGTTAAGAAATCTTGCGCTTCCCCTAGGCTGCCTAGGGTATTGAGCTGACTCACAACGCGGTTGAAATCTTCAGCCGATCCGTCAAATAAATCTTTTACAAAGCCAATTCTATCGTTCAGCCCGAACTTAAGTGCGTCACCAGCCAATCGGTCATTCAAACTTTTCTTTTCAGTGCTTTGCGCCTTTTCAACGACGCTTTCACTTTTAACCATGACTGGCTCAGCAATTTCCTCCGCCGGAGGCTCAGGTGCCGCTGGTGCCGGTTCAACGGCTGCGTCCAATTGAAATACGGTGCGGTCTTCGCGTGATTTAAGTACAGGTTCTTCTGCTTGCGGCGTTTCTTCTGGTTGCTCTTCTACAGCTTTTGCTGCTTCTTCTTTTTCGATTTCTTCGGCGACATCTACCAACGAGAGTTGGTTGTCCCCGTCGTCTACAGCAGGTGCCTCAGGGGTAGATGTAGGCACATCGATCTCAGGAACACTGACTTCAGACTGAAGTTCTGCAATCCTCGCACGAAGTTGAGATTGCATATCCTGCTGCGCAGCGGCAAGTTGTCTCTCAATACTTTCTTCGGCTTCGAGCAAAGCCAAACCTTTATACAGATCGAGTACGGCTTTTGCCGCCTCTGAATGACTCTTACCTCCTATTTCTAGGGCCAATTGGGCCAATTCTGCTTCAATCTGCGTTCTCTTCTTCATAAACCTTTCCTCTAGCTGTGATATTATCTACCTTTAACGCCAAAGTAGCATTAATCTGTTCTCATGTTTCAAAGCGGTATAGAATTTAACCAACAAAAAGGCGGTTGGATTGAGGTAGTATGTGGTCCCATGTTTAGTGGAAAGACGGAGGAGTTAATCCGTCGCATGCGCCGTGCCCAGATCGCGGGACAGAAAGTCGAAATTTTCAAGCCCGCCTCCGACATCCGTTACGATGAACAAGAGGTGGTGAGCCACGACAAAAACTCCATTCCTTCGACACCTATCGACAACAGCTCGAACATGCTTCTGCTGGCAGATGATGTTCAGGTTGTAGGCATCGACGAGGCCCAATTCTTTGACGAAGGTATTGTCGAGGTGGCCAATGCGCTTGCCAACCAAGGAAAACGCGTAGTAATCGCAGGCCTAGACAAAGACTTCAAGGGCCGTCCGTTTGGACCCATGCCGAATCTTTTGGCTACGGCAGAATATGTCACTAAGCTTCACGCTATTTGCCGCCGTACGGGCGGCCCTGCACACTTCTCCTACCGCATCGTGGAAGGAGACCAAACCTTTATGCTGGGCGAACACGGTGAATACGAACCGGTTAGTCGCTCGGTCTACAATGAATTGAACGCACAAAAGAGTGGCCATTAAAGCCGCACATATTGCAACACTTGCCGGCGCAACTTTGCACGGCCCCTCGGAGGCATCATTCACCCAATTTGCCTTCGACTCCCGACGTATCCACAGTGCCCAACCTACCTGTTTTATAGCACTCGCCACACCGCACGCGGACGGCCACCACTACATTGACAGCGCCATCGCGCGCGGTGCCACCACCGTCATTTGTAGCGACGCCTCTCATGCAGCCAACCATCCGTCCACCTGTTTCATTGTCCACCCAGCACCGTTGGAGGTGCTTAGATCTTGGGCTGCACAGCAGCGGGAGGCGCTTTCGGGCGAAGTTGTGGCCATAACGGGCAGCAATGGAAAAACCGTAGTCAAGGAATGGTTGTACGAGCTGTTGGGTGCTCCGGAGCACATCCACCGCACGCATGCAAGCTTTAACAGCGAACTAGGCGTTCCGTTGACCTTAAGCGCTTTAGCGGACCAGCACAAAAGTGCTCTTGTAGAAGTAGGTATTGATGAAATTGGTGCCATGCAGCGCCATGAGCAATTGGTGCGCCCTACCATAGGGATCTTCACCACCTTGGGCGATGCCCACGGGGAGAATTTTGAGAGTGATGAACAGAAATTCAAGGAAAAATTCAAGCTGTTCGAACATTGCCACAGCTTGGTTATTGGCCGTAAATGGCTGAGCTGGGCACAAGAATTAGGACTAGAAATCCCTGAGCGCACACTCGTGTGGGGGCCAGGGGAGGAATTGGACCCAGATGCTATTAAAAATTGGCCGTTTAGTGGCGATTATCAAAAAGAAAATGCCTTGAGTGCCTTGGGCGGCGCATTACTGCTGGGTACTTCTATGGAAGATCTGCAGCGTAGATTGGTTCTTTTGCAGCCGTTAGAGATGCGCATGCAACTGCGAGGAGCGAAGGACGGCGGCTATTTACTAGAGGATACCTACAGTTCAGATTTAAGCAGCCTCCGTTGGGCATTGGAAGAGCTCGTCAGCAGTGCACCCACTTCAAGAAAATGGGCGGTGCTCAGCCATTTGGGTAGCGAGGAAAAAACCGTTGAGGCCAAAGCGCTTGCGGCCACGTACGGTTTGGACCGTATCTGGTGGGTTGAAAAGCCGGAGGATGTGGGTGAATTGACCGCGAGTTTCGCTGGGTTGGATTTGAATAATACTACCGTATTGGTCAAAGGCAGACGCGCCTATAAATTGGAACAATTCGCCGCTACCCTGCAAGACCAATACCACAGCACATGGGCAGAGGTGAACCTGAGCGCCATGCGCCGCAACTTGCAAAAGTTTAAAGCACATTTGGCCCCAGAGACGAAGATTATGGCCATGGTCAAGGCGGCCAGCTATGGCTCTGGTACCTTAGAAGTAGCCCGTTGGTTGCAAAACTTACATGTCGATTATCTCGGCGTTGCTTTTGCACAGGAAGCACTGAGCTTGCGTGCAAGAGGGATTACCATGCCTATTTTGGTGCTTAATGTGGACCCACAACAGATGCCGCTGCTTGCTGCGGCAGGTACAGAGGTAGAGTTGTTTGCGCGTCACCAGCTAGATACTTGGCTCAGTGCGAAAAGAACGGAAGTGCTGAAGGTGCATCTGAAGATCAATACAGGGATGAACCGATTGGGTTTTGCGCCCGAGAAGGTGGAGGAATTATTGAAAGAATTGGCTATCGAGCCTCGAGTGGAAGTGGTAGGTGTGTTCTCGCACCTCGCTGCGGCCGACGACCCTGATAAAGATGAATTTACGCGCAAACAACTGCGCACTTTTGAAGCAGTAGCGGCAGCTGTGAAGGCGCAATATCCAGGAGCTGTAGCACACGTATTGAATACGCACGGGATCCACAGATTTTCTAAAGAAGACCACGAGATGGTGCGCTTGGGCATTGGCTTGTACGGTGCAGGAAGTTATGAGGGCATTGCACCTTTGGAAGAGGTCATTTCTTGGAAGTGTAGGGTGAGTCAGGTCAGTGACCTTAAGCTTGGAGATTCCGTGGGATACGGCATTACCTTTACTGCCGATAGGCCTATGAAATATGCCACTTTGCCTGTAGGTTATGCCGACGGATTGTCTCGTGCCTTATCTGGTGGAAAAGGTGCTGTATATATCGCCGGTTACCGCTGTGCCATCCTGGGAAGGGTATGTATGGACATGTGCATGGTCGATGTAAGTGGCTTGGAGGTGAACCCTGGCGATGAGGTGGAGATCTTAAGCACCCATCAAAGTGCCTCAGATTTGGCTAAGGCGGCAGGAACGATTTCCTACGAGGTCCTTACTGGAATTGGCCCCAGAGTGCCAAGACTTTATATAAAGGATTAAGTCTTGTAATTATTCGGTTTAGCGGACAGTATTCCCCCGTTTTGTTGTAATTTATACAATGAAACTCTTAAACGTATAGCCTCCTATGGATCTAATTACAACTCCACTACTTTCCGTATTGGTGGTTCTATTGGCCTACAAATCGGTTTTTACCGTAAAACAGAAGACTGCGGTAGTTATTGAGCGATTGGGTAAATTCCAGCGCATCGCTCAAAGTGGTCTCCAGTTTAAAATCCCCTTTATTGATCAAAAATCTGGCGTAGTGAATCTGCGTGTAAGGGAATTACCGGTAAACATTGAGACCAAGACGAAGGATGATGTATTTGTCAACCTTATTGTTTCTGTGCAGTATTTTGTTACCGCCAACGCCGAAGGAATCCGCAAAGCTTTCTACCAATTTGACAATCCTGAAGCACAGATCCAATCTTACGTTTTCGATTCTATTCGTTCCGAAGTCCCAAACCTCAATCTCGACGATGTTTTTAGCGAAAAAGACAAGATCGCAATTGCAGTTCAAAACGAGTTGGCAGAGACCATCTCGGGCTTCGGGTACGAAATAGTAAAAGCGTTGGTGACCGACATTGATCCGGACGCCAAAGTGAAGAATTCGATGAATGAAATCAATGCTGCCAAACGTTTGAAAGAGGCGGCAAAAGAATATGCTGAGGCGGAAAAGATAAAGGTTGTTGCGGCCGCCGAAGCCGAAGCCCAAAGTAAAAAGCTACAAGGGGAGGGGATAGCGAACCAGCGCATCGCTATCGCCAACGGTCTCAAGCAGAGTGTGGAGGAAGTACGTGGTGCCATGGAAGAAGGTACAACTGGTCAGCACGTGATGAATATGCTCTTTATGACCCAGCATTACGATACCATTAGCCGCCTCGCAGATAATAATGTTAGCACCATCTTCATGCCGTATTCACCGGGAACGGTAGGCGATCTACAGACTGAGATTCAGTCGGGATTGTTGGGTGTGGAAATGCTTAAGGAAGCCAAGGAAAAAGCTGCTAAAGACGTGAAGGACGCTACGAAGTAACCGTCTTTTCAAAGGTGAACTACAAAGGAACTACGACTGTGGTTCCCTTTTTTCTTTTAGGCTCTGCAGCGCGGTTAGACCGACCATAAAGGTGATCAGCAAGGCACCTGCCTGCTTGTCGAGCAGACTCTCTGTAGTCCCACTTAACATCACCACCAGCCAGATGTAGAGCAGTACGCCTTCACTTTTGAAAATGCCCCACAAAAAGATGGCTGCCAATAAAAGGACTGCGACGATGCCGCCCTCTGCCCAGCTCTGTATCCAGATGCTGTGGAAATCGTACATGAATTCATCAAGGGTATAGGCCTCTTTACCACGGTAAAATTTGGCATCCACCTTACTTAGACGTTCGTTCAGTTCAAATTCCCCAGCGCCATTACCCACGCCAACTACGGGGTGCTCGCCAATGATTTTTAGTCCTTCTCGCCAGATAAAAATCCGGTGGTTGGTCTGTTTGCCGTCCACTTTACCGTCAATACTTCGAATTTCGTTGCGCAGATCTACCAAGCGACCCCGAGGCCCGGGCAAAGCTGTTATTAGTGCTGCTCCTACAGCCAGCGTGGCTGCTGCTAAGCCAATAATTTTGCGCCGTTGCTGCCGGTTTTTCAAGGCCAATTCCGCAAACCTCCCCAGAACAATCACAGGTACCAGCAACAGGTGTATGCGTACACTTAATACGATGACCCCAAACAACAACCACAGCATAGCGGCCCCTCGAAGCGCACTTAATCCATAGGTCTTACGCCAGACTTTACGCTCCAGAATGAGCGCGGCCACGATGAGGTAAAGGCTTTGGAAATGAACGCCCAATCGCCCCCCCAATTCAAATTCTTTATAGTTGACCCAACCGTTGAGGTATAAACTTTTACAGAAGATGATGGTCCAGCTTAAGAGCGTCGCCCAAGCGAAAGTTTCCATCCATCTTTTCACCCAGCTTTGGTGATCGTTTAGTCGCACGGCATGCATCATAACACCCATCACGGTGATGGGCAAAACCATGATCACATCGCTCCAGCCTTCGCTGCTGTGTTCACTCCAAGTAGTACTGAGCCATTGCCAATCAATAAATACGGCAAACAAGAGTAAAGGGGCAAACCTGAAATACTTCTTACCAGCAGCCAGCACCCCCAAGGCCATGATGATCAGTCCATACACAGGACTGAGCCAAGGAAAGGCGAACGGTAGCAAGGCTGCGCCAATACCGCCGGTGATGTGCAAGTAAGAATGTGGTTTTGTCATCGGTTATTTAACGCCTAGAAGGGCGTCCATCGTGCCTTGTTCAAGCAAAATACTTGCAGCAGTGTTGATTTGTGCATCCCGCGTTAAACCACGCTCTAAGGTGCCTTCCAAACCGAAGTGCTTCTGAACGAGGTAATCTTCTAGATACTCGGTAATCTCAGCACGCTGGCTTTCGAGCACTTTTCCTTTTCGCTGCTCAACATTGGCAAGAAGGTCTTGAATATCTTCTTCACTCAGGTAGTCCAATTCTGATGCCGCCTTTTCCAATTGCTTTAATTTTCGCTCGCCCAAACTTTCAAAGGTGAACGCTTCGCCGGCCAAAAACTCTTTGAAAGCAGTCCATTGTACTTCGCTTAGGGCAAAAGCATCTGGAACAGCACCTTCCATCGAGCCCATCACGCTTGCTGCGTAGCGTAAATCCAGACCCTTCGAGCTCATCGCGCTGACAAATTCTGGATAGTAGGCATCTGCCAACGTCGAATCTGGATGTATGCCGTCGCCATCCACAACAGGTCTACCACTGGCCGTAGCAAACTCCTTCTGTGCCGCTTTCTTGGTACGCTTTCCATTCTCGTCACGATCATAATTGACCTTTTGAATACAGCGTCCGGAAGGCGTATAATATTTGGCGACGGTGACCTTCATTTGAGCGCCGAAGGGAAGCGGTTTAATCTGTTGCACCAAGCCTTTCCCAAAGCTCTTCTCACCTAGGATGACCCCTCGGTCTAAATCTTGAATAGCGCCGGCCACAATCTCCGAGGCCGATGCACTGCGGTCGTCTACCAATACCGCCAACGGCAGATCCGGGAAAAGTGTTTTAGCCGCCTTGCGGTACACGTCCTGAATTTCTCCACCGCGACCACGTGTGCTCACGATAGTATCCTTGGTGTCGCTGAAAAAACTAACAATCTTCACGGCTTCCATGAGCAATCCGCCACCATTACCGCGCAGGTCCAATATGATGCCTTTTGGATCTTGTTTTTTGAGATTCACCAAAGCGTTTCTCACCTCAGAAGAAGCTTTTGCCGTGAATCCATCGAGGTATACATAGCCGATACCGTCCTCGCGCATACCATAAAACGGCACTGCCTTAGAAGTAATGTTTTGACGGTTGAAGATAAAGACCTCCTCTTTGCCACTGCGCTCGACCACCACCTTTACTTCGCTATCCGGTGTTCCTTTCAGTAGGGAGCTCACATCCGAAATGGAAAAATCATCAATAGAGGTGTCGTCTACCTTTTTGATTATGTCTCCGACCTGAATCCCGGCAGCTTTCGCAGGCCCGCTGTTGTTTAAATCAGAGATATAAATGTCCTTTTCGATTTTCTGAATAACACATCCAACGCCACCATATTCACCGGTTTGAAGCAATCGAACATCCTCAATCTGATCTTCAGGGTAGTACACGGTATACGGGTCCAATTCTTTCAGCATCCCCTTAATCGCATTCCCGACAGCCTGCTCTGCGCCGATCTCATCGACATAATTCACTTGTACCTGTTGCAGCACGGCGGTAAACACCTCTAATTGCTTGCTCGTTTCAAACGGATCTCCCGCCGCCGCACTCATCAGTACGCCTGCACTCACAATCACGGCCCAAAGGCTCATCTTATTTTTCATCTGCCAATTCTTTTTTTCGCTGCTCTTCATAGGCCTCGAGCAACTTCAAATATCCTGCCTCGAGAAAGGCGTAATCGTTAGGTCGGTTTCCCAAATAACGGATGGACCAGATCTCAGTCACACCACTATCGAAAACGCTGCTTTTATTCAAGCGGTACAATTCTCGCATTTGTCTCTTCATCTTATTGCGCTCCACAGCTTTCTTCAGCCCGCGCTTCGGCGCCACAATTGCCACTTTTCTCTGTACGCCATCCTCTAGCACCGCTTCCATGTAACGCAACGAGAATGGAAAGGCTTTCACACCACGACCTTCCGCATGGAGGCCGTCGAAATGTTCCTTCTTAGTGAGGTGTTCTTTTTTGGGAAAACTGTAGCGCATAAAAAAAGCCCGGCGCATGCGCCGGGCCCTAAATTTACAATATATCTTACTTCTTGTTTGCCACTTTGATGTAATCGCTGATGGCCTTTGTCATCGATGGGGCATCCGGCGTTGGTGCAGGGATATCAACGATCAATCCGTGACTTTCTGCCTCTTTTTGTGTCGTTGGTCCAAAACAGGCCAAGCGCGTTTTGTTCTGTTTGAACTCCGGGAAGTTCTCGTACAAACTCTTGATTCCGGAAGGAGAGAAGAACACTAAAATGTCGTAGAATACATTTTCTAGATCGCTCAAATCACTTACCACCGTATTGAATAGAATCGCACGTGTATAGTCAATGCCAGCATCCTCAAGGGCTTCTGGGATAGAAGGCTTCAAACTGTTTGAAGAAGGCATTAAGAATTTTTCGTTTTTGAATTTCTTCAGCGTTGGAATCAACTCTTCGATTTTCAAATTGCCGTGGTAAATCTTACGCTTGCGGTAAACCACATATTTCTGCAGGTAATAAGCGATTGCCTCAGAAATACAGAAGTAACGTGTGTCTGGACTAATCTGAACACGCATGTCTTCACACATACGGAAGTAGTGATCAACAGCATTCTTAGAGGTCAGGATAACGTTTCGGTAATCTCTTATCTGGATTTTATCCTTTCTAAAGTTGGAGGCGGTTACCCCTTCCACGTGAATAAACGAGCGGAAATCCACATCTACCTTGTGCTTATCGGCAAGTGTGAAAAAAGGGTGAGATTCGGTGGTTGGCTCTGGTTGTGATACCAAAATCGACTTCACTTTTGTTTGTCTATCTGCCATGAGTGTTAGTTGACGAACGAAAAAATTAATACTAGTTCGAGCGCGCAAAGGTAAGACATTGCATAAAAACGAGCCCCACCGCTCCGAATATTTCGAAGCACAGGATTCTTTATAACAAACCAAAGTAATCCGATAAAGTGGCCTGCACCAAGCAGATAGATGCCAGCATGCAACCAGGCGTCATTAATAAGCAAGCTGCACAGTACGATGAGACATACGAGGCTGTAGACGTAGCTCAACTGAATACCTCCAAAGAGATCTGTCCCATTTTGAAGTGCATTATTTGAGGAAAACAGCAGACTCAACAAAATGGAAAATACTAGACGGGCCAGCAGGATAATGGTTATAGCAAGGGGCGCCTCCCACCACCATAATTTTAATTCCAAAGCTTCTCCAAGCACATAAAACAATGCTGCCGGGAGTAATAGACTGACCACTGCGGCGCCCAAGCGACCGCGCGAATCACCCAGGTCTTCCCATTGAAGTCGAATCCATTTAGCGAATACCTCTGGCTTCAATGCTCGGAAAACACCAAGGACTGCGAAGAATCCAATAAACAACCATTTTACATCCATCTAGGACGCAAAGTTACTGTAAAACGACGTGCTTGTATTGAATGCTACCGTCCGAATATTCTGCGTGCAAGATGTAGTTGCCTCGAGCAAGGGCGCTCACGTCTAAAATGGCTTGATCTTCCAAAGAGGCTGAATAGTCGAGCTGTATGAATCGGCCTAGCGTGTTGAATAAACGAATGGCCACTAGTCCCCCTGCCTTAACCCTCAAAGTGGACGAAGCCGGGTTTGGGCTAACTAAAAGGCCATTAAATTTATTTTCTTCAGTATTAAAAACTTGTCCCTCATACAACGTTTTCGTTTGAGTTACAACATAGTCGCCCGAAGCTTGGCCATTACTGTTGGTATAATTCACTGCAACATAAATTGTCACTGAATCTTCGATATCCTGAGTATCCCAGTACCAAACCCATGTAATGGAATCGCCTGTAACATTGGTTGAAGAACTCTTGTGTGTAATGTAATCCGAGCCTGATAATTTCGTGTTTCCGGATCCCGTTGACAACTCCCCGATATGATTACCATTGGCATCTTCAATACTGGCTGAAAAGCCTATACGGGAGCTACTTGCCGCAGATGCCGTTAAGGTGATTTCTGTATCAATCGAGTCATTAATAATATTCGAATAGTTACTCAATCCTGCGAAAGGAGTTATGTCTACTTTCAAATTAATTGCTTCATTTCCATTAGAGCTTCCGCCGCCATGACAGTAACCTCCTGAACAAGTCTGTCCATTAGAAGCAGGTGAACCACTTTTTCCTGCAGGTGCCCCCCCGCTGTTGGTGTACGAATATGTTGAGATGCCCATAAGGGCGATAATGAGTAACGATTTCTTCATGGGGCGTCTTTTTAAAGTTAATGGAGAAACTCTGAGTTGAATTTATAACAATTTTTCACCTTTTGTGTTTAATTTCACAACCACTTCAAGAAAACTACACAAGCATGGTGGATCAATTTCAACATCCAGATTACTACCTACTAGATGAACTGCTCAGCGAGGAACACAAAATGATTCGGGACGCTACCCGCGAATGGGTCAAGCGTAGCGTAAGTCCAATCATTGAAGATTTCGCACAGCGTGCCGCCTTTCCGCAACACTTAGTAAAAGAAATGGGCGAGGTAGGGCTTTTCGGTCCTTATGTACCTGAAGAGTATGGAGGTGCCGGTCTAGACCACATCAGCTATGGACTTATGATGCAGGAAGTAGAGCGCGGCGATTCAGGCATTCGATCCACTTGTTCTGTGCAGAGCTCTTTGGTAATGTTTCCTATTTACGCTTACGGTAGCGAGGAGCAAAAGCAAAAATTCCTGCCAAAATTGGCCACTGGTGAATACCTCGGATCATTTGGACTAACGGAGCCGAACTTTGGGTCCAACCCGGGCGGAATGACGACCAACTTCGTTGAAGACGGCGATGAAATCATACTGAATGGTGCGAAGATGTGGATTTCAAATTCGCCGTTTTGTGATATTGCTGTTGTTTGGGCAAAAAATGACGCCGGACGTATCAAAGGTGTAATTGTTGAACGTGGCATGGAAGGATTTACCACACCAGAAACACACAACAAATGGTCGCTTCGTGCTTCAGCTACGGGCGAGCTCGTATTTGATAACGTTCGCGTCCCGAAATCAAATATTTTACCGGGTCGTGATGGCCTTGGTGCACCGCTATCTTGTTTAGATAGTGCGCGCTTCGGTATTGCATGGGGTGCCTTGGGCGCTGCTATGGATTGTTACGATACGGCGTTGAGGTATTCTAAAGAACGCATTCAGTTCGGCAAGCCTATTGCTGCTTTCCAGTTGCAACAGAAAAAATTGGCAGAGATGATTACCGAAATCACCAAGGCACAGTTACTGACTTGGCGTCTAGGTCATCTTAAAAATGAGGGCCGTGCTAGCTCTGCACAAATCTCAATGGCGAAGCGAAACAACGTGGAAATTGCGTTAAAGATTGCACGCGAAGCGCGTCAAATGTTAGGTGGCATGGGAATTACTGGAGACTTCTCAATCATGCGACACATGATGAATTTGGAGAGTGTGGTGACTTACGAGGGGACACACGATATTCATCTGTTAATCACCGGTCTAGACATCACCGGAGAAAACGCTTTCGTGTAGATTAATTTGTAATTCGAATCACATTTACCCCGTCAAAGGAACAGCTGTATTCTTTGATCGGCAGTGTGTAGCTGGTATCTACGCTTTGGCCATCTAGAAGTTGGTATTGGTGTGCATCGCACCCACAGGTAAAATAGAAGTCCCCATTCGTACTTTCTAGCACGCCACAACCGTCAGCCCAGTGTTCTGGACAAGCGGCTTCGTATGCGGCAAAATCATAGAATTGGCCGTCAAAATACCGGCGGTAAACTAGCACACCAGCATGACCAGCATTGGACAGTAATAATTGCCCGCCAACCACTGTAAGATTGAAGCTCGAGGGGTCGCTCACGTAGACCGTTTCATCGACCAAAGGTTCCGGAATATCGTATACAACATTTGTGTTGTTGCATGCACTTAATCCAAATACCAGCAACAGCAAGGCTTGTAAGGGATTGTTTATCAGTCTGTAAAGTCGTTCATTCATTGGCTGCAAGATAGCTCGATTTCCTTGTCAATTCTCCGGTTCTGATGCTTATATTTACGGACTTATAACCCAAAAGTAAAGCCAGTATTTATGGTCAAAAGAATACTCACGCTTATTATGGTCTTTGCTGTAGCGTTCAGCTATGGTCAAACACGTCCCGGTTCTATCAAGGGTACGGTCAAGGATAAGCGCACCGGCGAAGTCATTCCATTTGCTACGGTAATCGTAAAAGACAAGGATGTTGTCATTGCAACAGGAACGACAGATTTCGATGGAAAGTATAACATCAACCCAGTTAATGCGGGGGTGTACAATCTTACTTGTAATTTCATCGGTTACGCAGATTTTAACCTCAACGGTGTAACGGTTTATTCCGGAAAGCCCAAGGTGGTCAACTTCAACATGACCGTTGAGAGTACGATGATCCAGGAGGTAACGGTTACCGCCCCTGAAGAACTCATCGAAACGGGGAAGACCTCAGAAATTGTTACTTCAGAGGAAATCAAAAACCTTCCTTATCGTAATCTGAGCCAGATTGTTGGTACTACCGCGGGGGTATTCCAGCAAGACGGAAGCGGTTCGTTCAACGTCCGTGGTTCTCGTTCGTCTACCAACGTCGTCTTTATCGACGGGGTGAAGGTTCGTGGTGATGTCAATTTACCGCGTGATGCGATCTTGCAGACGGAGGTTATTGTGGGTGGTACACCTGCACAATACGGTGACGTTACCGGTGGTGTAATCGCAACTACGACGAAAGGTCCAGCACCATATTACTTTGGTTCTTCTGAGATTTTGACCAGCTCAGCTTTCGATCCTTATCACTACAACTTGGGCGCCCTTACCTTAGGTGGACCGATTATTAGAAACAAGAGAACAGGACAGCCAATCGTTGGTTTCCTACTCGCTTCAGAATTCCAATACAATCGTGACGGATCTCCGCGTTCGTTGACCACTTGGAAAGTGAACGACGATAAGCTAGCAGAGTTACAAGCCAATCCTTTGGTACCAGCCTCTTCAGGTTTCGGGGTACTCAATGCGGCGGATTTCTTGACGCAAAGTGATTTGTCATCTCAAAACTACCGCGAGAACGTGGCACGCACTTCGGTGCGTATTGCGGGTAACTTGAAGTTTGTGACTTCAGAGAAAACCACCCTGACTGTCGGTGGTCGTTACAACATGAACCAAGGCCGCAACGGCAGTAGATTCAATGAGTTGATGAACTATGGAAATAACTCGGTGTCGTTTGCGCAAGACTGGTCGACTTACGTCCGCTTCCAGCAACGTTTCGGCAACCCATCAGACTCTTCAAACTCGCTTATTCGTAATGCGTTCTATTCTATTCAAGTGGATTTTACACGTAACGAGCGACTCACTCAAGATGCACGCCATAAAGATAATTTATTCGCTTACGGTCACATTGGTACGTTTAAAACACAATATCGTCCCTTATATAACTTAGGTTCAGATACTATTACTGACCCGAACGATCCAAACTACGGAAAAGTGATGGATGCTTATACTCTCGCAGTATATCAGAGTGCCAATGTGGATTACACACCAGGCGAAAACAATCCAATCCTTTCAAACTATACCTCGAATTTTTACGACTTCGTTGATCAGAATTTGATTTTTAATAGAGCTCGTTCCCTTGAAGATATTCGTGCAGGTGGTGGTCTTCTCAATGGTGATCAGCCATCGTCAGTTTACGGTTTGTGGGGGAATGTTGGTGCGAATCAAGCCTCTTATGGGAAATCCTTAAATGACCAGTTCCGTATTACTGCCTCTTCAACCTTTGATATCAAGGACCACTCGCTAATTGTGGGTGTGGAGTACGAACAACGTTTCGACCGCTCATATAGCGTAGGTGCTACAGGATTGTGGACATTGATGCGTCTGTTGCAAAACGATGCCATCCGCGAATTGGACCTAAATAATCCAATCGCTTCCTACGACAATAATGGTGTATTCCAGGATACTCTGAACTATCCGCGTTTGTTTGATGCGGACAAACCTAGAACGTTCGATCGCAATTTGCGTGAAACCTTAGGTCTGGATCCAAACGGCACAGATTGGTTGGATATTGACTCGTACGATCCATCAACGTTCTCCTTGGATATGTTCTCTGCGAACGAATTGTTGAACATTGGTTCAAGCCAATACATTGGATACTACGGTTTCGATTATTTAGGAAACCGATTAACAACGCGGCCATCGTTAACAGATTTCTTTGCTACCGATGCTCAAGGAAATTCACCACGTCTCATTGGTGCCTTTGAACCTATTTACATGGCAGGTTATATTCAGGACCAGTTTACCTATGAAGACCTCTTCTTTAATATTGGTGTTCGTGTAGACCGCTTTGATGCCAACCAGCCAGTTCTTGCAGACCCTTATGTATTGTACCCAGCTTATTCTGTGAGAGATCTTGATGCAACGACCCTAGCAGGTTACGACGTACCGGAAGGTATTAGTGACGATGCGGTAGTTTATGTTGACGACCAGGAAAACCCATCGGCTATTGTAGGTTACCGCGAAGGAACTACTTGGTACACGGCAAACGGTGAGGTTGAGGCAAACCCAAAAAACATTGCGGATTTAAGTGGTGGTATTAAGCCATTCTTAAAAAATCCAGGTATTGAGGACCAGAAATTAGCAGTTACTGCAAATGAAAGTTTCAAAGACTACACGCCACAGGTTACTGTGAGTCCACGTATTTCGTTCCAGTTCCCCATATCGGATGAGGCAGAGTTCTTTGCACACTACGATATTATGGTGCAGCGCCCGGATCCTGGAGCAAATCGAATGAACCCGATCACATACTTGCAGTTGGAAAACGGAAATAATGGTGGAATTTTGTCTAATCCTGATCTGAGACCGCAGCGCACCACGGATTACGAGATTGGATTCCGTCAAAAATTGAACGACAACAGTGCCCTTAAATTGAGCGCCTTCTACCGCGAAATGCGCGATATGATGCAGTCGTTTAGTTTTACAGAGGCTTACCCAGTAACTTATATTGCTTTTGGAAACTTAGATTTCGGTACAGTAAAAGGGTATACGGTTCAGTATGATTTACGCCGTACAGGTAATGTTCGATTGAATGCAAACTACACCCTTCAGTTTGCTGACGGTACAGGTTCAAACTCTACATCTGGTGCAAATATTGCTCGTTCAGGTCAACCAAACTTGCGTTATATCCTTCCGTTATCTTACGACTCACGTCACCAGGTAGTAATGAATATGGACTACCGCTACGGTGGAGGTCCAGCATACAATGGTCCTGTATGGTTCGGAAAGCGCGTGCTTGAAAACGCCGGTCTGAATTTAGTAGTAAATGCAAATTCGGGTACACCATATACGCGTCGTGTTCTTGCCTACGGTTTGACAGATGCACAAACGCCAATGACCGGGAACATCAACGGTTCTCGTCTTCCATGGAGCTTCCGTGTGGATGCAACAGCAAACAAGGTGTGGAACTTTAACGAAGGCCCATTGAGCAACTTTGAGATCTACGTTCAAATGCTGAACGTTCTGAATACGCAAAATGTATTAGGTGTATATCCTTACACAGGATCACCTAGTGATGACGGTTACTTGAGTTCACCTCAAGGTCAAAACGCGATTCAATTCCAAGCGAGCGCACAATCGTTCGCAGATTTGTACAACATCAGCTTGGCAAACCCTGGTTTGTTCAGCTTGCCACGTCGTATCCGTCTAGGTTTACGCATTGGACTATAATTAAAAAGCATTCGAAAAACAGCATATGAAAAGAGTATATCTCCTTTTACTTTCAGCCGCTTTTACACTGCCACTTTCAGCCCGTGAGGTTCAAGGTGCCAGCGAGAATTCAGGTAGTGCCAATACCGGTTCTATGAAAACAGTCGAAGAACTTTGTCAGCCTTCAAAGGCCCAGAGTGATTTGAGCATCAACAACGTTCGTGCGACCATTCTCGGTGGTGGTGATATGTGGTGGGATTTGAACACTGCACGCTATGAGGTGCCAAAGGGATCGAACAAGCATTCTATGTTTGCGGGTTCATTATGGCTTGGTGGTGTAGACGAAGGCAATCAGTTGAAATTAGCAGCGATGACTTACCGTCAGTCGGGTAACGACTACTGGCCGGGTCCCTTAACTACTGATGGTACGGCTTCTACGAACAAAGAAATCTGTGATAAGTACGACCGCCATTGGATCATTTACCGTGAAGAGGTCGATGTTCACAAGGCGTGGTTAGAATGTTTGGACGATCCAAATTGTAACGATGCAGAGCTTTTTCCTGGTTATGAAAGCCAAATTCCACAAAGTATCAAAGATTGGCCAGGCAATGGTGTAGACGGCGAACTTCCCTACCAATTAGCCCCTTACATTGACCGCGATGGAGATGGCGTATACGATTACTTGGTGGACTATCCTGCATACGATATTGACAAAGAGTACGACTGTCGCGATAAGGAAACCGATGTTCTTTATGGTGATCAGACCATCTGGTGGGTTTATAATGACCGTGGAAACGTTCACACAGAATCTCAGGCAGGTGCCCTTGGTTTCGAAATACGCGCGCAAGCGTTTGCATTCTCGACCAACGACGAAGTGAACAATATGACGTTCAATAATTACCGAATTATCAACCGTTCTACGTTCCGTCTTACAAATACGTACTTCTCCACATGGTTTGATCCTGATTTAGGGAACTACACGGATGATATTATTGGTTGTGATATCGCGCGTGGTCTTGGATACTGTTACAACTCAGATACTGAAGATGAAGGTGCATTGGGTTACGGATTGAATCCACCTGCTGTAGGTTTCGACTTCTTCCAAGGTCCCTTCGCAGATTACTATGACGGACTGGATAATGACCGTGATGGTTGTGTAGACGGCGTGAAAGACCCTGAAACAGGAATCTGTGTGGCTGAAGATCCAGCAACGGGTGTGAACGAGCGTATCATTATGAGCCAGTTCATGTACTACAACAATACATCTTCAAATATTTCGGGTAATCCAGACAACGCAACGCATTTCTACAACTATATGCGTGCACTTTGGAAGAACGGTTCAGAGTTGATTATTGAAACGCCTTCGGGTCCAGGTGATCTTGGTAACGGTGATGGTTTTGTTGCTTCAGGTAACGGTACTTCAACTCGCTTCGCTTACCCAGGTATGTCTTACGATACTACGGGAGCGTACCCTCCATACTCACCAGTAGATTGGTGGGAGAGCCCAGCGAACAAAGAAGATAAGCGTGGTCTCCACAGTGCAGGTCCATTCTCTTTGGCACCGGGTGCATTGAACTTTGTAACTACCGGGGTAGTATGGGAGCGTGATCTCATCAATAATGACCTATTTGCATCTGTAGAGAAGGTGATCATTGCAGACGATAAAGCGCAGAAGCTGTTCGATAACTGTTTCCAAGTGTTGAACGGTCCAGATGCACCGGACGTAACTGCTCAAGAGCTTGACCGTGAGGTGATCTTGAAATTGACGTACGGCCCAGGTTCTAATAACGTAGGCTTTAGCTACCGCGAGCGCGATCCGCTAATCACAGTTAGTCCTGACGATCGTGATTCAATCTTGAATGCAAATCCAGATTACTTTGATTACAAGTTCGAAGGTTTCCAGATTTTCCAATTGGCGAATTCAGACGTAAGTATCTCTGATATCTACGATCCTACTCAAAGCCGTATGGTTGCTCAATGCGATATCAAGAACGGCCTAACGCAGCTCATCAATTGGGAAGTAGATCCAGACCTAAATGCATTGGTTCCACAAGACATGACTTTACAATCTAACAATGAAGGTATCTTTACTTCGTTCCAGATTACTGAAGATCAGTTTGCTACTGGTGATCGTACGTTGATCAATCACAAGGAATACTACTTTACTGTGATTGCTTACGGCCAAAACCAATACCAAGAGTTTAATCCGACTACTGCTCCTGGGGGTCAGAAGATTCCATTCCTAGCAGGTCGTCGTAACATTAAAACATACACCGTTATCCCGCATCAAATTGATTCTGAAAAAGGCGGTACTGTTCAGGTTGCTCAGTATGGAGACGGCCCTATCATTAAACGTCTTGATGGTGTCGGTAACGGTGGTACAGAACTTGAACTGCTTCCCGAAGAGGTAGATGCAATCATGAGTGGCGACTCTGACGGTCAACCTTCGTACATGGGCGGTATGGGACCTGTTGCGATCAAAGTGGTCGATCCCCTTGAGGTAAAAGATGGCTTATACACCTTAACTTTTGATGCTGCGAATGGAACAGCAAACTGGGACATCACAGATGCTGATGGCGCTGTGGTTGCAGAATCTGACACAACAATTTCATTCTACAATGAACAGATCATTCCTGATCTTGGACTTTCTGTTGCTATCCAGCAAGCATCAGCACCGGGTGGTGATGATGAAGGATCCTACGACAATGGTGTGATTTTCTCTGAGATTATTTATGACGATCCATCGAAAGAGTGGTGGTCGGGTATTAAAGATGATAAATCGTACACACCTTACAACTGGATTCTTGCTGGTACTAACAGCTTCCCAACAGAGGAACCAGCAACGTTATACCCAGATCAAGATGGTGATGCCAAAGGATACTTTGAAAACATCGTTGACGGAACTTGGGGGCCTTACATGTATGCTTCGGGAAACAACCGTGTAAATGTGAACGGATACCCGAACTATGGTATGGGTCCAGCGGTGACGATTGGACGTAACTTGAACGATGCAGCTGATTTACATTCAGTGGATATAGTCTTTACTCAAGACGAAACTAAATGGACTCGTGTTCCTGTTTTTGAACTGGCTGAAGAAGCAGGCTTGAGTGAGCATGGTGATAAGAAATTGACACAACGTCAGGATACTTCTTGGACTTTGAAAAATGGAATCCTTGTACAGGATCCAAATATGGCTCCAGGATGGTCATACTTCCCAGGTTACGCTATTGACGTAGAATCTGGTAAGCGCCTATCAATGGCCTTTGGTGAAAACTCATGGTTGCCGGGTGAAAACGGTAATGACATGCTTTGGAACCCAACGGATCGCGAGTTCTTGCCGCCAGGCAACACAGTAAATGGTGGTTACGTGTTTGGTGGCCAGCACTACATCTACGTATTTGCCGACGAAGATAAAATCTCTGGGAGCAATGTAGACCTTTCTTACTCTGGTCCTAATGTGAACAACTGGCCATTGAAAGATTTGATGGAAGATTTAGTGAAGACTGGGGGATTAGGAAATATTGCACGAGCTAATTTCTGGAGAGCTTGTCGCTGGATAGGGATGCCGACGCTTCGCCCAGGACTAGAATTTGATCCTTACTCGGAGCTTCCTACAGAGACGCGAATTCGCATTCGTATGAATGCTGCATATCAAAATAGTCAATTGGCAGATGCGCCAAACGGAGGTTTACCTCAATTCCAGTTCAATACGTCGAATATTGCTACGAAGACATTTATTGATTCAGTAGGTTCGAGTGCTCTTGAGACCATTCGTGTTGTACCGAATCCATACTACGGATTTAGTGCCTACGAAGGTTCACAGCTGGACAACATAGTGAAGATTACAAACCTACCCGAAACATGTACAATTAGCATCTTCTCTACTTCCGGTACCTTGGTACGTCAGTTGAGAAAGGACAACTCACTCACGTTCATTGAATGGGATCTAAAGAATACGTATAATGTTCCTATCGCATCCGGCGTATACATCATTCATGTAGATGCTGGTGCCTTGGGCGAGAAGGTTGTGAAGTGGTTCGGGGCACTCCGTCCAGTAGATTTGGACTCATTCTAAGAGAGAATATAAATGAATATGAAGAAATATATCATTGCATTTTGCACACTGGCCCTAGTAGGGAATGTACAAGCGGGAAACCCGCAGCGTGCAGGTTCGGCGGGTGCTTCAGAATTATTGATTAACCCATTTGCTCGTTCATCGGGCTGGGGCTCTGTAAACGTTGCGGGAGCAAGCGGTATGGACGCCTCATTCATAAACATCGCAGGTATTGCGGCAATGGAAGGTAATACTCAAGTTACCTTTAACAACACACAGTGGTTGGTTGGTGCCGGGATTCAGATGAACGGTGCAACACTAGTGCAGCGCGTAAGCGATGTGGGTGTCCTAAATATGGGAATCAGCGCGTTTGACTACGGCGAATGGGAAGTAACTACAACGGACCAGCCTGAAGGTACCGGTGCGACTATCTCCCCACAGAGTATTGTGATCAACTTAGGCTACGCACAGAAGTTTACAGAAAACATCTATGGTGGTGCTAATGTAAAAATCTACAGCAGCTCGATTTCTAACTTAAATACGAGTGGTGTGTGTTTCGATGCTGGTGTTCAGTACCGTACAGGTATTGATGACCGATTCAAATTTGGAATCACTTTGCGTAACGTTGGGCCAGGTATCACGTACGAAGGTGACGGTTTAGGGGTAACTCTTCCAGTTCCTACCTATGGGGTTGCGTATACGCAGACATTTGAAAGCCGCTCTGCGATTTTCGAGCTCCCAACAGCATTGAGCATTGGCGGTTCGTACGACTGGTTGCTTGAGAATGGAAAGGTAACGGGTGCATTGAACTTTACTTCGAACGCCTTTGAAAAGGATACCTACCACGCAGGTGTTCAATACAGCCTAAAGGATTTGTTCCAAGTTCGCGTCGGTTACGTTGCAAGAGACAACCGTGCCGACGGTATCGGTACTTCTGCCATCTCAGGAATCTGCGGTGGATTCAGCTTTAATGTACCTACAAGCGACGACGGTTCTTTTGCCATTGATTATGCATATCGTGGAACAACTTCAGCGTTTAGTGGAATTCACACCATCGGTGCAAGAATCAATTTGTAATTAGAAAGATTTTATACCTTTGAACTAAGAGAGAGGCCTTCTGTGGCCTCTTTTTTAGTCAAAACCTATTCGTTATGTCAGCAGTAAGTTATTATACCGCAGAAGGACTAAAAAAGCTTAAGCAGGAACTTGAGCAAATGAAGACCATTGAGCGTCCTAAAATCTCTCAGCAGATTGCAGAGGCTCGTGATAAAGGAGATTTGAGTGAGAACGCAGAATACGATGCTGCGAAAGAGGCTCAAGGTCTACTTGAGATGAAGATTAGTAAGCTTGAAGATGTGCTGGCAAATGCCCGCATCTTAAGTGAAGAAAATATCGATCTCAGCAAAGTTGGTGTCTTGACGAAGGTGAAGATCAAAAACCTTGCGAATAGCGCGACTATGGAATACTCGCTTGTCGCCGAAAAAGAAGCAGATATTCGCAAGAACAAGATCTCTGTAAGCAGTCCTATTGGAAAGGGATTATTGGGTAAAAAAGTAGGGGAGACCGCTGAAATTCAAGTACCTCGTGGGGTAATGAGTTTTGAAATCCTTGAAATCTCGATGGCCTAGAAACATGGCCAGCATCTTCACGAAAATCATCAATGGGGAAATCCCATGTTTTAAAGTGGCGGAGGACGATAAAAACATCGCCTTCCTCGATATACGTCCTATAAAAAAGGGACATACATTGTGTGTGCCAAAGCTTGAGGTCGATGAGCTCTATGAGTTGCCAGCGGATGATTACCAAAGCCTCATGGCGTTTTCGCAGCGTGTCGCTCAGAGCTTGAAGCGCGTGGTGCCTTGCAAAAGAATAGGCTCCTTAGTCTTGGGTATGGAAGTGCCGCACGCACATTTGCATCTAGTGCCCATTAATGCTGAATATGAATTAAGCTTTGCTAATGCGCAATCCGGAGTCCCTCAAGAAGAGATGATTGCACTTGCTCGCGCTATTTCAGACGATCTGGATTCTGTTGAATAAAGGCCTCCCAGCTGCCGCCTTTCCCTTTTGCTTTTGGTCTCTTTCCGCCTGAACCGTGTTTAGGAGCCGGTATGCCGCTTGTCTGTGCATGATGACACACGGCTGCTGCGAGTGCATCTGAGGCATCAAGGTATTTATGGCTTACACCAGGATACATACTCTGTAGCATGCCACTAACTTGTTCTTTGCTGGCATTTCCGTTCCCTACAATACTTTGCTTAATTAAGCGAGGACTGTATTCAAAAACAGGAATTTTCTTAGACAGTGCTGTGGCCATACAGACGCCTTGAGCACGGCCAAGTTTCAACATCGACTGCACATTCTTGCCAAAGAACGGCGCTTCAAGAGCCATTTCATCAGGCTTGTACAGTTCAACGACCTTGCTGAGTTCTTCGAAAATATGTGACAATCTTGTATAGTGATCAAGCTTGGCATTGAACTTCAATACATCAAGTACTACGGGCTGGACCTTACCTTTTACAATATGAATAACACTGTAGCCCATAACTACAGTTCCGGGATCGACTCCTAGAATTACTTTTTCTATAGCCAGAGATTCTCCCATATTAAATCATTAACCCAACAATAGCAGCTGTATAGAGAGAGGCAACAGTCCCGGCGATAAGCGCCTTGATACTGAGTTCACTTAGGTCTTTACGTCTTGAAGGTGCAATAGTGCCAATTCCCCCAATCTGTATTCCAATACTGGCAATATTTGCGAATCCACAAAGCATGTACGTACTCAGGGTAATTGAACGCTCCGAGGCAAAAAGTCCAGCATTTTTCATATCCGTCAAGGTAACGTAGGCGTAGAATTCGTTTAAGATGGTCTTTTCACCAAGTAATTGACCCACCAATAACAAGTCCTGAGGCGGTACCCCAAGAATCCAAGCGATGGGACTCAGGAGAGCTCCCATGATAAATTGCAATGAGAACGAGTCGTAGCGTCCATCGGTGAATTCTGCAGTCCAACCATTTAATCCGGTCCAAGAGCCAATACCCTCGACAAAGAGGTAGTTGACCCCATATACTAGGGCAGTAAATACCAATAGCATTGCCCCAACATTCACGGCTAGTTTCACTCCTTCGGTAGTTCCGTTTGAAATGGCGTCGAGCGCATTAGATCCCATGTCTTGAGAACTAATCTCAGCGACTTCCTCGACAGCTTCAGTTTCAGGCAAAAGAATCTTCGCGCTGATCAAAGCCGCCGGTGCCGAAAGAACTGACGCGGTCAACAGATGCTTTGCAAAAAACAATTGTCGTTCCGGATCATCTCCGCCCAAATAACCAATATAGGCAGCCAATACACCACCGGCAATGGTGGCCATACCTCCTGCCATCAAACTGAGTAATTCCGAACGGCTCATTTTTGCGATATATGGTTTTACTAGTAGTGGTGCTTCGGTCTGACCAATGAATATGTTACCGGCAGCAGCGAGCGATTCCGCCCCTGAGAGACGTAGTGTTTTCTGCATGACCCAAGCCATCGCTTTTACCACTTTTTGCAAAATCCCATAATAGTACAGCAAGGAAGTAACTGCTGAGAAGAAAATTACCGTGGGAAGTACTTGAAAGGCGAATAGATATCCGAAACTTGATGTATCTGTTATCAAAGAACCAAAGAGGAAAGTAGATCCTTCTCGGGTGAAGTCCAAAAGGGTAACTGCTGCTAAACTAAATTTTTCAAAAGCCCAGCTAACGCCAGGTACTTTTAGCACCCCCAACGCTAAAATTATTTGCAGTCCTAAGCCTTTAACAACCATCCACCAGTTAATGGCCTTTTTATTTGAACTGAAAAGCCACAACACGGTGGTGAGTACGGCGATTCCTAAAATACTTCTCAGGATCATTTGAGCTTATCTAATTTATCTCTAAGCCTTGCGGCTAATTCATAATCTTCATTTTCCACAGCCTCGTCGAGTTGTTTTTCTAGTAGTGTAATACTATCTACTTCAATTTCTGATGGGGTGCCTTCTTCCGCCACAACTTCTTCAGCGCCGTCGGCAACACGTTCCTCTTTATCGGTAATACCGGCTTGTTCTAAGATGGAGGCTAAAACGTAAATAGGACAATCGACACGGACAGCTAGTGCAACTGCATCTGAGGGTCTCGAATCAAAAATCAACTGGGCGCCATGCTCATTTCTAGCATAAATAGAGGCATAGAACACACCATTAACCAGCCGATGAATCAATACTTTCTCAATCTGTGTGCCTAACTCATCTAGCATGTTTTGCCAGGTGTCGTGTGTCATGGGGCGCGGCGGTGCAATACTCTTCTCTAGGGCTACGGCGATGCTTTGCGCTTCGGCACCTCCGATCACAACCGGAAGTTTTCGCGCATCGGGTCCTTTTTCTGCAAGGATGAGCGCATACGCACCCGATTTCCCTTGACTGTAGGAGAGTCCTTTAACCGTAATTTCGATTTCCTGCATTAGCTAGCGGCCTTGAAGGCGCGCAAAGCATTCACCAATTTGGGAACTACTTCGAATGCATCACCGACAATACCGTAGTCTGCAGCTTTGAAGAATGGAGCTTCAGGGTCTGTATTTACTACTACAATGGTCTTTGATGCACTCACACCCGCTAGGTGTTGAATCGCGCCAGAAATTCCGATTGCAATATACAGATTAGGGTTGACTTGAATACCGGTTTGTCCAACGTGTTCGCTGTGTGGACGCCATCCAATATCACTTACTGGTTTAGAACAAGCTGTTGCTGCACCTAGCACCTCTGCAAGCTCCTCAATCATTCCCCAGTTTTCTGGGCCTTTTAGCCCGCGGCCAGCACTAACCACAGCTTCTGCTTCTGGCAATGCTACCTTACCATTGGCAACTTCTGTACCCACAACTTGGAGAAGATCAGTAGATGCGATCTCTTGCGACTCCATAACGCCTTCACCGCTTGCATTTTCAATACCAATGCTGTTGGGTACAAATGAAATGATGGGAGAAGCACCGCTGAGTTCAATGGTTTCAATGCCTTTGGATGAAAATGCGCCACGCTTCACTTGCAGTGGCGAGGTCCCCAAAGGAAGGCCAATGGTATTGGTACTTAATGCAGACTCTTTGATGGCTGCAAGTGCCGGAGCAACACTCCTTCCGAGTGATGTACCGGCAATGACTACACCTGAAGCGTCTGCGCTAAGGGCTTCAAGCTGTCCAGCGATTCCCATGGCGGTTTGGCCAAGACTAATTTGAATACAGTGGTCTGCGCCGTAATCGGCGAGTTCGGCAGCTGGTGCTTCTGAGCTAGTTACTGCAATGACCTTAGCGCCAATCATGGACGCCCAGTTTTTAGCGTAACCTACGGCTTCGTAGGAGGCTTTCTTATACGCCCCATTCCAATCTTCAACAAATACTACAATCGACATCGTTTCAAATTTTAAATGGCTTTTGCTTCTTCATGAAGCAGGCGCACAAGTTCATCTACATGATCAGCATCCACCATTTTTACTTCGGCTTTACCTGCTGGTTTTTCGAAGACCACAGCAGAAGTAAGTCCTCCGGTTTCACTGGAGGCAACTACTTCAAGCGGTTTGGTTCTCGCGGACATAATGCCGCGCATGTTAGGAATACGGAGGTCCTTCTCTTCCACTAAACCTTTTTTACCACCAATAATCATTGGTAATGTAGCTTCATAGGTAGCGTGACCGCCATCTATTTCAGAGGTGGCCGTTGCGGTTTTGTTTTGAATGGAAAGTCCAACACATGCATTAGCGAAGGGAAGGCGAAGCATTGCTGCAAGCATTGCAGGTACTTGTTGGCCGTTATAGTCTATACTTTCTTGACCGCAGATGATTATATCGTAAGAATTTGCCGTGATGTGGTTCTTGAGTTCTTTGGCTACTGTGATTGCGTCCATAGGGATGGCATCTATTCTTACGGCTCTATCTGCACCAATGGCAAGCGCTTTTCTAAGCGTTGGCTCGGTAGTGGCCGGGCCGACATTGATTACGGTGATTGATCCGCCCTGCGCCTCTTTTAAGTGAAGCGCTTTGGTCAATCCAAACTCGTCGTATGGATTGATTACGAACTGAACCCCCGCAGGATCAAGTGACGTACCGTCTGCTGTGAAGTTGATCTTCGCAGTAGTGTCTGGCACGTGACTTATACAGACTAGTATGTTCATAGTTGGGTTATGATTTGCCTCTAAATTACTATGCATGCATAATAAATCCAAAGAAATTTCATCCAAAGACGCATTTTTATCATTCGTTCAAATATTGAATGAAAGGGCGTGTTTGGCGTCAAAAATTGGTCCCACTTTTTGTGAACTCATTGAACTGGTAATAGGTAAGGAGAAAAATCTGCTAATGTTGGCATTGCATCTTATATTTGCCGTCCTGACACATCAATTCAAACTATGAAAACGATTCAGTTTAGAGAGGCCGTTTGTGAGGCCATGAGCGAGGAAATGCGCCGCGATGAAAACATCTACTTGATGGGTGAAGAGGTTGCAGAGTACAATGGTGCTTACAAAGCATCAAAAGGGATGCTAGATGAATTCGGTCCAAAGCGTGTAATTGACACACCTATTGCAGAGCTTGGATTCGCTGGAATCTCAACCGGTGCTGCTATGAACGGTTTACGTCCGATCGTGGAATTCATGACGTTCAACTTCTCTATGGTGGCTATCGACCAGATCATCAACAACGCTGCTAAAATGAAGCAGATGTCTGGTGGTCAGATCAATGTACCTATCGTATTCCGCGGACCTACCGCATCTGCAGGTCAGTTGGCGGCAACACACTCGCAAGCATTCGAGAGCTGGTACGCAAACTGTCCAGGATTGAAAGTGGTTGTTCCTTCAAATCCTTACGATTGTAAAGGTTTGTTGAAGAGCGCTATCCGTGACAACGACCCTGTAATCTTTATGGAAAGTGAGCAGATGTACGGTGATAAAGGCGAAGTGCCAGAAGGTGAGTACACATTGCCTATTGGAGTTGCTGATATCAAGCGCAAAGGAACTGACGTAACCATCGTATCCTTCGGTAAGATTATCAAGGTTGCGTATGAAGCTGCAGATAAATTGGCAGAAGAAGGTATTTCTTGTGAAATTATTGATTTGCGTACGGTTCGTCCAATTGACTATGCAACTGTTATTGAGAGTGTAAAGAAGACAAATCGTTTAGTTTGTTTGGAGGAAGCTTGGCCTTTGGGATCTATTTCAACTGAGATCACTTACAAGGTTCAACAAGATGCCTTCGATTACTTGGATGCACCTGTAAAGAGAATTACGACTACTGATACGCCAGCACCTTATTCACCAACTCTTCTTGCAGAGTTTTTACCGCAGGTGGGACAGGTGATTGATGCAGTGAAATCAGTCATGTATGTTAAATAACCTAGAGGTTTTACACTCGAAGTCGAGGTAAAGACTCTTCTACTTATATTTGCAGCCCTCTTTGTGACAGCAAAGAGGGCTGATTATTTGAAATCAAAGCACATAATAATGGAAAACTTGCTTTATGTAGTCCCGCTGTTGGGACTTGTTGGTCTTGCTTACATGTTCGTCTTGCGTTCGTGGGTACTGAAACAAGACACTGGAACTGAAAAAATGTCAAAATTGGCTTCTTACATTAAAGAAGGAGCAATGGCATTCTTGAATGCTGAGTACCGCATTCTTGCCGTATTCGTAGTTATTGCTGGCATTCTTTTAGGTATTATTTCTTCCATAGTCGAAACCACACACTGGTTTATCGTAGTTGCCTTCGTTATCGGTGCAGTATTCTCTGCAGTTGCTGGTAATATTGGTATGCGTATCGCTACTGATGCGAACGTCCGTACTACACATGCGGCGCGTACTTCTTTGCCAGAGGCGTTGAAGGTATCGTTCCGTGGAGGTACAGTAATGGGATTGGGTGTTGCCGGTCTCGCTGTATTTGGTCTCAGTGCATTGTTCGCTAGTCTTTACTGGATGAGAGACTCATTAACCGATCAAGCATCATTCTACAGTCAAATGACAGTCGTTTTAGAAGCCCTGGCTGGTTTCTCCCTAGGTGCTGAATCTATCGCGTTGTTTGCGCGTGTAGGTGGTGGTATCTACACGAAAGCTGCTGACGTAGGTGCTGACCTTGTAGGAAAGGTTGAAGCAGGCATTCCTGAAGATGATCCACGTAACCCTGCGACTATTGCAGATAACGTAGGTGATAACGTAGGTGATGTTGCGGGTATGGGTGCCGATTTGTTCGGTTCGTACGTAGCTACAGTATTGGCTTCTATGGTATTGGGTAACTACGTGATCAACGAGCACCTTCAATCTACAGGTGAAGCGTTGGGTATGGGTCCAATTCTTCTTCCACTCATGATTGCAGGTGTAGGTATCCTATTTTCAATCATCGGTACTTTCCTTATCCGTGTGAACAGCAATGATGCGAAAGAGCCAGAGGTTCAGCGTGCATTGAACATGGGTAACTGGACGTCTATCGTATTGACTGCGATCGG
>Ga0181601_10000423_pt1 | contig 33979 bp, 31 predicted proteins | sample 041ome_8_FD_133020 | JGI IMG/M metagenome (GOLD analysis project Ga0181601, IMG submission 133020) | Coastal salt marsh microbial communities from the Groves Creek Marsh, Skidaway Island, Georgia - 041407BS metaG (megahit assembly) | ecosystem: Environmental > Aquatic > Marine > Intertidal zone... | reverse complement strand
TAAGTCTTTGCCGAACAGAACGGCCCCAACCTCGGCGGCTCCGAGGGGAAGACCTAAATGCCCTGAACTGCAGGCGTGGATTGCATCGATGGCCAAGCCACGGGCTTGATCGGCGGCTTGCTGGAGGATTTCTTGGTTTTGCATATCTTTAAATAAAAAACTTCAAATTAAAAGATGTAGACTTTAGAGGTCTGCCCGACCATGGCGAGCAATTCTTGCCCAATCCGCAGGATACGGATATTAGATTACTCTTGATAAATGATATCAGTGGAGGTGAGCTCCACCTCATTTTCCCCGGGTACCACTTCCACTTCCTTGGACCAGATGGTGACTACATTGGTTAGGTCGTCTTTGTCTATACCAATGAGAAAGTACTTATCTTCAGGTGGCAGGTTGTCGAGAGCGGCTTTCCCGAAGGGATCTGTACGGGCACGGCCGACTTTTGCCTGAAGCAGAATCGATTTTACGCCCAGAGCGACTTCTGGGTTTTGGTCGATATTTTTCTCGGCATTCGCCCAAATCTCAGCCACTGACTTAATCTCTCCGGCGATGAAGGGACCTGCATTGAGGTCTTTGAGAAGTTCGCGGAGGTCCTGCGTGGTAACATAAATCTCAGAAGCCTGCGCAGGTTGCAGTTTGCCGTCTCGGGTAGGCTTGTGGGCACGGAGGCGCAGGGAGGAGGTGGTAGGAGGTTTGCTGTTTTGGGACACAACCATTTGCGGCGTAGAAGCAGGCGGTGCAATTCCGCTGAATTCGGGAGCAGCAGGAAGGAGCAGGGCAGGCTTCCCAGGAGAGTGGTCGCGCACCGCGACCTTCGGGGAGTTGCCGGATGCAGGCACATTTTGTATCAGACTGAGGACGGGGTGATCCGCATTTTCCTCACGCATCATGGATTCAATAATTTCCAACTGTCTCTCGGGTGCTATTTCCTCACTGGCCTTTTTGTAGAGGAATTTTTTTAGTTCAGAATCGGAGGGAAGAGGAGTGTCAGTCGCCGGCAGGAGCATACTGGAAGGATCAAATATTTGGCTTTGGCGATGGGTCAAGGAAATGTGATCGTCACTTTCTTCAACTGGAAGCACATAGGATTTGGATAGCAAACGGTCGTTTTGTATACGGGCAAGCCTGGGATTGTCCGCCAGTTGCTGTAGGCTGTAAAATGTTTTGGCCGAACGATCCATCCATTTGTACAAGGGTACAATGGATGGATAAATCAAAGGACGAGCAGTTTTATGAGAAGCAAATCTGGATATTAGTGCACCGTCCAAGTCATCAAATGAAATGGCTTCCGCACGAAACGGAGAGTCAAACCAATCAGCTGCAAAACCTTGCTCCCCTGATAGGAAACATTGTGTCGCAATGACTGCGAAAATAGGTAAGATTTTACGGGATAGTCTATCCATGGGCTAATGGAACGCATTACTCTACCTTTTTTTCAAATCATTTGTAAAGTTTTTCTTCTTGTAGGTGGAGCCAAGAAAGATTTTTTTGGTTGTTTGCACAAATTGTTTCCTGCTCACCGCATGAAGCTAATACATTAACCTTTTTACAAATCGAACCCAATATATCCCTGCTTCTCATGAGCGAACAAGATACATCCGAAATAATGATCGAGGTCGAAGGCCTCTCTAAATACTACGGCGACTTTATCGCCGTCGAAGACTTGACTTTTTCAATACGCAGGGGCGAAGTGGTTGCCTTCCTCGGGCCTAACGGGGCGGGTAAAAGTACAACCATGAAAATGCTCACTGGTTATCTAGCCCCTTCATCGGGTACGGCAAAGGTGTGCGGCATGGAGGTGGCCAACAATCGTTCCATGGTGGCCAATCGTATTGGATACCTGCCAGAAAATGGACCTCTTTACGAAGATATGACCCCCATTGCCCTGCTCAACTTTTTTGGCGATGCCCGCAGTATGGATCCAGCGACCAAAAAAGAGCGGATCGCCAAGGTTGTTGAGCAGTGTGCCCTGCAAACGGTTCTTAGCAAGCCGATCGGGAAACTGTCGCGCGGTTTCAGGCAGCGTGTGGGTATGGCCAATGTGCTTCTTCACGAACCCGATGTATTAATTATGGACGAACCGACCGCCGGGCTTGACCCCAATCAAGTATTGGAAGTCCGCAAAACGATTAAAGGGCTCGGCAAGACCATCCTCCTTTCAACTCACATCCTACAGGAAGTCCCCGAAGTGGCCGACCGGATTTTACTCATTAACAACGGTAGGCTGATCTTTGAGGGCACCCCAGATGAATTAAAGGGAGAATCCTCTCTCGACGCCTGGTTCAATCAACAAACATTAGCCGCCTAATTTTATTTCGACGACTCCCATGAACACCCAAGCCGTTCTCGCTGTATTTAAACGAAACCTTGCTGCCTATTTTGGGAGCCCCAGTGGATATGTATTCATCTGCGCCTTCTTGCTAGCCAGTGGACTAGCCGCCTTTTGGCCACAAGAGTTCTTTGACTCCAACCTGGCCAACCTAGACCAGTTGAACCGTCTCCTCCCCCACATTCTTCTCGGTTTCATTCCCGCCATCACCATGAGTATCTGGGCAGATGAAAGACGCCAAGGCACAGATGAGTTGCTGCTCACCCTACCGGGCAGTGATTTTGATGTCGTCATCGGGAAATATCTTGGAGCAGTGGCAATCTTTTCCGTCTCGCTGGTTATTTCCCTGATCGCGAATCACTATGTTCTTAGTCAACTGGGCAACCCCGATTTTGGTTTACTGGTATCGACCTACATTGGATACTGGTTTGTTGGGCTCAGCATGATAGCCATCGGCATGGTTGCCTCCTTTTTAACCGCAAACCTGACTGTTGCTTTCGTATTGGGAGTGGCCTTTAATTCTCCGCTCGCCCTCCTGCCTGATTCGGAGTGGGCCATTGCTTCGAACTTCCTCGATTTTAGCAGGGGGATCATCAGTACTTCAGGAATGATCTTTTTCTTAGGGCTTGCTCTGGCGATGCTCTATCTGTCCTCCATCCTGATCGGGCGGCGCCACTGGGCAGGAAGTCCCGTTGGCAAGAGCAAATACTCCCACTTTGGCATCCGAGTGGCAGCCACCGTAGTGACCGCCTTTGCCCTGACCCAGTACTTCCGCAACCATGATGTGGTACGCATTGATGCCACCGCGGAACAATTGAGCAGTTTGTCGGCAGGATCGATGGACCTGCTCGGTCAATTAAACACTCCGGTGGAAATCGATGCTTTTATTTCCCCCGCAGATTCTATGCCTGAGCAGTATGTGCAGACACGGATCAATTTAATGACCGCTCTTCGGGAAATTGACCGTGAAACCAAATTAGTTTCGGTAAACATTCATGTGATCACCCCTGAAGATAACGCCTCCGCAACAGCTGAAAAATATGGGGTTGAAAACCAGAATGGAGTGACCCCTCCCCTCTTTGTAATGGAGGGCGGGCGGATGGTGCCCTGGCAAAAGGACCTCTACATGGGAGTGGTCTGCAAGGGAGATAATGGACAGCAAACCATCCCCTTCCTCTACAAGGGCTTACCGGTAGAGTATGAAATTGTCCGCACGATCAATTCGGTCAGCGGATCCCAAAAGAAAAAGACCCTCGGTGTATTTGCCACCGATGCTCCCGTGCTTGGTACTGCCGGCATGGGAATCATGGGATTTAATCTAGGCGGCGGCACCCCGGCATGGGAGTTTTTTACCGAACTAAACAAGCAATATGATGTCCAGGAAGTGACTGGGGGGGATATCTCACCGGAGGACTACGATGCCCTAGTCGTCGTCCAACCCAGCACCCTCGACAATGAAAAGATGGATGACTTAGTCTCGGCAATCAAATCGGGCATTCCCACCGCCATCTTCGAGGACCCACTCCCCCTCATTCAAGGAAGTGTGACTGGCACCTATGAACCACGCAGAAACAACAACAGCGGACCTGATGGAGGCAGTGCCCCGGAAAAGGGAGATCTCAACAAACTTTGGGACTTACTGCAGGTAAACTTCAATGTTGATCCAATGGAAAGACTGAAAAAAATTCAGGACGAACTGCAAAGCCTTAAACAAAATGCCACCCGCAGTTTGGCTCCTGCCCGTGGCCGTTTTCCTGAGGTCGGTACTTTTTTCTCCAACCTGGACATCCTGATCAAAAAGGCTTCAGAATATGAGGCGAGGCTCAACTCCAATGCATCCCTTAGTCAGAATGACTGGAATAGCCTGAAACTCTCCTCCCTCAGAACTGCTTTCGACAAGATGGACAGCAATCACCCCATCCGCAATTTTGTCGAGCAACGCCTGCTCTCGGATCTAGATACCAGACTGGGTGGGTTGCAGGAGCGTATTCTCAGGGATCCCTACAATCCATTCCCTAAAATCCCCCGTTCGGAAAACTTTCCGGATGAATTCGTCTATGTGGGGGGTGTGGATAATTCCTTTGATTCTGACCCCATCACCTCGGAGTTACAGTACTGCCTGTTTACCTGCCCAGGTTCACTCTACCCCCGGGCATCTGGCAGCCTGACCTTCAAACCCCTGCTTCGCACCCGCGGTGGTTCCTTGGCAGGAACCACCAGCCTCGAAACTTTTTGGACAGGTGGCGTGTTTGGATCACCAAGAAGGTTCAATCCTGACCGTACCAGATACACGGGTTCAGGTGCTCAGGAAGTAATTGCGGCTACCATCACTGGAGACATTAAGGACGGCAACCAGACCAACAACATCAATGTTGTCTTGGTTGCGGATGTAGACATGCTCGCCGACCCCTTCTTCAATATTCGCAGTCGCGGTCCGGAGTCCGACTTCCCTCTGGATGTCGATAATGTGACCCTCTCCCTCAACCTCGTCGATTACCTCTCTGGAGAGGACAGCCTGCTGGACATCCGGAACCGCAGGAGATTGCACCGCACTCTCGAAGAGTTTGAAAAGAGCATTGAGGAAGCACGCGAAGTAGCCTCCCGCACTATTCAAGAGGCGGAAAGTTCCATTCAGGCAATTTTGCAGGACGAAAACCGCAAACTAAACGAAGCCCTTGCAGAAGTCCAGAACAGCCAGGGCTCAATGACCCAGGGTCAGTTCATGCAGGTTCTGCAAACAGAGGCGGCGAAGCTGCAAAAGAACCTCGCTAAGCGCGAGCGCGAGCTACGCCAGACCACAAATGTGAAGGTCAAGGATGCAGAGAGAAAAAGGGACCGAGAAATTCGTGAGAAGCAGAGAAGTATTCAGCGTTTATCCGTATTTGTCCCTCCCCTCCCCCTGCTCCTTATCGCTCTTTGGGTATACTACAGAAAACGGGGGGCGGAAATACAGGGTGCGATTGATTCCCGAGTGCGTGCCTAAGAGCATAGTGCCCGTATAAATAACCTCCCGAAATCTCTCTTAGAAATGAACGAAAATAAAAAGACCATTGCTTTCCTTGCTGCCGCGGTTTTGGCCGTCGCTATTGCTACCATGACATCTCCCACCAAAAGAGACCCTTCCGCCAAACCCAACCTTATGGGGCAGGCACTTTTCGAATCCTTTGACCCTCGCTCGGTTACTGGAATTGAAATCGTGGAAGTAGATGAGGAGGACATCCAGTCCAAGTCCATCGAAGTCACCCAAGGTGAAAAGGGTTGGTTTATCCGCCGACCCGGCAAGGCAGACTATCCAGCCAACGCGGACAACCAACTCAAGGATGTGGCCAGTATGCTGTTTGACTTGCGTATCATTGACCAAGCCGGTGAAGGTGCGGGTGAACACGCCAAGTTTGGCGTAATGGATCCGTCCAAGGCAGATGCCACCGAATCTGGAATCGGCCGACTGATTCACCTCAAAAACAGCTCAGGCTCGAATCTCGCCAGCCTGATCATCGGCGAGGAAGTGGATGGTCTATCAGGCACTTATTTTGTTCGTAAACCTGAGCAAAACGCGGTCTTCCGCGTGGATGTACGCAACGCCCGTGATGTATCTTCGAAGTTTGTGGACTGGGTGGAGCAGGACTTCCTCGACCTTGACAAGCGCAAGATCAAGCAGGTCACCCTTGACAACTACGATGTCAACCTTGCCCAAGGCCAGATCAACCGTTCCAGCGATCCCTATGTCCTCAACTTTGCTGATTCAAAGTGGAGCCTATCCGGCTCTCTGAAAGAAAATGAGGAGCTTAACAAGGAGGCACTCGATGCGATGAAGGATGCCCTCGATGACCTAGAAATCATCGATGTGGAAAGGAAGCCCGACATCCTCGTAAAGAACCTGGAACAAGGCAGAGAGTTCTTCAACAACCTACGGGATGCAAACAACCAGGCAGTGGTACAATCTCTTCAACAAAAAGGATTCTACACCATCGCCGCAAAGGATCCATCCGGTCAAACTGTGCCCAAGATTGTTTCCAACAAGGGAGAGGTTCTTGTGGGTATGGAAAGCGGGGTGGAGTATGTTTTACGATTTGGTGAAATCTACCGCGGTCCGGAAGAGGACGAAAATTCCTCAGGAGACAGCCGCTACATCTATGCCTTTGCCCGGGTGAATGAAAGCCTGCTCACACCTCCAGCGCTTGAAGCCGTACCTGCACCCGAAGAGGGTGCCAAAGGACCCGAAGGTAATAAAGGCCCGGTCGCCAAACCAGGCACCCCGCCCAACTTTACCCCACCCACTACTCCACCGAATATCACTCCCCCTCCCCCACCCGCCGATGTAAAAGCAGTAAGTACAAAGCAAGAAAAATCGGGAACGGACAAAATTTCATCTACCGGCAAAGAAACTGAAGTTGCCAAGAAGAAGTCCAATAAAGATGCAGAAATTGCCCGCATCAAAGCATCCAACGCCCGCAAGCAAAAGGAATATGATGATAAGGTGGGAAAAGCCCGCCAGCGTGCCAACGAACTCAACCAGAATTTGGCAGGCTGGTACTATGTTATTTCCAATGATGTGTATGAGAAAATCCGACTGGAACGTCCCTCCTTCGTAAAAAACAAAGACGAAGCTGAAGTGGTACTCCCCGACGAGGTATCTGCTTCCCATATCCTCATCTCCTACAAGGGAGCGGACCGGGCTGACTCCAAAATCACCCGAACCAAGCAGGCGGCCAAGAAGGAAGCCGAAAGAATCCGAGGATTGATTATCAATGAGGGAAGGGACTTTGCCGATATGGCCAAAAAGCATTCTGATGGACCATCTGGACCCAAGGGTGGAGACCTTGGGAATTTTAAGTTCGAGGTCATGGCCCAAGCCTTCTCCGAAGCGGCTTTTGCCCTAGAAGTGGGGGAGGTTTCAGAAGTGGTGGAAACTGGATTTGGCTTTCATGTGATCAAGCGTACCAACTAGCCAATACTCCCTTGCTTTGACCTTATTTGCTTTTTGTCTGTTTTATCCTGAGTTCGTAATGTAGAAAAGTGCGGAGATAACTTGAAATTCCGCACAAAGAAATGTTCAGCCATTTGGAAGCGTATCCTTTCAGATGACTCCACCCGTTTGCGTCTCAAATATGATGCTTATTATCATGTATTTGAGGAGCAAAAGGGCTCCCGGGTATGGAAAGATGGAAAAGAGTTTGTTATGCTCTCAAGCAACGACTACCTCGGTCTTTCTCAACATCCCAAAATCAAAGAGGCCGGCATAGAAGCTACGCGAAAGTGGGGAAGCAGCACTACAGGAGCACGCCTGGCAAATGGCGGGCGAGTTTTCCATCAGCAATTGGAGGAAGAACTTGCTGATTTTTTGGGAAAGGAAGCCTGCCATGTCTTTTCAGCCGGTTACCTTGCTTGTACCTCCGCGGTTACAGGCTTTGTCGAACGCAATGACCTAATCTTCGCAGATAAGAACCTCCACTCTTCCTTGTGGAGCGGAATTAAGCTAAGCGGGGCAAACTGTGAAAGATTTGCCCACAACCACCCTGAGCATTTGCAGGAAATGATCTCTTCGGAAGACGCTGAACGCTGCAAAGTTTTAGTCCTTGAGGGAATCTATTCCATGGAAGGCCATATTGCCCGCCTGCCAGAATTGCTCGAAGTCGCAAAGCAACATAACGCCTTTGTTATTCTTGATGATGCCCACGGAATCGGAGTTTTAGGAGATAGCGGTCGGGGAACGGCCAATCATTTTAACCTAACTGATCAGATCGATGTCTTGTGTGGAAGTTTTTCCAAATCCTTCTCCGGCATTGGCGGGTTTGTTTGCTCCAACAAAGAGGGAATTGATTACATGCGCAGTCATTCAAAGCAAACGATTTTCTCTGCTGCTCTTTCTCCCTCTGCCACGGCATCGGCTCATGCCGCCTTACGAATTATTCGGTCCGAGCCTCAACATCGTGAAAAACTCCAGCAAAACCTCATACGTTACCGCAAACTGCTGGACGATTTAAAGTTGGACACCTGGAATAGCGAGTCCCCTGCAATTCCCATCGTCCTCGGAAAAAAAGAAAAAGTTTATTACTTTTGGAAGGCTCTTTTAGAAAAAGGTGTTTATGCAATTATCTCGATTGCCCCGGGGGTTCCTCCGGGTAAGGATCTTATTCGCACAGCGATTTCGGCTGCTCATACCGAAGATGACCTAAACAGGATCGAGGAAGCGATGAGGTACGCCGCTTCCAAAATCTAGACCACCGCAACGCAACTCAGGCAGCGACAGGGGAAACTATTTTTTTAAATTTCCCCCAAATAAGCAGAGCATCAAGGAATTTTTTTAAATTGGTGCCAAACGGCTTGAAAAGCGGTCGAAATAGATAAGTTTTGGCATGAAGCGTCGCATCGTGGACGGATTCGTTTTGCCTAATGCTTGGGCCCCACTTTTTCATTAAAAGATCGAAATTTTTTTCATTCCTGTCCTTGCGCCCAGTCGTTGCCCCCTTTACGTGGTCAATGATGCAGTCATGAACAACATAATTAGAATATCCTGCCCTGTTCATACGAATGCAAAGATCCACATCTTCACAACCATTTACAAAGGATTCATCAAAACCGCCCTGCTCTAAAAACAACTCTCTTTTGATCAAGCAACAAGCAGCGGTTACAGCACTCCATTTTCGGACCTGGCCCTTGAAAGGTCTGTGGAAAAATCCCTGTCCGTAGTGCCGGGGGTTCCCCTGAGGGGAAAAAACAACACCCATGTGGTCATACCTCGATGTACCGTGGAGTTTCTGTACATTCCCAACGAAGCCGACCTTCTCTTTCTTTTCAAAGACCGTAAGCATAGGTTGCAACCAGTTTCCTTGGACAAAGGCGTCGTTGTTAAGAAAGAGTAGAAACTCACCTTGAGCTTCCCGGGCTAACCAGTTGTTATTTACGGCAAAGCCACAGGAACTAGTTTGATTAAAAACCCGATAAAGAGGGGCAAGGCTGTTAAGATACTTGGTCGTTTCATCCAAACTGCCATCGTTCGCAATGAGGACTTCATAGGACAACGTAGGGTCGATTGTTTCTTTCACGCACCTCAGACATTTCTTTGTCCACGAAAGCTGATCGCGAACACTGATTAAAATACTGAGCCTTGGAGTCATGAAGGAGTTTAGTCAAATAAAGATTTGAGCTTTTGACAATTTACTTTACCAGAAAAATTCTCCCTTGCACGATGCATTGCAGACTTCCTAACTTCGACAAACTTTTCTGGAAAACAATAAAACTCTTCAAGTATGTCCACCCAGGGTGTTGGATCATAAGGATCGAAAGAAAATCCTGATTGCTCATGATCAAATGCTTCTGAACTACCTGCCCGGTCGGAGGCTAAAACTAAAAGGCCAGAAGCCATCGACTCAGGTATAACATTGGGTATACCATCCCGATCGCCATTGGATGCAACAATTCCGGGGAAGAGAAGAACATCGCTTTGCAGGTAAAGGCTAACAGTCTCATGCTCCGTTAAATAACCCCGCAAATTCACAAATTGATCTAACCGCGAGCGCTTTAAGCCCAAAATTATTTCGCGTTTTAATGGACCACTGCCGATGAGGTCGAGTTGGAAGGGAATTTTTCGTTGTGCCAGAAATTCAAGGATTTCAATGAGCCGGAAATATCCTTTTTTTTCAACCAACCGTCCGACGCAGAGCAGACTAAGTCTATCTTGGTTAATCAGGGTAAAGTCTGTACGTTCGGGCATGGCTTTCAGACTTCTGTGAATGAGTTCTAACTTGCCTGACTCAAGCCCAAGACAGTTTAAACGAAAAGCAGTTGACCTTGAAGAAGTTCGTATGACCTTGGCATACTTTAGCTTAAGGGGCAGCATCCAATCGCCCTGATGGCGGAAAACATCGTAGGCATGAGCACCCATTGAGAAAGGGATATCAATCAACTGATTGATGGCAAGGGCCGCAGTTGCGGGCAGAGTTGCCCAAACCGCATGCATTCTTTCATAGTCACTTTCATTGAAATGTTTAGCCCTAATGAGCCCGAAAGCTAGACCCCAGAATGTCTCGTTCCAGTTTTGGAGACTTGGGCACTGATTTGCCCAAAGATGAGAAAGAATGGTCTTAAATACCATGGGCTTTTTCCAAGCCCAGTAAGGCAACCAAAAGAAAATAGAGAAGATACTGGATGGCTTGAATAAAAAAATGTCCGAACCCTCCCATTGACCACTTCCTTTCCAAATCGAATAAACGGCAGGAAAAATGCCGAGCTTATTAAGTTCGGATAATTCTCGACGGACAAAAGTCTCGGTAGGGCGAGGAAAAGTAGCGTAAAGAAAAGCGATTTTTGTCTGTTCCACCAAGATTTAGGTTTCGAACTACCTCTAGTACAAGAGGAGGAGCTTAAACCTCTTGATTTGATATTTTGGATAAACCTGACCGAACCGTTCCGTTCGCTGAAAAAGAATCGTTTTGCTCAGGCAGATCTACTGAGCCATCGACAACCGGGAAGAAATCAAAAGCAAGTTTGATTTCATCGGCCTGGGAAGCCTTTTTCCCGCCTACCAGGATTTCTCCGCTGAAGCACGCCAAGGGGTGACGAACCCGCTCCACCCTTATAGCCATAGATAAAACGTCTCCAGGCTTGCATATCCGCCGGCACTTAATTCCGTCGCAGGCAGTAAAAAAAATGGCATTTGGGTTTACCCTTTCTTTTAACCCCGCGTGAGATCCTTGTAGGAGGAAAAATACACACATTTGACCAAGTGCTTCGATCATGATTGAAGCAGGAAATACGGGCTGTTCCTTGAAGTGACCTTCCAAAAAGTGCTCATTACCGGTTATGGTATAATCTCCGCGTGCTTCATGACCGTCGATGGTAACCTCCTCTAAAAAAAGAAAGGGTTCGCGATGGGGCATAATCGAAGCCACTTCCTCAATTCTAAATGTCTTGGCTCGCTTGGGCATATCCACTCCACGAACCTTCGCGTCCAAATATTGTTTAACATCGCCGATTGTGCGCAGGTCCCTAAGCTCCTCATTTTCGATGCTAAGCTGCAAAGTTTGCTCTACAAGCATTACAATTTCAAGCATGGTGAGAGAATCCAAGCCTAAACCCTCATAGAGCCTAAGCGAGTCATCGGCATTTTTAAAGACTTCCCGTTGATCAGGCTCCAAGTGCCGGTCAATAATTCCGAAAACAATGGGCTCAATCAGAGCAATATCCCTGTTTTGTCGAAATTTAAGAGCGGCATCTAGGGTTTCAATAGAACATCTTTTTAAAAGTTCACCGAGCTCTTCTTTGGAAGCTTTTACTTCACCTTCAATCATTAGGGTATGCAAATAGGATGAGAATTGTTATATGTATGACTGCCTGTTAAATATTACGACTCATATTATGAACGATACCTCAACAGCGAGCAAACTTAAACCAGTCATACTAACCTGTGCCCAACCCACCGGTCAATTGACCCTTGGAAACTATTTGGGCGCCGTGCGGAATTGGTCCACCATGCTGGATGAATATGAGTGCTTTTTTGGTATTGTCGACCTGCATGCAATCACAGTACCCCCAAAGCCCTCGGCACTTCGTCAAAATGTCTACTCCTGCATAGCTCAATACATTGCCTGCGGGCTGGAGCCCACCAAGTGCCACCAGTTTGTTCAGTCCCATGTGATAGGCCACACGGAACTTGCTTGGATACTCACCTGTATGACTCCAATTGGAGAACTGCAACGGATGACCCAGTTCAAGGATAAGGCGGCCAAGCTAGGATTTAAGCTCTCGGATGACGCTGATGGCCGCGACCTCAAGTTCACCCATGAGGGAATGCGGGCACAGGCCTCGATTAATGCCGGTCTTCTCTGCTACCCCGTGCTTATGGCCGCGGACATTCTTCTTTACAATGCCGACCTGGTTCCGGTGGGGGAAGACCAGCGCCAACATCTCGAACTGTGCAGGGACCTGGCTGGGCGATTCAACCAGAAATACTCGGAAACCTTTAGCATTCCCAAGCCCTATGTTGCCAAGACAGGGGCGAGGATCATGTCACTAGTTGACCCGACGAGAAAGATGTCCAAGTCCGACGATAATGAACGGGCCACGGTCTATGTCTTGGATGAGCCTGATCAAATCAAAAAGAAGGTGGGCTCAGCGGTCACCGACTCAGGTACGGAAATCCAGGCAAAGGCGGAGAAGCCAGGTGTCTCAAATCTATTGATCATCCACTCCTCCCTCTCAGGTCAGAGCATCGATCAACTAGAGAGCCATTTCACTGGAAAAGGATATGGCGAGCTAAAGTCTGAAGTGACCGAAATGCTCGCGGATACCCTCCGACCGGTGCGGGAATCTTACAAAGAATTGATCAAAGACAAGGGCTACCTCGACTCCGTGCTGAAGGAAGGTGCCCAAGCCGCCCAAAAAAGGGCCTACAAAATTTTGTCAAAAGTACAGAGAAAGATTGGCTTACCTGAAAGACCTAGGAACTAATACGCAGGAAGATAATTTTTCGCTTGGTTTCCCTCGAAAAAATTCGCATTACATTTGTAGTGTGAATGGTTGATGGAGTACGATAACGAGCAGGCGAATAACAATTTCAGCAAGGGTCCCTTTTACGGAACTGCCCTTTTTGTATTTCTTCTAATCGTTCTGTTTGCGGCTTTCAGCTTGCGGGAAAATGGTGTCCTTGGTCACTGGGAAATGGCCACATGCCTTCTGGGGAGTGGACTGATTGCGATTTTCATATTTCTACCTCACTTTCTCCAAGATGTTCTTGATAAAATGGAAGATTCATCGAGACATCAAGATCCAGAATTGGCAGGAAAGGCATATTTCGAACTCAAAGAAACCCGTACTGAGCTCGATGCACTGGCTGTTAAAATCGATAAGGTTCCGACCCTGGTCGAAAAAATTGTATCAGACGCACGGCAAAAGGATTCAGATCCCTCGCCCGCCAACCTGTCCGATCAGCTCAAAGAAGCACTCGGGGAAATTTATTCAAGACTGGACCGCATCGAAGAGGCCAGTTCTGCACCCCCTCTTATTCCTGAACCCGATCCCCAAATCGAAAAGGTAAACAGAAATATACAAAGAATAGGATCTGACCTCGACCGAATTTTTGAAAAATTGGGGGCACTGGAACAGGCATCAACCATGCAAGCTCAAGCCTCCCCCCGATCCGAAACTGAAAACAGCAATGTCAAGAAGGAGAAAAGCCCGCCGGATGAAGACCTGATTGATGAAGCAATTGCCGAGATCGAAGAGCAAACTGGGGAACTTCCCATTTCTAACGAACCCACGGCGGAGGTAGATGAACACCTTGAGGCAAAGGAGGGTTCACCTGAGGAAATTATCATAGAACCGGAAGAAGAAAGGACTGAACCGGAACCTCTGGATATCGATAGCAAAGCGTTGCAGGAAATGAAGGATACCGTTCCACAAATTCTCTCCGAAGAAGAGAGCGGATATCCTTCTGTACCAGGGAATGAGGATGTCCTGACGAGCAAAGATGCTAAGGATGCCCCCTCTGATGAGCTTGATCTCGGTCTACCCGACCCCGCCGAAACCTTACGCAAAGTGGATGCCCTGCTCGCTGGTGAGGATGCTCAATCCAGTATCGAAAAAAAGGATTCAACCAACGAAAAAACCGAGAAGAACGGCACCACCACCGTGGTTGCCAATGTCATGATTGGGATTGGAAACAAGCCCTTCCTTCGGGGAGATGGGCCAGGGCTAAGCTGGGACGAAGGGGTGTCGATGAACTTTTTGGAAATCGGAAAATGGGCGTGGTCTCCACCGAGAAAAAACGCCTCCCTCACCGTTCAGGTCTATCGGAATGACCAGGACCCGGATAAGGGAGGGAAAGTGGAAGTCCCCCCCGGCCAGAAGCTCGAGATCACTCCGGACTTCAGTTAAAAGAGCGGAGTTGGGTAAAGCCCGCTGGCGATTAAGTTTCTAATCTGTTCTACCACCACTGGTTTGTCCTCGCGGTAGGTCACACCCATCCATTGGCAAGTGGCCAGATTGGCCTGAAAGCCCGCCCGCCCGGAACGGATCCATTGATCGACCGCAGCAGGCAGATAAAACTCGTCCTTGGCCGGATCGGTACAATTTTTAAGAAACTGGCTCATTTCATCCTCCAAGGCAGGAAATACTTCCGATGGAAATGCCCAGACATTCATCGAGACCACTTCGTCTCCGGAAAAAGACTGCTCCTGCCCCCGGCCATTTTGTCCGTAAATCTGGCCATTGGATGAATGGATGCCCGTCCATTCCTCCACGGACTGGAGGTGACCGGCTTGGTCAAGCTGGCAAATTCCCCGACTGACGGATCCATGCGGGGAAAGAGTTTCCTGCAGACGATAGCCCACGATCGCTCCCTTGATTGCCTCATTTCCCAGGCCGGATTTCGGGAAAGCATTGATGGACTGGACGAGGGCGGAAAAAGTTTCCCGGCCATAAAAATCATCCGCATTGATGACGGCAAAGTTACGACCCGCCAGAGCTTCGCGGGCACACCAAACTGCATGACCAGTACCCCAAGGCTTTTCCCTCGCAACAGCCGGATGGTAACCTGCGGGGAGGTCATCGATCCGCTGGTAGGCGTATTCCACCTCTATCTGGTTGGAGTATTTCGAGGCGATCTGCTGATCAAAGACCTCCTGCATTTCCTCCCGGATAAGAAAAACAACCCGGGAAAATCCCGCGACCCGTGCATCATGAAGGGAATAGTCCATCAGGGTCTCCCCGTTGGGTCCCACCGGATCGACCTGCTTGAGCCCGCCATACCGGCTGCCCATACCGGCAGCCAGAACGAGAAGAGAGGGGGAACCTGAATCAGAAGTCATTTCTTAAAGCAAAGGATAGATAATCGAGAATTTGAGTGGAACAGACCGCTTCCTGTCCATGCTGCCGGGCGAGGGCCTCGGCCGCCCGCCCATGCCACAAGGCCCCAAGAGCAACGCAATCAACAAGAGAACGACCGCCCCGGGCGATTAGGGCACCAATGATACCGCTGAGCAAATCCCCACTCCCTCCCCTGGCCAGCAGGGAACTTCCGCCAAAGAGATGAAGCAGGCAGTCCGAGTAGTAAATTTGCGAATGGGCACCCTTGCGCAACATAACGCCCGGAAAGGCGGAAATGAATTCGTCCGGGCTTTGCTTGCCCGATAGCCTAGCGAGCTCACCTTCATGAGGGGAAAGGACGATTTTTTTGAGAGATTGCAGCGAATCAATTATTTCAGGTCTCAGGGCGTCGGCATCGAGCAAAATGGGCCCAGAAAACAACTTACAAACCTCACGCACAAGTGCATGCGACTCGCCCTCAGTTCCGATTCCAGGGCCCGCAACCATTGCATCCGCCCGTTCAAGTAACCCACGTGCCTGCCCCAGTCCTTCCAGGGCAAGCCCCCCAGTGGGTGTCTCGGGCAACGGCACCCACATCGCTTCCGGGCAGGATGCAACCATTGCAGAATGGAGAGATTCCGGGACACAACAGGTAATCAGGCCAACTCCGGCCCGGAGAGCTCCCCGAACCGTCATCATCGCCGCACCACCCAATTCCTGCGAACCGGCAAGCACAAGAAGATGTCCGAAATTTCGCTTATCGCAATGAGCGGGACGTAATTTCCGCAAAGTGGAAAGAGCGGATGAAGCTAGGACCTTGGGGCAATCCACCCATTTTTCAGGCGGATGATTTTGAAAGAACCCCAGATCCAAATACCTCAAACGGCCCACCCATGACTGATTTGCCTCTACCGTAACCGGGCTCTTGGCGATGCCTGTACAGTAGGTGAAATCGACCCGGAGGGTCTCGGCTGCTGGTAATCCTGCCTCGCTGATTCCACTAGGTAGATCTACCGCGACACGCACGGAAATTTGCTCTGCCTGATTGAGCAGGTCGAACCATACATCCATGGGACTTTGCAACCCGGGACGCCCCTCCATGCCAAGCACCCCGTCGATCAGCAGATCAAAACCACGCTCCTGGCAAACTTTGGAAAAGGTTTCCACGATCTCCGTCAGGTCCATCTGCATGGCGGGGGAAAGAAGTTCGATCCGCTTGGGTGCAAAATCAATCAGTTCCTCAAAGGCACGCCCGGTCAATTCCCGGCAATCCTCTTTTGGTGCCCACGGCCAGACCACCGCACGGGAGGTTGGAATGGTGCGAAGAAAGCGCCTGCTTGCAATGAGGGCGTCCGCTCCGTTGTGCCCCTTTCCGATAAGGACGAGCAACCGGGGACGGTGGGGAATGGTCCGAAGTTCCCGCATATCCCGCAGTGCGGTATCGGCGACCGCTTCTCCTGCATGGGTCATCACCTCCCATTGCCTATCCAAGTCACCGGCAAAATATTTCTCCTCCAATTCCTTTGCCTGAGCGAGGGGAAGGATGGGGGCATGGGGAAGGGTGAGTTTCATTTGATTAAAACGACGATGGCCGAGGCCACCTCTTGAAGATGGGAAACACTGATTAATACGGATGTCGCCATTCTTTTATCCAAAATGGGTTTCATTCGTGGAGAAAAGACTGCCAGAGGTTGCCCGCTTTCCTGGCGCTGCACCTCAAGATCCAACCATCCGAACTCTTTACCTATACCTATGCCCAAAGCTTTGGATGCCGCCTCCTTGGAGGCAAATCGGGCAGCGAAACAGGGGGCAGGGTCGGTTCTTTGCATGCACAAATCCCGTTCTTTCTCTGTAAATACTTTGGCTAAAAAGGAATCACCGTGCCGGGCGATCGAGTCCCTTATGCGGGAGACCTCGATCTGATCGATACCCACACCCACCACATTGGTACCGGGAGGAAGATGAGGAAACTCCATCAGGAATTGAGCCGCTGGCGCATAGTCGACACCGCCTCCGCCAGACCATACTCGATAGAACGGGAGATAATGCTGTGACCGATGTTAAACTCGGTCACCTTATTGAGCTTCCTCGCACCCTCGACATTTTGATAATTGATCCCATGCCCAGCATTGACCTGCAGCCCGAGGGAAACGCCAATCTCCATTCCTTCAATCAGCTTGGCCAGGGCTGTCTCCCGGGCACGCTCGTCAGCCCAGGCCCTTGCAAAGCTTCCGGTATGTAACTCCACCCAAGGAGAAAGAATATTTGCCGATGCCTCCAGTTGAACGGGATCCGGATCGATGAACATACTCGTGGGAATCCCCGCCGAGATGAACGCCTGCACCGCGTCCTTTGACCGGCTCAGGTTTCCGACCACATCGAGCCCGCCCTCGGTGGTCACTTCCATGCGGTTTTCAGGAACCAGGCAGACACTGTCGGGCTTAAGGGAAAGGGCCAACTCCACCATTTCCTCGGCCAAAGAGACCTCGAGGTTAAGGCGGGTTTTTTTTCGCTCGATATAGCGCTTCACATCCTCCACCTGCACATGCCGGCGGTCTTCCCGCACATGCATGGTGATACCATCCGCTCCTGCGTCCTCCGCCATCCAGGCCATGGCAGCAGGATCGGGCTCCACGAAGCCTCCATGGGTGTTGGGCTCGGCCCGATACCGGGCCTGCCTAAGGGTGGCCACATGGTCGATGTTTACTCCAAGCAAAATCATTGAGCTTTATTATCTAAAAAATTTTCAGGCCAAACTCAATTGGCATTGCTGAAAAGATTCGGGAGGCACCTCCTTCACTTGATCCAGCAAATTTCGCAGAAATCTTGGACGGTGGTGCAGGGTGGGCCCATGCTCCTTCAGGGCATTTAAGTGAATGGGTGCCCCATATCCCTTGTTCGAAGCGAAATCATAGAGGGGGAATTTTTCGTGAAGTTCCTTCATCCACCGGTCCCGGGAAACCTTGGCCAGGAGCGAAGCCATGGCAACCGCAAGGGAGAGGGTGTCTCCTTTAACCAATCCATCATGGGCGTAGGGCAACTTTTTCATCGGCCGACCATCGACCAAAACCGCCCAGTTCGTGGAATCCTGAACCGCTTGATCAAAGAGGTCCGGTGGCCGATTTTCCCGCGGGATCCACCGTTTCCCACTCTTGTCGGATGCCCGCTCCATCGCCCTCCACATCGCTAAGCAGGTGGCTCCCACAATGTTATGCTCTTCGATCTCTTCAACCGATGCCCAACCGGTGGCTCCATAGAGAACACCAGTCTTTTCCAACTTTTTTATCCTTTCAAAAAGGGACTCACGCTCGGCCTCGGGAAATTGCTTGGAGTCATTGATTTTTCCCACAGCAGTGCGGTGCTTGGCCGAGGAAAAAAAAGCCTCGGGTAAAATCACGCATCCGGCAACCACCGGTCCGGCAAGACACCCCCGGCCTGCCTCGTCCACCCCCACTACCCCAAGCCGGCCTTTGGCCAGTTTGCGATCATGGGTCCAACGGGGATTGGGCATTTATCTTTTTCCCCAGTTCGGATTCCAGGCTTTTTTTGCCGGAGGCTCCTTACCCATCGCCTCATAGGCTGTCTTAAAGTGGAGTTTGCAAAATTCGCCCATTCTCGCCTCTCCAAATTTGCGGTACAACTCTGTGGCCTTTTGCTTGGCCTGCACCCCCGATCCTTTGGGCAGGGGGGCACCAGCGAGATCGCCGAGCTTTTCCATCTGTTCGAGCCAGGTGGCCCGGGCAATAATAGAGGCGGCAGCCACCACCGGATCCTCCTCCGCCTTAGTTCTCATCTGCAAATCAAAAGTGGGATCCTTGACATATTTTTGCACCAGAGGCTGCTTGGAAAACTGGTCGAGAAGCCCCCACTTGGGCTGCCTCAACTCAAGGGCATCTAGCAGGGCACGCCCGTGCAACCAGGCAAGGAGCTTGTTTAAATTGTTGCCGAATTTACCGTAGAGCTCGTTGTATTTGAGCATGCCGGTGTATGCAGTTTTCAAAACCACCCCCCGGGTATCCCGGATCATTTTTGCCATCTTGATAATGGCCCCATCGGTGATGGTCTTGCTGTCCCGAATGCCCGCTTCCATCCATTTCCTAACCATCTCCCCATCCGCCACCACACAGGCAGATACGACAGGACCAAAGAGGTCACCCTTGCCACTTTCATCAAGTCCGGCATGGGGCTCAAACCATTCCGGATTATTGACCTCCTCATAGCCGAGAAGGAACTCCCCGGTGATTTCTGGTTCCAAAATATTGCTGACAAAACCTTCCGTATTTCCACCCTGAACCACTAGCTTACCGCTTTCATAAGCGACCACCTTGACCCCATCCCCGTCAAAGGCATGCCTAGCATATGGCACATCCCGGGTGGGCCAACCCCGCCTGCTTAAAGCATCCCCCAACTTTTCCACCTGTGACTGGGTGAGCTTAAGGGTGTAGGAAGTTTTCTTTTTCGACGAATTTGCCTGAGTTTGGTTTGCCGGTCTTGCCATTTCCCTCCTATCCATGAGAAAGAGAACTGAAAAACGCAACCGCCAAGCATGCAAAACATGAGCAAATCCTCCTGGATTCTTTCCGATTCATCCAAAATGGAATTTCACCAGTCCCTGCTCGTCTGGTTTGATGCCCATCAGCGCGACTTGCCGTGGCGGCGAAATCCTTCGCTGTACAAAACCGTGGTTTCCGAATTTATGCTCCAGCAGACCCGGGTATCCACCGTGCTTCCCTACTTCGAGAACTGGATGATCCGATATCCAAACTTCAAGGCTCTGGCCAACGCTAAAGAAGAGGCAATACTCAAAGCCTGGGAAGGACTGGGCTACTACTCAAGGGCACGCAACCTTCACAAATTGTCAAAAATTGCCGCCACCTGGACAAAACCGCCCCAACGCATAGAGGACTGGAAGAAACTGCCCGGGGTCGGACCCTACATCGCGGCGGCAGTGACCAGTATATCCCTTAGTCAGGCAAATGCAGTGTGCGATGGCAATGTGGTCCGAGTAATCAGCCGGCTGTTCGCCATAGGAGAAATATTCCGGGATGGAGCCACCGCCCAAAAAAAACTTCTCCCCCAGGCTCAGCAACTCATCTGCACAAACCGGCCGGGCGATTACAACCAAGCGATGATGGAGCTTGGGGCCACCATCTGCCACCGCTCCTCCCCACTCTGCTCCGTCTGCCCTCTTCTGAACAGGTGCGTGTCTGGAAAAAAGGGGGATTACGACCACTTTCCTCAAATCAAACCGAAAGAAAAAAAGACTGCCCAGGTCCGGCGTTACTGGGTGGAGCAAAAGGGCAGGCTCTTACTTTATGCAGCGGCCAAAACAAGGTTGGTGGGAGTATATCAACTACCCGACTCTATTCCTGGGAAAGGGACAGGAATAGGACTATCCACCGAATTGCTTGCAGTACGCAAGCGGACAATTGGCCAGGTTGAATACGAAGAGGAAATTGTCCGTGTCAAGCGAGGGCTCGCCCTCCCCTCTTCCCTGCCCGCCGGATACACCTGGATGGACTGGTCAGAGATACATTCCTTCACCCTTTCCGGACCCCACCGAAAATGGATTGCGGAGATTCGCCAGTCAGCGGACCCACCAGTAGGAGATTAGGGGAGAGGAGCGGATATGAAGGAACCGAATAAAAAGACCTACCCGGCACGCTGATAAAAAGTGAGAATAAGAAAAGAGAAGCAGCGAAAAGGCTATGGGAATTAGGATGCGGCCTTGGCCCCATACCTCAAGTAACCCAGCCCGATGACCGGTTCAATCAGGGCTCCAGAAATCTTTCTGGCATTCATTTGGGCATACCTAGCCGAGCCTTTGCCCGCTCGACAAATTCCTGAATCACACCATCAAAGGAACCATTGGAAAAGAAGACAAGTAAAGTATTTCCCAGTTTATCGCTTTTTGATTGGTCTGATAAAAATTTCCCCAGTTCCTGGTTGGAGTCAAATGCATGAGCCAATTTCCCTGCCTTAGTTATGATTCGGACCATCCGCACAGGACTTATCCTTTTGGCCTCGGGTATTCTCTCTGCCCGGTGGACTGCCCCGATAAGGGCCTGATCCGCGAGGGCAAGAGCGTAAGCGAACCGGTCCTCAAACACATTGGTCACTGCGGTGTTGCTTCTTGGTTCAAAGCAGGCAATTACCTCACGACCGGGATACCGTGCCCGCAACGACTCCAAAGCACCTGAAATTGCGGTGGGATGATGGGCGAAATCTGAAAGCACCACCAAGGGAGAGGAATCGAGCAGAACTTCCTGCCGCCGCTTAACCCCGCGACAATCCCCAAAGCTCACCTTCGCCATCGGTTGGAAGATTGTGGCATCGATCTCCCCACCGTTGTTTTTTTCGGCCGTGGTTAGGCAGGAAGCAAAAATCGCCATAGTCAAATTGCGGGCATTAAAAAGTCCGGGCATGGCCCAATTTACCTCCACCACCGGCTCACCACGCCAGATCAATGTAAACCGGCTACCGGTTTGATCCTCCCCGAAATCTGCGATTATCAAATCGTTATTCTCCCCAGTGCCAACGGAATACACCTGTGTCCATGGTGCCTCGGGCAGAGCAAGAAGATTGGGGTCATCCCCATTCCTAAGCACATATCCATGGGCAGGCACGATTCGCAAGAGGTGCGAAAAACTGCGGGAAATATCCTCGAGGTCACGAAAAATATCCCCGTGATCAAATTCCAAATTGTTCAGCACCAGTACCCGTGGGCGGTAATGAATGAATTTGCTCCGCTTGTCAAAAAAGGCGGAGTCATACTCATCCCCCTCGATCACAAAGGGGGCTGTCAAATCGCCCAATTCATTACCGGCGGGAAGATCCAGGGGCACACCGCCGACCAGAAAGCCAGGGTTCAACCCAAGGGAATGAAGCGTGAAAGCAGTCAAGGCGGTGGTGGTGGTTTTTCCATGCGTGCCCGCCACGACAATGGAGGGCCGGTTGCCAATCAAATCCTCCCCGATCAATTGCGGGAGGGAGGCAAAGGGAAAGCTGCGATCTTTTAAAAGATGTTCAACCTGAGGATTTCCCCGGGATACTGCATTGCCCACCACCACGCGGTCCGGTTGCCAATCGAGCATATCTGCCCTGGCAAATCCATCGAACAAGTCGATTCCAGCATCGGCAAGCACATCGGACATGGGGGGATAGATACCAGTATCCGAACCCGCCACCTCATGACCCATTTTTTTAAGCAACACCGCGGCGTTACCCATCGCTGTTCCGCATATCCCGATAAAAAACACACGCATGAGGATTGAAAATAGCCCGCTTGGCAGAAAGGCAAAGACAAATTACCTCGACTTCATCAAATGATTCAAGAAAACCAATATAGAATGAATGAAAAAAACCTTAACATTCTCGTCCTTGGCAGTGGTGGGCGCGAACACACCCTTGCCAAAATCTGTTCTCAAAGTCCCCTCGTCAATGAGGTGTTAGTCGCTCCTGGCAATGGAGGTATCGAGCAAGAATTCCGGACCCTGCCGATTGCGGTGGAAGACAATTCAAAAATCATTGAGGCCGCTCAGGCTGAAAGAATAGACCTCGTGGTCGTAGGTCCGGAAGTCCCCCTCTGTAATGGAGTGGTCGACCAATTGAAGAAAGTGGGTATTCTAGCCTATGGGCCGGACGCCATGTGTGCCAGACTGGAGGGCAGCAAAGCGTTTACCAAGGACTTTCTCGCCCGGCACAACATTCCCACTGCTGAATATGGTAACTTTACCGAAATTGAACCTGCCTTGGAATACCTGCATACTTGCAACCTCCCAATAGTGGTCAAGGCAAGCGGGCTGGCCGCTGGTAAGGGGGTAATCATTTGCTCATCCCGGGAAGAGGCGGAAAATGAGATTTGTGAAATGCTGAGCGGGAATAGTTTTGGCACGAGCGGCAGCGAGGTGGTCATCGAAGAATTCCTAGAGGGAGAGGAAGCCTCGCTCCATCTGATCTGCTCGGGCGAAGAATATGTCACCCTGCCCATGAGCCAGGATCACAAGAAAGTGGGCGAGGGAGACACTGGACTCAATACCGGGGGTATGGGAGCCTATGCCCCCACCTCCCTGGTTTCCCCGTCCATGCTTGCTGAGTATGAAGAATCCATCGTCCGCCCGACCCTTGCCGGACTGAAAAAAGAAGGCATGCATTTCCGCGGCACTCTCTACATCGGACTGATGCTGACTCCAAATGGCCCCAAGGTCCTAGAGTTTAATGTCAGGTTTGGGGATCCAGAAACCCAGGTCATCCTCCCACTCGTCGATCAGGATCTCGTTCCCGTCCTCCTTGCATCGGCCAAGGGAGAGACCCTGCCCGAGTCCCTCAAATTCAAAGATGAATTCGCCATGGTGGTGGTTTTGGCAAGTAAGGGATACCCCGGTCCATATACCAAAGGTGATGAAATCAAAGCCCCGGAAAATATGCCACATTCCACCCTACTCATCCATGCGGGCACCGCTTCGAACCCGGAGGGCAAAGTGGTTTCCTCCGGTGGCCGGGTCTTGGGAGCGGTCGGTTTGGGCAAGAGCCTTCAGGATGCCCGCGATGCAGCCTACTCTCTGTGTAAAAGTGTCCAATTTTCCTCCAAATTCTACCGTCGGGATATCGGACACAAGGAGTTTTCACGGTCCTGAATTTATTCTCCCTTGCCATTGCCCCGATTGCTTATGAAAGTCGTGTTTGCCTATGGGTAAGAAAAGCCGAGCGAAAAGGGAAAGAAGAGAACACAAAAAAGTTCTTTTCATTTGCACAGCGAATGTCTGCCGCAGCCCCATGGCCGAAAGGCTCTTTGCTCAGGCCATAGAAAAATCGCCCATGGCGGGCAAGGTGTCCGCATATTCAGCAGGAATTTCCGCAATGGACGGGGACAAGGCATCCCAAAATTCAATTGAGGCTTGCGAGGAATTGGCTCTCGATATCTCGGATCATCGAAGCTCGGGACTTACCCGCACCTCGCTACAGGAAGCGGCTGCGGTTTTTTGCATGACTGAATCTCATCGTGCCCTGCTCAATATGTACTTTGAACTACCCCAAGGATATCCCGTTTATTTGATGCGTGAATTTGTGGACGGAGGATCCAAGGAATTGCCCGACCCCTTTGGCCAGGACATCGAGGTATACCGGGAGTGCAGGGACCACATGGTGGAAGCCATTCCCAGCTTGGTTGACTGGGTTGATAAAAACCTCTAATCAATATAATATTCATTTTCCAAATGACCACAGAAACAGATTCCCACTCCACTATGATCCATTCCACGCTGGACGCCCGTCCCCTTGCTGAAGTAGACCCACAAATTTACCAAGCGATCCAACAGGAAAAAAAGAGGCAGCAAACGCACATCGAGCTAATTGCCTCTGAGAATTTTACCCTTCCCGCAATCATTGAATCCACCGGTAGTGTCCTTACCAACAAATATGCCGAGGGCTACCCGGCCAAGAGATACTACGGTGGATGCGAGCATGTAGATGTTGCCGAAAGCCTCGCCATTGAAAGGGCCATGCGACTATTTGGTGCTGAACATGCCAATGTGCAGCCGCATTCGGGCAGTCAGGCAAACACCGCGGTCTATTTTGCCATGCTGCAACCAGGAGACAAAATTCTCACCATGAGCCTGCAGGACGGTGGACACCTTACTCATGGCCATCCCAAAAACTGCAGTGGTATGCTTTATGAAGTAATCAACTATGGGGTCAGCCCCCAGAGCGGGTTGATTGATTATGACTCAATTGAGGAACTAGCCGCCCGGGAAAAACCCAAACTCATCACAGTTGGTGCCTCCGCTTACTCCCGCATCATCGATTTTGAAAGGATGGGAAAAATTGCTCAGGCAAACGGAGCCCTCCTGCTTGCCGATATCGCCCACATTGCCGGATTAGTCGCTGCCGGACTGCACCCCTCACCTGTCCCCCATGCCGATTTTGTTACCACCACGACTCATAAAACTCTCCGCGGACCTAGAGGCGGGCTGATCCTTTGCAAAGAAAAATACGCCAAGGCAATTGATTCTGCGGTCTTCCCTGGCAATCAGGGCGGCCCACTGATGCATGTTATCGCGGCCAAAGCCACCTGTTTTCAGGAAGCGGCCAAGCCCGAATTCGTTGAATATCAAAAGCAGGTCCAGACCAACGCAAACGCTTTGGCACAGGCCCTATCCTCCCGCGGTTTTAATGTGGTCAGCGGAGGAACCGACAACCACTTAATGCTCATCGACCTCCGCCCATCCCACCCGGAAATGACTGGCAAAGAAGCACAGTTGGCCCTCGAAGGTGCCAACCTTACCCTTAACCGTAACACCGTTCCGGGAGAGACTCGTAGTCCCTTCCAGACCAGTGGTCTGCGTATTGGATCCCCGGCGGTCACCTCCCGCGGAATGAAGGAAGAAGAGATGCGGGTCATTGCCGAAATTATTGATGCAATTTTAAAAGAACCTCAAAATGAAGAAAACATAAAGACCCAAAAGCAAAAGTCGCTTGATCTTTGTGCCGAGTTTCCATTACCTTACTAGATTCAGCCTTTTAACTTAAGTAACTTTGATCATGAATAAAAAGAATTCTCGCCGTAAAGGCTTCACCCTCATCGAGCTTCTCGTTGTCATTACTATCATCGGAATACTAGCTGGTATTGCGTTTGTGGGATTTGGTGATGTTTTTGGTACTGCAGGACGTACTGCCGCCCAGAAAAACCTCAAGACTGTCTACGAGAGTCTTGCAGCTAAAACCCGCAACTTCCCTACTACTGAGTCAGTTTCTTCTCAAGCTGAATTCGCGGCATGGTTCTCCAGTAAAACCAAAGATGTTCGTCCAGAGCTCTGGTTTTTAGCGGACGATGAATTGGTTGCTGAACTAAACGATGATGACGCAGTTGAAAAATTGTCTAACATTCCTAGCACAGGGGATGAATTTGGAGATTGGGCCCCTGCCATTGGTTATGCTGTCGCTATACCGACATCAGGCGAGGCTAAAAGTAGAAGTTTTGTCACAGGTTTAGAGAGTGGTCGCTTCCCGATTCTATGGACATCCGGTCTAGGAACAGACGGTTGGAGTGACAATTCACCATGGGCTGGTGCTGGAGGTCATGTCCTTTTCAGCGATGGATCTGTTCAGTGGTTTGACTCTGATCAAATACAAAACGGAGAAGGAATTTTCCGCAAAGCAGTCGAGAAAGGCGATGATGCCCCTGAGTCATTTGAAACCACTAGCTCCATCGATGAGGCCATCCCAGGTTCTTGGACAAAATACGACGAAAGACAGTAGTTCCCTCTCCCTTTCTTGTTGCTAATGGGCAAAAGCCCAATTCGGGGAACCATCTATTTTAGCCGGGTCGGACGAGCTAAAGTTCATCCAGAAAAGGGGCAGCCGATCTCCTTAGCCAGAGGATCCAGCGGGACCGCTCTCCACGGCGATTTGGTTGAACTCTTTCGTCTTCCCCCTAAGAAAAAGGAGAGGAAAAGAGGCAACGAACGGCCTCCTCGATTTGAGGTCAGGAAAATTATCAGGAGGGAAACAAATGAGTTTCTTGGCAATTTCTCTGCCGAAATTGGCCGTCCAGTCATCACCTCAGAAAACCCTAGAATTCCCATACCTTTCAAAATATTGGGTGAGGTAAAGGGAATCAATGAAGGCGATAAAGTACTGGCCAAATTAGTCCGTTGGGATCCTCCTGCCAGAATTCCAACCTGTAAAATCCTCCGCATCATTGGTCCCGGTGACGATGCCCGAACAGACCACAAAGGAATTCTGGCCAAGTATGGGCTTTCCCAGAATTTCCCCCCCAATGTTGAAAAGGAGGCAAATTCATTTGGCAACCAAGTTAGTTCAGAAGATCTTAAAAGCAGGGAGGACTTGCGGGATGTTTTCACAATTACTATCGACCCCCTGGACGCCCGCGATTTTGACGATGCAATTTCTTTGAGGAAGCTGAAAAATGGCGATCTTGAAATCGGTGTGCACATTGCCGATGTTTCAAAATATGTCCGGCCTGGCACCGCTCTTGATCAAGAGGCTAGAAGACGGGCGAATTCTACTTACCTGGTAGGCGAAGTAGTGCCTATGCTTCCCCACTCTCTTTCGAGTGGTCTATGCAGTCTGATCGAAGCGGAGGACCGCCTCGTCAAATCCGTATCATTTCGGGTTTCCCAAAATGGCGATCTTTTGGGGCATCAAATTTTGGAATCCGTGATTTGCAGTGACAAGAGGCTCACTTATGAGCAGGCCCTTCTCTTTCTGCAAAAGGACAGCCTTGAGGATATCCTAAAGGCTTCACCGCCGCCAAGCCGGTATTCGGGAAACCCTGGCAAACCGCTTGCCAAAGTGGACAAAAAGTTGCTCGAAACCATCCACTCAACTGTTCGCACGCTTGGTGCCATTGCTTCTAAAATTCGCAAAAGACGCATGGCCCAGGGCTCTCTCGAACTGGCTTCCAGTGAAGTGAAAATTCTCGTCGATGAGAGAGGGCATCCCGAAAAAATTTATCAAAACAAGGATGATGAAAGTCATCAATTAGTCGAGGAATTCATGCTCCTGGCTAATCAAACTATTGCCCGCCATGCCCGCAAAAAGCGTTTGCCGGTGGTTTACCGGACCCATCCCGATCCGGATCCTGAAAACTTGGAAGAACTCAGGCATTTTTTATCCCTTTTCGGTATCAGCTGTGGAGATTTAAGCATCCGCAAGGAAGTGCAGAAAATGCTCCATCAAATCAACAAATCCCCCATTTCCCAGGCTTTAAGGATCAAGTTTCTCCGCAGTTTGCAACAGGCTTGCTATCGGGCCACTCCGGATGGGCATTACGGGTTAGCCATGAAAGATTACCTTCATTTCACATCTCCGATCCGCCGCTACGCGGATCTAGTTACCCATCGTGCCATCGAATCCACTTTGGGTAGTATAAAAACGAAGGAGAAACCGTCAGGCTTTCTTGAAGGACTGGCCAAAAAACTTTCTATCAGCGAGCGGATTAGTGTGGATGCCGAGCGAGAATCAATGAAAGACAAATTGCTGCTGTACTACAAAAAGGACCTTCAAAGCAAAAAGCCGGTTCGCAGAAAGGCCCTGATCACAGAACTCAACCGGAAGGGCCTCTTCGTGGAACTCACGGAAACTCTTGCCCGCGGGTTCATCCCCATGCGAACCCTGCCGAGGGAACTCGGATATCGTCTCGCATCCAATGGTGCCTCCCTAGTCGGCCGCAATCCAAAGAACAAGCTGAGAATTGGACAGGAGGTCGATGTTCAAATAGACCGCATAAATACCTTGGAAAAGCAGATGGACTTCCGTCTGGCTTGATTTTTCCCACCTGCTTCCATCTCCCCCTTCATATGGCCTTCAATTTCCATCAGGAGTTGTCCCGCATCTGGGAAAAAGCAGTGTCATTATATAGGTCGGGTAATACGGATGCTGAGACATTCCCCATTAGCGAAGAGCTTCCTATCCTTGCATCCTGGGGGATTAATAAAATGGACCTCTTTGATTATGCGGAGGACTGGTGCCTACACCTGGAGCCAGATTTGCTCACTTTTATTTTGGTCCATTACGAGAGATGGTCCTACTTCGTCGAAGAGCAGAAAGGTCAGCCTTCACCCAACCTGCTCGACTCATCGACCCTGCCTGCCAAGTCTGCCTCTGCTGAGGGGATCATTTGGCTACCTAGAATTTTGCCCAAAGCGCGGGCCAAACTACGGGGAGAGCTTCCTCCCGAGGTGATGTACGGATGCGGTGGAGACCGTGAGTTCTTTCAGCACAACCAGGTGCATCCCGCTGAATTTCTAAGAGTGGTCCGACGCTTTGGGGATGACGATGATTCAATCGTTCAATGGGTGGCCCAACGCAGACACACAAGCTCCTCTTTACTCTAAACCTATCTGTTAATATTCCGATGATATTTGAAAAATACCATGCCCTTGGAAACGACTACCTAGTCTACGATCCACGCAAGGCCGAACATGACTTCTCCATTGAGGAGACCATCCGTATCTGCCACCGAAATTTTGGGCTTGGCTCCGACGGTATCCTCGTTGGCCCTCTACCCTCCCTCAAAGCTGATTTTGGGCTGCGCATCCTCAATCCCGACGGGAGCGAAGCGGAGAAGAGTGGCAATGGATTGCGCATCTTTGCCCGCTACTTAAGGGATGCAAAACTGGTCGGTGAAGCGGCCTTCCGCGTAGACACACTCGGCGGAGTGGTCACCTGTGAAGTTTCTGCGGATCATTCCCTTATTTCGGTGGAAATGGGACAGGTCAGTTTTCATAGCGATCAAGTCCCTGTCTTAGTTTCAGGAGAACCGCGCGAGGTGCTTAGTGAAAAAATTTTCCTCTCCGACGAGTCCTTCCACTATTATGCCGCAACCATCGGAAACCCGCATTGCGTGATCCCCGTTGAGAAGGTGAGCAAGTCCATTGCCTGCAAGTATGGAGCGGAATTAGAGAATCATCCCAACTTTCCCAACCGTACCAATGTGCAGTTCTTACAAATTATTGACCGCAACCGGATCAAAATAGAGATTTGGGAAAGGGGTGCCGGCTATACCCTCGCTTCCGGGAGCAGCAGTTCGGCAGCCGGTTCTGTTGCCCGTAAAATGGGCGCTTGTGACGAGAACATCACGGTGGAAATGCCCGGTGGTGAAATTCAGTTACAAATTGATGATGATTTCAATGTACTGATGAATGGGCCGGCCACCCGAGTGGGCACTATGACCCTGGACCCGCAGTGCTTGGCCTAATTCATCATCAAATCTTTCTGGCAACCCAAAACCTGCAATCATCCGAATATTTTTTAACCCGTTCGGGCTCCTCCGCAAACGAAGACCTCATCTTCTCCCATTCCAACTGAAAGCCAGAAGCGATGAGGTCCTCCTTGACCTCATGGATCTCAGGGACATGCAAATAAAGCATACCTCGGGGGGTTTCCTCGTAACGGTCGCCGAGTTCCAGCAGTTGTTCTCCCTGCTGATTTTTTCGCCAAAGCTTTCTTTCCTTTTGCCAAAACTTTTTCCACTTTGGCATGGAGCGGTCATGACTGGTAAAAATAAAGTTCCCGCCCGGATAAAGAACCCGGTTAATTTCCCTCATTGCCAGGACACGGTCTGAGCGTCCAGGAATCTGCATCAATCCATTAAACCCGAAGATCACTCCATGCACACTTTCGTTTTCGTGAGGCAGGCTCCTTGCATCAGCCACAGCCAGATGCAGGGAAACCTTTTCTTTTTGGGCAAGGATTCGGGCCCGTCTCACCATCGCCTTGGAAAAATCAGTTGCTCTGACATCCGAGTATCCCAACTTAATTAGCCCAAGAGCGATCCTTCCACATCCGCAACCTAGTTCAAGGATGGATTGCGAAAGATCCGGAAAATTTCTGGAGAAAACCATTTTTTCAGACTTCCATAGTCCCACCTGGGTAGCCGCTTCCTCATAATGATTAAGTACCGCGGATTTTGCGTAATAACCTTGCACATCATTGGCATTCACTTTTTTGAGTCCACTCATTTGGAATTCCCGACTAGTATTGATCTCCTTAACATTAGGTCAAAGCCAAGATCGAACTTGCCAAAGGAGGAAGAAATTGGTTTCTTAAAAGATTTCCCAAAAATCATGAAAGCCACTATCCGTACCCAAGGCAGCCAATTTGTTGTTCAAAAAGGCGACAAGCTATTTGTTAACCGCTACCCCGAAACCAAAGAGGGTGATCAAGTGAAGATTGAAGATGTCCTTCTTGTCGTGGACAATGGGAAGTCGACCTTCGGAGTCCCCACCATTGAAGGTGCCTCGGTGACTGCCAAGATCCTCGAGAATAAGAGAGACAAAAAGGTGGTGGTTTTTAAAAAGAAGCGTCGCCAAGGCTACAAACGTCGCCGCGGTCATCGCCAACTTCTTTCTGTGATTGAAATTGAATCGATCGATTTAAAGTAACTTCCTAACATTCCAACTACCTCAAGTCATGGCACATAAAAAAGGACAGGGAACTTCCAAGAACGGACGCGACAGCAACAGCAAACGATTGGGTGTTAAAAAATTTGGCGGAGAAAGTGTTCTCGCCGGTAACATCATCTTACGCCAACGTGGCACCAAGTATCACCCGGGTAAAAATGTGGGACTTGGAAAAGATTTTACCTTATTTGCACTGACCCCAGGTATAGTTGAATTTGATAAGCCCCATCGTTTGATCAATGTAGTTTCTGACTGATTTGGCTTGTTTATTCCTCACTCTGGGAAAGCAACACTTTCAATATAAGTATGCTTGAACCAGATCTGCCACCAAATTCTTCTGAGGAAACGAAGGAAGATCTCATCCAATTATCCTTTGAGGAAACACGGGTCCTCGGTTCTTTGATTGAGAAAGAACTGACCACCCCAGAATACTATCCGATGAGCCTTAATGGTTTGGTCAATGCCTGTAACCAAAAAAACAACCGCCTTCCCCGCACCAACCTCAGCGAGGAAGATGTCAACGAAGCCATCGAATCACTGAGGTTAAAGAGACTGGTTCACCGGGTTACACTAGTGGGTTCCAGGGTACCCAAGTACCAACACAACGCCGAAAAAGAAATCGACCTAATCAAGGCTGAGCGGGCCCTAATTTCTGAACTTCTGAACCGTGGTCCCCAGACCACAGGTGAATTGAACAACCGGGCGGATCGTATGTTTGAGTTTGATGGCATTCAGGATGTGGAAGATTCCCTCACCGACATGATGGAACGCGAACCCAGCTTAGTTGGCGTAATGGAAGCCAGACCCGGGCAAAAAGAATCGAGGTGGTTCCACAAACTCGCTCCCCCACCCAAGATTGAAGACATGGAGGATGGAAGTTCGGTCTATGTTCCTGCTCCGGACCAGAGGCTCGATCAGTTAGACTCCGTTCTCTCTGAATTTAAGGACTTAAAGGAAGAGGTGGAAGCACTTCGTTACCAAGTGAGGGAATTGACCGATGACTTTCGCCAGTTCCGCAAGCAGTTCGATTAACTGCTTGAGTGATTATAATCGGGTGGTGCCCGATTTTAGGCCCCCAAGAAAGTCTTCGTAAGCCGAAACAATCCCGTCCTCAAAAGAAATTTTTGCCCTCCAGCCCAATTCGTTGATACGGGAAACATCCAATCTCTTAACCGGCATACCGTCCGGCTTGCTTGTATCATTGGAAATGGTGCCCTCATACCCCACTGTCTTTTTGACAAGTTCGGCAATTTCCTGAATGGAGTGATCCACCCCGGTACCGAGGTTTACCCAGTCCGGGGGTTGAGACATCTCCAGAATGAAGAGAACTCCAGCGGCCAAATCGTCCACATGCATAAGTTCTCGCCTCGGTGTGCCCGTACCCCAAATTACCACTTCCGCAGCACCCGCTTCTTTGGCCTCGTGAAACCGGCGAATTAAAGCGGGGAGAACATGGGAATTTTCGCCCACATAATTATCCCCCGGGCCATATAGATTGGTGGGCATGGCACTATGAAAAAGCACCCCATATTGGTTGCGGTAGTGCCGGCACATTTCCAGGCCAGCTATCTTGGCCAGGGCATAGGCTTCATTGGTCTTTTCAAGTGGACCGGTGAGTAGGTATTCCTCCCGGATTGGCTGATTGCATGCCCGTGGATAGATGCAGGAACTTCCGAGATTTAGAAACCTTTCCACTCCGTGCACCCAGGAAGCATGAACCAAATTTGCATTGATCAGTAAATTTTGATGAATAAATTCCGCCGGATAGGTATCATTGGCATGAACCCCGCCGACCTTTGCCGCTGCGTTGATTACGATATCCGGCTTATTTTCTTTCAGAAATTGATCAACTTCAGACTGGTTCAGTAAGTCAAGTTCTTCCCTCCCTTTTACAATAAGCTCATGGTTTGCATCCTTTTTTTTAAGAGCACGCACCAAGGCGGAACCCACCATACCACGATGACCGGTAACAAAGATACGGGCCATCAGGAAAGATTGGCTTCCGCGAGTGTCTTTTCTCTTTGGGCGAGCTTCATGTCTTCCTGTACCATCAAAGAAACCAGCCCCTTAAAGGTGGTTTTAGGTTCCCAACCCAATTGCTTCTTTGCTTTTTGTGGGTTGCCGATGAGCAGTTCCACTTCAGCGGGTCGCTCATACTTTTTGTCAAAGCCAACATACTCATTCCAATCTAAATCGAGGCAGGCAAAGGTCTCCTCCAAAAATTCACGGACCGTGTGGGTCTCATTGGTGGCAATGACATAATCATCCGGTTTGTCCTGCTGAAGCATTAACCACATCGCCTCCACATATTCCTTTGCATATCCCCAGTCTCGCTTCGAGTCGAGATTCCCAAGAATTAATTTGTTCTGCAATCCCAGTTTTATACGGGTTGCAGCCCGGGTAATTTTACGGGTAACGAAGGTTTCTCCGCGGCGAGGAGACTCATGATTAAAAAGGATTCCGCTACTTGCATGCATGTTGTAGGACTCCCTGTAATTGACCGTAAGCCAGTGAGCATAGACCTTGGCGCAGGCATAGGGGGAACGCGGCCAAAACGGAGTGGTTTCCACCTGGGGAATCTCCTGTACCTTCCCGTACATTTCAGAGGAGGATGCCTGGTAGAACTTCACTTTATTGACCAACCCTGCTTCGCGAATAGCCTCCAGAATCCGGACGGCGGCAAGCCCAGTAACATCTCCAGTATATTCAGGAACATCAAAGGATACACGCACATGGCTTTGGGCACCGAGGTTATAAATTTCGTCTGGTTGCAATTGGTAGAGCAACTTGACCAACTGCACCGCATCCGCTAAATCACCGTAGTGTAGATATAAATTGGTATCATCCACTAAGGGATCCTTGTATAAGTGATCTAATCGATCGGTGTTAAAGGTAGATGCACGGCGGACAATCCCATGCACTT
>Ga0181601_10000420_pt1 | contig 34119 bp, 38 predicted proteins | sample 041ome_8_FD_133020 | JGI IMG/M metagenome (GOLD analysis project Ga0181601, IMG submission 133020) | Coastal salt marsh microbial communities from the Groves Creek Marsh, Skidaway Island, Georgia - 041407BS metaG (megahit assembly) | ecosystem: Environmental > Aquatic > Marine > Intertidal zone... | reverse complement strand
TCATCAGTTATTTCAACTTATGGAAATTTTAATTTTTCAAAAAAAGAGGAAATATATGAATTACATAGATATAACGCAAACAAATGTCGAATATTTATTCAAAACAATACTTCAAACAAAAAAATAATTTCTATTACCATATTTCATATTGAAGAAAAAAAAGTATTAAAAAATTATAAAAAAGATTTGTGTAATTGATTGTAAAAATTTGTTGCGTAAAATAACTTATGGTTTTTGATTTGAGATGTTATTAAAAATGAAAACTTTTATTTATTTAATATTCTTAACTATTTTTTATTTTAACTTATTTGCTCATCATCCAGGTCATAAAGTTGAAGCTGAAACACCTTATCCAACAATAAAATTAAAACTAATTAAGGATAATATGGATGGTTATAATCTTTTAATCGATTTAAATAATTTTACATTGGCGCCTGAGCAAGTTGGAAAAAAAAATAAACCTAATACAGGTCATTTACATCTTTATGTAAATGATATTAAAATTGCTAGAATATACTCTAATTGGTTTCACATCCCTGAAAGGTATTTTAATTTAAAAGAAAATTTAATAAAAGTTACTCTCAATGCAAATATGCATGGTGAATTTACAATTGATGGCAATCCTATTCAGGCAAATATAATTGAATTAAAAAATTGATATTTTATGCATCATAAGGCAATGAGGAGTGATGTAGAATAATTTTCAATGATCCATTAGCTACTTTTTTGTAACACCAGCTTTTATCAACTTTTACAGTTTCGCCATCTTTATTTGTAAACGTAACCCAACCCATCCACATAGCAATATTTTCATTAATAAATATAGATGAAGTCTCTGACTCAACTTTATGCCAGGATTTTATTCCAAAACCAGTATCTTGGGGGTATTTAGGATTATTGCCAATAAAATAAGATAAGGTTCCTTCTTTATCTGTGCGAAACGTTTGAACGCCTCCGCTCAAGGTTGGTTTAAATAAGATAGGTCCAAATTCAAAACCATATAAATCATCTAAAATTTCATTTGCTGTAGTTGATGCTTTTTTAATTCCTTGTTCCTCAAAGGCCTTAGATATAGCTACAATACCTTCTCCCCAAGCTATACGTGCTTTGGTAAGTTCATCTTTGTTAATCATTTTTAACCATCATTAATATTTTATAGCTTTATTCAATTTATTTAACACGCTTAACGATAAAATCAACTAGGCTTGACATATAAATTAATGCCTCATTATTATTATGAAATAATTTTTGCATAGCTTTATAATTTTTATGTTGTATCTGATGTAAATACTTCATGCAATCTTCATAATTGAATTTGTATGCAATGTTTGCTTTTTTAGAATCTTTATTAATTTTCTTTCCTACTTTTTTTTCATCTCCCCATCTATCTAACATGTCATCTGTAACTTGAAAAATTTTTCCTATTGTTTCTCCAAATTTTTTTAATTCCTCTCTTTTTTTCGAACTTAGGGCCTTTACATTCAAAAGAAGATTGAAACAAAGACTGAAGAGTGCCCCTGTTTTCAAAAGATACATTTTTTCAATATCTTTAATTGTAGAGTTTTTTTTCATATATATATCAAGAGATTGTCCCGCAATTAGACCTTCTAATCCATTAGCTTTTGAAAGCATTTGAATAGAATTGATTTTTTGATTTGGAGATAGTTGTTTTGATTCAACTAGTGTTTTAACTGAGAGTACTTGAAACATATCTCCAGCGAGTACAGCAGTGGCTTCATCATATTTTTTATGAACAGTTAATTTACCTCTCCTATAATCATCATCATCCATAGCCGGTAAATCATCATGTATCAATGAGTGGAGATGAACACATTCCACAGCTAAAGAGAAATCAGCTAGTTTTCTTTTCGATATTCCTAAATATTTACCCATAATATTGATTAAAAATGGCCTTATCCTTTTTCCACCTGTTTTGACGAAATAATTCATTGCTTTTTTAATTCGTTTATCAAAAGATTTTTGTCGATTTATGTGTGCTAGTAAGGATAGATCGAAGCTCTTAGAAAAAGCTTTTAAATGATTCTCTTGAAAGGGCTTCCTTATGGGCATTAGCCACTCAAACTACCCATATAGTGCTTAGAGTGATAAGCAAATATGATTACAACGACAATTATCATTAAAATAAACGCTAAAACATTGAGGTTTTTTTTTACATTTGGTTTTAGTTGAGACTCATTTATTTTTTTGGTTGAAAACCATAGTAAATATGTGGATAAGAAGAAGAAAAAGCCCCCAACTAACACAGAATCTTGAAAAATAGCCATTTTTTCAATCATTATATCTACAAATTTGTGGAAAAAATACTCCAAAAAGTTGTTTTTTTTTTGCCTCTAATGGCTATACTCCGCGGGATATGTGACATCCAACCACATCGGATTCATATATAAGTACTTAGTACGTACAAAAAGTAAAAAAAAAGGAGTAGTACTCTTATGTTTAAAATAAAGACCCTATTACCAGCATCATTACTGTTGGTATTACCTCAGTTCGCAAACGCTGCTGCGAACCTTGAGTCCAGCGATTTCGTTGGTATCTCATTTTGGTTAATTTCAATGGCGCTTGTCGCGTCTACAGCGTTTTTCTTCTTAGAGACTCAAAGAGTGAGTGCAAAGTGGAAAACTTCTCTAACAGTTTCCGGATTGGTTACTTTAGTTGCTGCTGTTCACTATTTCTATATGCGTGATGTATGGATCGCAACAGGCGATACACCAACTGTATATAGATACATCGATTGGTTAATTACTGTGCCTCTATTGATGGTTGAATTCTACATCATCCTAAGAGCTGTTGGAAATGCTTCTGGCGGTATCTTCTGGAGACTAATGATCGGTTCTTTGGTCATGTTAGTTGCTGGATACATGGGTGAAGCTGGATACATCAATGCATGGGCAGGATTCATCGTTGGTATGGCTGGTTGGGCATATATCCTATATGAGGTATTTGCTGGTGAAGCTGGAAAAATGGCTTCTGATAAAGCACCTGCTTCAGTTCAACAAGCATTCTCAACAATGAGATGGATCGTAACAATTGGTTGGGCTATCTATCCATTAGGATATTTCTTTGGTTATTTAACAGGCGGAGCAAGCATGGAATCTCTAAATGTTATTTACAACCTTGCTGACGTTTTAAATAAAATTGCATTTGGTGTAATTATCTGGAACGTTGCTACAACAGAATCTAAAGCTTAATTAATTAGATAATTTATTTTAAAGCAGGATCTTCGGATCCTGCTTTTTTTTTGCTTTCTTGGACTAAATGAGCGAACTATTTCATCCCAATCTTATTACAACAAAACTAATTATCATTACAGCAATAGAAGTAATAATCTTCTTATTTATATTTTGGTTGAAAGTTGCATATAAAGAAAAAATAAGAATTGTAGTGCCAATTAATTTTCAATTTACAATTTTTTCATTATCAGTGACGTTTTTACTATCACTTATTCTAATGTTAATTAATTTTATTATTTATCAATATTCTTCATTTACTTTATTAATTTTTACAGCTGTACTAATATCTATATTATATATTGAGATGGGGATTGTTTTATCAAGAAACTTTTTAGTCAAACTTTTTGATGATGAACTACCAAAGGAAATTATTTATTTTATCGGATTTATTTTAATGATTAATGCAGGCTATTTTACTATCATGTTAATATTAAAAATTGTGAAAGCTAATTCTCTAATCTAATGAAACACTCTCAATCGACTTGTGAACAAGTTCAACAATCTGAATTTGCAAGTGACATTAAAAAGGATTTTATATGTGCCAATGATCAGCTCCATGAAGCATTTGTAAACAGTCCTTTAGTTGTGATTGTCTATGTATTTGCAGTACTGTTTGTAGCGTTTTTAGTTTTTCGTAGCTCAAACTACGACCACAAAGAACCTAAAGATGATGATGACAAATAAAAAAGCTGTCATTATCGGATCAGGCTTTGGAGGGATAGCCTCTGCTTTAAGGCTTAATAAAATTGGTTTTGATGTAACATTAGTTGAGCGTCTAGATATGCTTGGAGGAAGAGCCAGAGTCTTTCAAAAAGGCGGATATCGGCATGATGCTGGACCAACGGTTATTACGGCACCTTTTTTATTCGAAGAACTTTTTGAACTTTATAATCAAAATCTAAAAGATCACTTAAATTTTGTGCCTCTTGACCCATGGTATCGATTTTACTTTCATAATGGAAAGACCTTTGATTATCGCCCATCAATAGAAGACACTAACAAAGAGATTGAAAAATTTGATGCTCGTGACGTAAAAGGCTATGAAGACTTACTCAAAACATCGAAAGATATCTTTAAAATTGGTTTTGAAAAGCTCTCAGATCAGCCCTTTTCTTCTTTTTGGGAAATGGCAAAGCAAATTCCATCACTAGTAAAATTAAAAAGCTATTTAACTGTAGGCCAACTTGTAAATAATAATCTTAAAAATGAGTTTTTAAGAAAGGCGTTTTCCATTCATCCCTTATTGGTCGGGGGTAATCCTTTCACTACAACTTCTATATATGCCTTGATACATTATCTAGAGAGAAAATGGGGTGTTTTCTTTTGTATGGGAGGTACTGGGAAAATAGTTCGAGAATTAGAAAAGTTAATGTTAAACAACGGTATCACTATTAAAAAAAATACTGATGTTGCCAAAATAAAAATAAATAATAATAGAGCAACTGGTATTACAACTTCTACAGGTGAGGAGATAGATGCTGATGCAGTAATTTGTAATGCAGATCCTCCGACTGTATATAAAGAAATGTTAGATCCCCAATTTAGCAAAAAAGCCTTAATCAAACCTGAAAAATTAACCCAATATTCAATGGGGTTATTTGTTTTATTTTTTGGTAGCAAAAAACAATATCCAAGTGTTGCCCACCATACTATTTGGATGGCTGAGCGTTATAAAGAGCTACTTAGTGATATTTTTGAAAAAAAGATTTTAACAAAAGACTTTTCTTTATATTTACATAGACCAACAGCAACTGATGAAACTTTTGCACCATCAGGTAAAGATAGTTTTTACGTTCTTTGTCCAGTTCCTAATCTTCAAGCAAATATAAATTGGAAAAAAGAAGGATCAGAGCTTAGAAATAAAATTGTTAAAGCATTAAGTGAAACAATAATGCCTGATCTAGAAAAAAATATTGAGGAAGACTTCTGGATGACGCCAGAGGATTTTAAGAATGATTATAGATCAATGCATGGAGCTGGTTTTTCCATAGCTCCCATCTTCTCTCAGTCAGCATGGTTCAGGTATCACAATAAGGATAAAAAAATTTCTAATTTATATTTCTCAACTGCTGGTTCACATCCTGGGGCTGGAATACCCGGTGTATTATGTTCAGCAAAAGTAGTAGAGAAGTTAATTAAAAAAGATTTTAATATTTAAGTGGTACAATACTTAAACGATCCAAATTCATTACAAAAGCATGGAAAAAGTTTTTACTGGGCAAGTTTTTTTCTTCCTAGAAAAAATAAAAAAATAGCTTCAGAGTTATATAGTATTTGCCGTTTTTTTGATGATCTTGCAGATGAAAATAATGAAGATCAAACAAAAAGATTATCAGAAGAATTTCAACAAATTTGTAAAGACTTAAATCATCCGATAAACATTTTTTTTCGATCACATAATATTTCAATAAAAATATTAGGCGATTTAGTGGATGGTTTAATTAAAGACCAAACAAATGTACGCATTAAAAGTGAAAAAGAATTGATAGAATACGCATATCAAGTTGCAGGGACAGTTGGGTTGATGATGAGTCCCCTAATTATGGTAGATGATAAGAAAGCTAATAAGCATGCTGTTGATCTTGGAATTGCTATGCAACTTACCAATATAGCTAGAGATATTTATGAAGATGCTTTAATGGATAGAATTTATTTACCTCAAGATTGGATAAAAAACACTCGGATCGCAGAGTTAACTAAAATTTCATCCAATAAAAATCCTATACTAATTAAAACAGCAATGAGCAAATTAATCGAATTGTCTGAGACTTATTATAAAAATGGATTTGCGGGCATGCGATATATTCCCATAAAAACTAGGTTAGCAATTTTTTTTGCGGCAAAAATTTATAGAGCTATTGGACAAAAAATAAAAAAAAATAATTACGAATACAGTTCTAAAAGAGTATATGTCAGTAAATTTGAAAAATTTCTTGTAACTCTAGCTGCCATACCTGAGTTTTTTTTGCTAAATCTAAAATATAATAAATATCAATCAATTAGAGAAAATTTTAAGAATGAAAATTTATGATATTGCTTTTATTGGCTTAGGTGCCAGTAGTCTAGCTACTATTAAATTGAAATATTCTAATAGCCAACTTTCAATAATTGGAATTGATAAAGAATTAAACAGCTCTAGAAATAATTTTTTTGCTTTTTGGTTAACAGATTGGATGAAATCATTTGAAAATATAATTACTCAAAAATGGAATAAATGGTCTTTCCACAATGGAGATATTGACATAACACATACATCTGATTTAAGGCCCTACTGTGTAATTCGTTTTCAAGAATGGAAAAAGTTTTGTTTAGAAAATATTAACAATATTAATTATAAAGAAAGAAAAGTTAATAAAATTTCTAAAAATGACGATTATTACATAATTACTCTAGACAATGATGAGAATATTTTTGCAAAAAAAATTTATGATTCTAGAAGCCCTGATATAAAAAAAGATGCCTTGAAACAACATTTTATTGGCCAAATAATACAAACGACAAAATCTCATAAAATGAATATCGCAACCTTAATGGACTTTCGCGTGTCGCAAGAAGAAGGATTACATTTCATGTATTGCTTGCCAATTAATGAAAATCAAATTTTAGTAGAGTCTACTATTTTTTCTAAAAATTTATTACCTAATGAATGGTATAAGCATCAAATAAGAGATTATATTGGTCAACAACTTCAATTAGAACAGTTTGAGATTATAGAGGAAGAAAAAGGTATTTTACCTATGTATGAAATCAAAAATAAAGACACTGATAATTACATCAATATAGGAACAAGAGGAGGAGCAACAAAAATTTCCTCGGGCTATGCCTTCTCATTTTTTTTAAGGAAATTAACCCAAAATATAAACAATTATCATTCTTATTGGGATGAGTGGATGGATAAAATTTTTGTACACTTTCTTTTAAATAATCATAAAACTGAGCATATTTTTATTAGAATGTCGCAGTCGCTAACTGGAGATGAATTTTCATCTTTTATGATGGGTATTGCTGATTTTAAGACTAAAGTTAAAGTAATATTGTCTATGCCAAAGAAAAGTTTTATTAAAAGCTTTATAAGCTCATTATTATCTTAGTTTATGTATGAATTAAGTCTTGTCTCTTTAATTGCTCTTTGTTTAGTATCCTTTATTGGAGTTCCACATGGTTCTTTTGATGGGGCGGTAGCAGCGCTTCTGGGCTATAAGTCAAAAAAACAATTCTTATTATTTATATTTTTGTACACAATTATATCTATAGCTGTTGTTATCTTTTGGATTTATTTTCCAATTATTGCCTTACTCATTTTTATATTTATGAGCATAATTCATTTTGGTCTTTGTGATTGGTCTTATTTAAATATTAGAAATTATAAATGGTTAATAACTCTTACCCATGGCATGAATATCATTTTTGGGATTATATATTTCCATAGCGAAGAAGCTTTTAAAATTTTTTCATTTTTATCAAATGAAAGTTTTTATTTTTTTCAAAATTATCTTTACATCGCATATTCAATTTATCTTGCACTCGCTGTGATTTATTTTTATTGCAGTTTTAAAGAAAAAAAAATGAGATGGGGAATATTAGAGATGGCTCTCATCTTGATTATAGCATCTCAGATAGACCCTTTAACAGGGTTTGCATTATATTTCTGTTTTGTTCATACAACTAAACATGTAAAAGCGATATTGAAGAATACGAACAAATATATAGATAATAAAAATTTTGTACTTAAATCGACAGCTATTTTTACTTTACTTACTTGGTTAGGTGGTTGTGCTGCTATCATCTATTTAAGTAATAATTTTTCATTTAGTGAGTCTTTTATTAAAACAATATTCATAGGCCTTGCAGCTTTAACTTTGCCTCATATGACTTTGATAGACTTTTTTTATAGAAAAAAATTTAATTAAGAAAGTTAGGTACTTTGAATATTATATTCTCATCTTCTTTATAATCAGTAACTTCGACAGGAAACTTAGATTTAATTTTTTCAATAAACATATTTAGTTGTTCTTCTGGAGCGGAAGCACTCGCGGTTAAGCCAATTGAATTAAATTTACCTAATTGTGCATAATCAAAATTATCAATATTTTCAATCAATTCACTATGCTCACAGCCAAATCTTTTAGCTGTTTCAACTAATCGAATGGAATTGGAACTATTGAAGGCGCCTACAACAAAAATAGCATCAACTTTACTTGCCATATCTTGTACAGAGGACTGTCTATTAGATGTTGCGTAACATATATCTGATTTCTTAGGTGCTAAAATTTCCGGGAATTTTTTTTCTAAAGCATCAACAATTTCTTGAGTGTCAAATACTGACAATGTTGTTTGGGTAATATATGCCAGCTTTTGTTCAGATGAAAAATACAATTTTTCTACATCTGATAATGTTTGAACAAGGGTTAAATTACCCATATCTTTTAATTGACCTGCCGTTCCTTCTACTTCAGGATGTCCATCATGACCAATCATAATAATTTGAAAGCCTTGACTTTCTAAAAGAGTAATTTCTTTGTGAATTTTACTTACCAAAGGGCAAATAGCATCATAAAAAAGTAAATTGTAGTTTTTTGCTTTTTCAATAACCCTTTTTGCAACACCATGAGCAGAAAAAATGACTGGTTGATTTGTTTCTTTGGGAACTTCATCAAGCGACTCAACGAAGATGACTCCCTTTTTTTTTAAATTATTAACTACAAATTTATTATGAACGATTTCATGACGAACATATACAGGCGCACCATACTTGATTAAACTTTTTTCTACAATTTCGACAGCCCGTTCTACTCCGGCACAAAATCCACGATGTTTTGCAGTGAGAATTTTTTTAAGCACTTATCAAAAGTATCATATTAATTGTTGGAAATAATTATTTTATGATAAATAAAAGTTGATTAGCATCAATATTTTCACCAGCAGAAGCGAAAATTTTATTAACAGTGCCAGTTTGATCGGCATATATTACTGTTTCCATTTTCATAGCTTCAATAGTACAAAGCTTGGCTCCTTTTTGTACTTTAATACCCTCTGTAACAGCAACGTCTACAAGTAACCCAGGGATAGGAGCTGCAACATGTTCCTTATTGCTAGGATCTGCCATTTCTTTTGCAAGATCATCTACTGCAATTGAGTGGTCCTTGATGTCTACAGATCTAGGTTGTCCATTCAATTCAAAATAAACAGTTCGATAACCTTTTTCATTAGGTTCACTAAGAGTAAAGTATCTTATTATAAGAGTCTTTCCTGGTTCAATAGCTACATAGATTTCTTCGCCAGTATTCATACCAAAAAAGTAGTTTGAAGTTGGAATAACACTCGTATTACCAAATTGTTTTTTATGTTTCATATATTCATCAAAAACTTCAGGAAAGAATATTTGTGATAAAGTGTCTTTTTCAGATATGGTTTCTTTGTAAGTTTTCTCTAATTCTTTGGTTCGATTTTTTATATTAAGTGATGGTATTTTTGAACCGAAGCGATAAGCAATTGGTTTTTTTCCCTTTAAAATCTTTTTTTGAAGAGACCTAGGAAAGCCTTTATAAGGCTGGCCTAAACGACCACTAAAAAATTCTATTACCGATGCAGGAAAACCAACATCTTTATTTGGATCTAAAACATCAGAAATTTGAATATTATTCGCTAACATATATATAGCCATATCCCCTACAACCTTAGAAATTGGAGTTACCTTAATAACATCACCAAAAATTTTATTAACTTCGGCATACATTGAGGCAAGCTCTGGCCACCTTTCGTCATTTATCCCCATGGAGCGGGCTTGTTCTCTTAAATTAGTATATTGACCACCTGGCATTTGATGTAGATAAACCTCAGACATGCTAGTGCGAGCCTTGCTCTCAAAAGGTTGATATTGTTTTCTGACTCCCTCCCAATAATTAGCAGCAGTTCTCACAACAGCAGAAGAAATTTTAGGATCTCTTGAATTGCCATCCAATGACTCAACCATCGCACCGAAACTTGGTTGAGATGTAAAGCCTGACCAAGAGTCGATTGCAACATCAACGATGTCTACGCCTGCATCAGATGCATTTAATAGCGAAGCTATTCCATTACCACTTGTGTCATGAGTATGGAAATGAATCGGGATTTTTATATTTTTTTTCAGTTCTTTAAAAAGTATTTTTGCAGCTTTAGGTTTACAAAGACCTGCCATGTCTTTAATTGCTAAAAAGTGTACCCCCATTTTTTCAAGTTTTTCAGCCATTTTAAGATAATAATCAAGAGTATATTTTTTTTCGGAAGGTGAAGACAGATCACCCGAGTAACAAATGGAAGCTTCACAAATTTTTCCTGATTTTAAAACTTCATCAATAGATACTTTCATATTTTCTATCCAATTAAGTGCATCAAATATTCTGAAAACATCTATCCCAGACTTTGCAGATAATTGAATAAATCTTCTAAGAACATTGTCTGGATAATTTGTATACCCAAGTGCATTTGAACCTCTAAATAACATCTGTAATAAAGCAGAGGGGATTTGTTCTCTTAATTTTTCTAATCTTTCCCAGGGGTCTTCTTTTAGAAATCTTAGGGCACAGTCAAAAGTAGCTCCGCCCCAACATTCAATAGAAAATAAACTTTTTAATCTCTCTTCATATAAATCTGTTATTCCCAACATATCTTGGGTTCTCATTCTAGTTGCTATAAGTGATTGATGAGCATCTCGAAAAGTAGTATCTGTGATTAATAATTTTTTTTGTTTTAATACAGATTTTGCTACTTCTTCAGGTCCTTTATGGTCTAAAATTTGTTTGAATGTTTGGCCAACTGCTTGCTGAGCTTTTTTTGATTTAGCAATACCATAATCTGAAAGTTTAGCAGGAATTGTTTCTCTTAGCTTTGGTCGATTAGCAACTTCTGAATTGCCATTGACTATAACCTCAGCTAAAAAGTTGAGCGTCTTAGTAGCTCTATCTTTTCTGCTACTAAATTCAAATAAACTTTTTTCACTATCTATAAATTTAGTGTGATAATCAAACTTATCGAAACCATCATGATTAATAAGCTTTAAAAGAAAAGGGATATTAGTTTTAACTCCTCGAACCCTAAATTCACTTAAGGCTCTGTTCATTCTTTCTTTTGCTTCAATGGGTGACTGGCCCTTTGCAGAAACTTTTACAAGAAGTGAGTCATAATAAGGTGTAATAACAGTGCCCGTTGCCGCTGTTCCTGCATCTAAACGAATTCCATGACCGCTTGCAGATCGATAAACAGTAATTTTACCGTAATCTGGTGCAAAATCGTTAGCTGCATCTTCAGTGGTTACACGAGATTGAATGGCATGGCCTTTCATATGGATGTCTTCTTGAACAGGAACACCACAGATTTTGTCACCAATTTTTGCACCTGCGGCTAATAAGAATTGAGCCTTAACAATATCAATTCCGGTAATTTCTTCAGTTACAGTATGTTCAACTTGGACACGTGGATTTACTTCAATAAAATAAAATTCTCTAGACTTTGCGTCCATTAAGAATTCTACAGTGCCTGCACAAGAGTAATTAACTTGCTGTCCTATTCTTACACCAGCTTCACAGATTTCATGTCTTTCTTTTTCGCTCAAATATGCGGCAGGTGCCCTTTCTACAACTTTTTGGTGTCGTCTTTGTAGTGAGCAGTCTCTTTCAAAAAGATGAACAATATTACCATAGGTATCACCAATAATTTGCACTTCTACATGAAAGGCCTTTTCTATTAACCTTTCATAGAAAACGTCATCTTTGCCAAAAGCGCTTTTTGCTTCTCTACGAGCAGTATTAATTTGATTTTCTAACTCAGATTCTTTTCTGATAACTCTCATACCACGACCACCTCCACCCCAGGAAGCTTTTAACATAATGGGATAGCCGATTTTTTTAGCAAGAGACTTACATTTACTAATATCTTTTGGAAGAGGTCCAGTTGAAGGAATTGTTGGGACTTTTGCATTATTAGCAGTTTTTTTTGCTTCAACTTTATTTCCAAGAGATCTCATGATCTTTGAAGAAGGCCCCACAAATAAAATATTATGTTTTGCACATTCATCAGCGAAATCTGGATTTTCAGATAAGAAACCATATCCTGGATGAATTGCATCGCATCCAGAATTTATAGCTATTTGGACGATGCCTTTATAATCCAAATAAGCTTGGATAGGACCTAGTCCTGACCCAACTAAATAACTTTCATCAGTTTTAAATCGATGAAGAGCAAAACGATCTTCATATGAATAAATTGAGACAGTTCTATAGCCTAATTCAGTTGCAGCTCTAGAAATGCGAATAGCAATTTCACTTCTATTAGCAATAAGTATTTTTTTAATATTTTTCATTGAAGTATTGCCTACATGTTTTATAGGATATTTTTTATTTTTCCATAATTATCGTTCTTAAAATGTATGCATTCTTTCGATATTATACATTCATTACATAACGGGTTTCTGGCTTTACAAGTGTAGCGCCCATGAAGAATTAGAAGATGATGAGCGGTTTTTTTATACTTTTTAGGAACTAACTGCATTAGATCCTTTTCAACAGCATCTGGAGTTTCTCCAAAACTCAAGTTTAATCGTCGAGATAAACGAAATACATGTGTGTCTACGGCAATTGTGGTGTATCCAAAAGCAACGCTCATAACAACATTTGCTGTTTTTCGCCCAACCCCTGGAAGCTCTAATAATTTATCAAAATCTTCTGGCACCTGACTTTGATATTTTTCAATTAAGATCTTAGATAATTCAATAATATTTTTAGCTTTTGTATTAAATAATCCGATACTTTTTACATAAGAGATAAGACCAGATAGACCAAGTTTTATTATTTTTTCTGGCGTATCATATTTTTTAAAAAGATCTTTTGTAGCTTTATTTACCTGAGCATCAGTTGATTGCGCGGAGAGAACCACCGCAACTAAAAGGGTATAATTGTTAATATATGATAAATCAGATTGTGGTGCAGGAATAGCTTTTGCTAATTTTGAAAAAATTTGATTTATTGTTGATGTATCCAAAATGAAAAGACAAATAGATATTAAACCAAATAAAAGCCTAAATCACATACAAATTATCTTTTTTTTGATTATTACGGGGTGTTTAATATTTTTTATAGGGGCTAGGTTTCTGCTTGTAGGGGCTTGGCCAATTTTAATCTTTGGCATTGTTGAATTTTTACTCTTAGTATTTTGCACAATACTTTTTGTTCATTACACCAAAAAAAAACAAAGAATTATCTTAAATAAGGATGAAGTTAGAATTCAAAAACTACAAGATGAGGGAATTGTTGACGATCAAAGTTATAATCTTCATTGGTCATCGATAAAAAATGAAAAAAATAATTTATCCTTATTTTATGCAGGAAAAAAAAATATATTTGCTCAATTTCTTAGTCCTGCAAGAAGACTAAAATTAAAAAAAATAATTGAAAAATATAAATCTAAAAATTATTAAAGTAGGTCTTTAAAAGTAAAATAGCCTTTTTTTTGTTTTGAAAGCCATATAGAAGCTTCAATTGCACCATCAGAAAATATTTCTCTGTTGAATGCTCGGTGCGTTAGCTCGATACTTTCATTATCTCCATGAAAGATAACGGTATGTTCGCCAGGAATATTACCTCCACGTATTGAAGAAAAACCTATTTCATTTTTTTTTCTTTCTTGTTGGTCTTGTTGACGATTAAAATTGAATTGTTCTTTTGAATAATTTAATTCATCAGCAATTTCTTCACCGAGTTTAATTGCTGTACCACTTGGAGCATCTTTTTTGTATCGATGATGTGTCTCAATAATTTCAATATCAAAGTCTTTCAAGTGTGCCGCAGCTTTTCTTGCAAGGCTAAAAAAAGAGTTAACTCCAAAACTCATGTTAGGAGCATAGAAAACAGGAACTGACTGACCTGATTGTTGTAACAATTTGAAATGTTGATTCTCTAAACCTGTAGTACCTATAACTAATCCTGTATTATTGGCAACAGCTGCCTCAGTAAAATTGAATAGAGCTTTAGGAGATGTAAAATCGATAACAACATCAGCAGCTTCAAAAGAGTTTTCTCTATTAGTTGCTATACCTGACTGAAGACCAACTGAAATTAAAAAATTTTTATCTATATTTTCAATATCAAAGACACCAACAATTTCAGTTTTATCATTTTTAAGTCCTGATTTAATTAAATTCTGACCCATTCGGCCCATAGCACCTGCAATTGCAATTTTTGTAGACATGTAGAATATTTATATTGAAAATCGTAGATATAAAATAGTAAAAATTTATAAAATAAAGATAATAAACAATAATGATAAGATTATTAATAATTATACTGGTACTTCTATTAGCATCCCTGCTAATATTTAATAAGAAATTTAGAGAAGCATTTGCTCTTTCGACAATACCTTTAATAATATTGGTAATAGGGTTAGTCGGTTATATGGTCTATTATATGATTTCCACCAACTATTTTTCTTAAAGATTAAAAATTTGCTCAATAACAATATATAAACCAATTATTAAGACCATCAGTCCAAAGAAATTTCTTAATTGATTGCTTGTCAATTTTTTTGAGAAATAATTTCCTATAATTACACCCAATGCTGTAGCTAACATGACATATAAAATAAAAACCCAATCTGTTTCAAAACCATTAATAAAATCGCTACTGAACCCAATTATTGATTTAAATGCAATAATTATGAGAGAAGTACCTACGGCAATCTTCATCTCTAAACCAGCAAGAAGTACTAGTGCCGGTATTATTATAAATCCTCCACCCGCTCCTACAAATCCTGTAACACCACCAATAATGAAACCCTCAAGCACAATGATTAAATAATTTTTTTTCTCTCTTGTATATTTTTGATTATGAAAAGACTTATTTTTTTTTAACATCAACACTGATGCTACAATCATCAAAGTAGAAAAAATAATCATTATAATAAAATCCTTTGTAATCAATATTCCAAAATTAAATTGATCAGGAACTGATGGTAAAAGGTACTTACGTGCAATTAATACTCCTATAATTGATGGGGCACCAAAACTGATTGCGGTCTTTATATCAATAGATTTTCTTCGAAAATATTCTATCGATCCAAATAAAGCTGTAAGTCCTACTATGAGGAGAGAATAACTAGTAGCTTCAACGACAGGAATGAAAAATAAATATACTAAGATAGGCATAGTAAGTATAGAACCACCTGCTCCTAATAAAGATAAAATTAAGCCCATTAGTAAGGCTCCCATAATTCCTAATATAAACAATTATAAATCTGAAATGACAGGTTGATTATTTTCAATCCAACCAATAATTCCATCATCTATTTCTAAGATTTCACCCTGATAGTCTTGGCTTATGAGGATATTGGCAGCTACTTTCGATCTTTTGCCCGATCTACAATGAATGATAATTAATTTATTTTCTGAATTAATCTCATTAATTCTAGCAGCACTCACAGTTGAAAGAGGCACTAAAATACTATCTTTTATATGTGCTTCACTATATTCGTTTTGTTCTCTAACATCGATAATTAAAGCACCTTTTTGAATTTCTATAACCGCCTCATTAATATTTACTGATTTAAATCCCATTAATGACTGTTTTTCTTTTTAATAGAATAACCTTGGGCAATCCAATTTTTAATACCACCCATTAAATGAAATGAGTTTTTATAATCATAAGACTTTGAAACTTGAACAGCAAGAGTAGAGCGATGGCCTACAGCACAATACATAAGAATTTTTTTTGTGTTCAAAAAATCTTTTTCTTTAATTAGGTAATCAGAAATTTTATCAAAAGGAACATGAATACAGTTATTGATAAAACCATCATGAAAAATTTCACTAGACTCTCTAAGATCTAAAATAATGTGATCATCATTTAAAATTGCTTTTTCAAATTCTTCTGCTGTTAGACCATTAGTGTTTTTTTGTCTTTTTAAATCTATGCCTAATTGTAAATTACCTGGAACTGCTATATCCATCATCTTAGGATCAGGTAATTTCAAATTATTCATTATATTTGCATATTCTTCTGCAGATGTTACTTGAAGACGTGGATTAAACTTTTTTTCCTCGCCAATAGTACTCACTGTATCTCCTTTATAGTCATGCGCTGGATATAAAAGGGTTTCCTCAGGAAGTTTTAAAAGTCTCTCAAAAATAGAATTATAAGCATCATATGGATCGCCATTTTGAAAATCTGTTCTCCCGGTACCCCTAATTAAAAGAGTGTCTCCAGAAAAAATTCTATCATTCATCAAATAGCTAAAAGAGTCATTAGTATGGCCAGGCGTATGCAAAGCTTTTAATTTCACACCTTCAATAGTTACTTCATCATTATCTTTGACTTGCATAGAAACAACATCGCTTGGCGTTGCATCACCCATAATTGAAATACAGTTGGTTCTATCTCTGAGTTCCGCCATACCGGATATATGATCAGCATGAATATGAGTATCAATGACTTTGACCAGCTTCAAATCAAGCTCTTCCATTAATCTAATGTAACGATCTACATTTTCCAAAACAGGATCAATAATAAGGGCCTCACCGCCTTTTCTACTAGCCACGATATAAGTATAAGTTGAAGAAACATTGTCAAACAACTGCCTAAAAATCATAGAATATTCTTATATATATTTATAATTTATATCAACAAATTGCTGATAATTATAAAATAAAGTATGATTATATATGCTCAGAATAATAGGAAAGGCATTGGTGCTTCTGCTTTCAGCATGGGCATTGTTTCTTAGTATTTGTATTCTTCTAAATATAAATATTATTTTTCCTTTTGAGATAATTCAAGAAAATGAACTACCATTTTACAGAATGCAAGCATTGAGGCTTGCGATCTTTATGACTTTTATTTTTTATGGTGTTTCGTATTTAATAAATACATCAAGAGAGGTTTATCCCCTACATTTTCTAAAAGTTTTTTTGATCAGTTTTAGCATAGGATTATTTGTTATGAATTTAATTTCTCCTGATACTGTTTTTAAAGATTATGTGATTACATTTTTTATTCTTATATGTGGTATCATTTTTCATTTAATTTCAAAGCCACAGATAAAAAAATATTTTTCTTAAAAAAATAAAAATTATTTATAAGATCTATAATAATTTAAAATCGAATAATTATTTATGGGTCTTTTAGTAGAAGGTAAATGGCAAGATAAATGGTACGACACCAAAAAATATGGCGGAAAATTTATACGGACTGAATCACAATTCAGAAATTATATAGGCCATGACTCTAAGTTTTTACCTCAAAGTGGTCGTTACCATCTCTATGTTTCTTTAGCCTGTCCCTGGGCGCATCGAACACTTTTATATAGAGCTCTGAAAAGTTTAGAAGAACATATATCTATAAGTATAGTTAATCCATATATGTTAGAAAACGGATGGGTCTTCAATGAAAATTTTCCTGGGTCTACTCCTGATCATTTATTCGATAGTAAATATCTTTATCAAATATATTTAAAAGCAAATCCTAATTATTCTGGAAGAGTTACAGTACCAGTTTTATGGGATAAGAAATTAAATACAATTGTCAGCAATGAATCATCAGAAATAATAAGAATGTTCAACAATGTTTTTGATAATATTACACATAATACAAATGATTTTTATCCTCAAAATTATCAAAAAAAAATTGATGAAATTAATAAATTCACTTATGACAACATTAATAATGGAGTTTACAAGGTAGGTTTTGCTACAGATCAAAGCGTATATGAAAATGAGTTAGATAAACTTTTTATTGCACTTGATCATATTGAAAATCTTCTTAGTAAAAATAGTTATCTATTAGGAAATGAACTTCTAGAATGTGATTTAAGATTATTTCCAACTTTATTGAGGTTTGATCCAGTCTATGTCGGACATTTTAAATGCAATAAAAAAAGGTTAATCGACTACCCCAATATTTATCGATATTTAAATGAAATAAAAAATAATTCTAAAATCAGGCCTACAAACAATATTGATCATATTAAAACACATTATTACGGTAGCCACCCTACAATCAACCCCAACGGTATAATTCCTTCAGGCCCAGATATCTACTAATTAATTTTTAAATCGAGAATGGCAGCTTTTACAACTGCTATATAAATTTTGGTGATGTTGTTGAACTTGTTCAATATCATTGTTTTTGGCAGCAATTTTAGCTAGCGATGCCCACTGCTCTGTTTCCAACGCAATTTGATTAAAAGCGTCGCGGTTGTCTATAATATCACTACTAGCTTTAGTCTTACCTTTGAAACTTTCATCTGGGAAAAGATTTGGATATTCATTCATAATAATTTCAATTTCACCATAAATATCATTAAGCGATTGAACATCTCCACTTTTTAAAAGTTGTGTAGCTTCTCTCATAAGTTTGTTGAAATTTTGCATGGACTCTTGTCTTTGTGGAATGACGTCATTTGCTAGCAGGTTTGAAACAAAAAATATTAATACAATTGCAATCCTATTCATATTGCTTTAAACGAAATAAATTCCTTATAGATTAAGAGTTATTTTGATGAAATTTCTTAAAAAAACTATCAGTAAAATCTTGTAATAAAATTTGTCCATTTTCCATGTATATTATGAAATCTCCGATAATTTTAGCAATTTCAAAATCATGTAATGTCATGATAATTGTTTTATTTGTTTGTTCTTGCTTTAATAGATCTAGCAATAAGTTTTCACTGTCTAAATCTAAACTTTGATTAGGTTCGTCCAAAAATAAGCAATTTTGATTAAAGCTCATCACTCGGGCTAAAAATAACTTTTGTTTTTCTCCACCCGAAAGAGACATGGCATTTTGATTTATTAAGTTATGTAAATTGAATTTTTTAAACCAACTATTATTTATTTGATGCTTCTTAATTTTATTAAGAATATGATAATTATAGTCAACAGTATTATGCATTAAGATTGGTTTTTGAAATAACATAGGAACTGGTTTTTCTAATTCAGAATAGAATTTTCCAGAAGTTGGTTTTATAATTTGATTGAGAATTTTTAGTAATGTTGACTTCCCAGATCCATTCTTTCCCATAATTATTGTCGTTTTATTTTTAGGAATGGCTAAATTTATATTTTTTAAAATAAATTTATGATCAATTTCAAAACAAATTTTTTCTAATTTGATCATTTTTTATTAAAATAATTAATACTAAAAGAAATAAGAAGAGATATAGAAATTAAAAAACCTCCCAATATAATAGCGATTAAAATATTCCCTTTTGCGGTTTCAAGAGCAATCATTGATGTCATATTTCTAGTTAAATGATCAATAGAGCCTCCAACAATAGCGGCAGCACCATATTCACTTATAGCTCTCCCAAAACCAATTAAGATAACTGTTAAGTAAATATTTTTTTGATTTGATAAAAGTAAAAGTAATGTGTCTTTTTTACTTGCACCATAAGAAATTAATTCTTCTTTAATTTGTGGATACTCGCTCTCCATATAATTAACAATCAACGTCGTCATAATTGGAAATATGATAATGAATTGTGCAATAATCATTGCTGAAGGAGTGTATAAAATTTCCATCCATCCTAGAGGGCCAGAACGACTAATAATCAAATAAACAATTAATCCAGCACATACAGGGGGGATTGATGTCAATGAACCTAGAAGACTTACAAAAAACTTTTTAAGAAAAAAATGATTAGTTCCAATAAGATATCCAAGAAATACAGAAATTAAAAATGCAAATAAAGTTGAAACAAAACTAACATGTAAAGATATAGTAATAGCTTCAACGATCCTTGATATGTCAATCATTAATTATGTATTATTTTTTTCATCTTTATAAAATAAACAACTTTTTAGTCATAAGTAAAAAAAAGTTGTTCACCATTTAAAGTAAATTCATCGATAAGAGTTTTTCCTCTGCCTTTAACTAACCAATCAATAAATTTCATAGATTTATCATATTCTACATGAGAAAACTTATTTGGGTTAACAGCAATTATTCCATAAGGATTAAATAATTCTTTATCCTTTTCATACAGAATTTTTAAATACTTTTTATTTCTAAATGATATCCACGTACCCCGATCAGTCAAAACATAAGCTTGCATTTCTCCTGCTATATTAATTGCATTAGCCATATTACTACCTGTTTTAATGTAAGATTTATCTTGGGGTATTTGTAATAAACTATTTTTCCATAAAGAAATTTCTTTTTTATGAGTTCCAGAATTATCATCTCTAGAAACAAATTTATAACTAGGATCAGATAATTTTTTCATAATATCTGTAAGATCATTAGCATTACCAATATCTGCTGGATCATTTCTTGGTCCGACAATAATAAAATCGTTATACATCAGATCAAATCGCTTAACACCAAAACCTTCTTCAATAAATTTCAATTCATCTGACTTTGAATGCACAATTAAAATATCACCATCTCCTTTTTTAGCATTTGCAATAGCAGTACCTGTACCAACTGCGATAGTCCTAACTTCAATGCCCGTTTCTAAAAAAAATTGCTGACTCAAAGTATCGAGGAGCCCTGTGTTTACGGTACTAGTGGTAGATTGAACAATTATGTAATCTCTCGCGTTGAGAGAGGTCGTGAATAAAATAATTAAAAATGAAAATATCCTTAAAATAGTCATGTTATGAGCTAAGAAAGAAACCATTTATTGATAATAAAATATTATTAAAACATCTAAATCCAATAATAATTTCTTATTAGTAAATTTTAGTAAATTATTAATAAAACGTTATCATAATAAAGGATGTCAATTCTTAATAATAATCAAAAATACGGTCTTATAAGCATTATTTTTCATTGGGGTATGGCTATAATAATGCTTATTACGTTTCTTTTAGGAAAAAATCTTCAGGATAATTTTGAAAATTATTATGAAATTTTGGCATTACACAACAGCTTTGGTATTTTAATTTTTATATTAGCTATTTTTCGTATTACGTGGAAATTTATAAACATAAAACCAGATGCATTACCTAATAAAATTATTTTTATGAAATTAGCATCTTTATCTCATATAGTTTTTTATATCATCTTTTTTGTTATGCCATTAACAGGCTATTTATTGACAAATCTACAAGGAGATATAGTTAGTTTTTTTGGAACTTCACTACCAAGTATTTTAGAGAGAAATTCAGAGTTAAAATATTATATTCATGATATTCATTTTTATTTAGGAAATATTTTACTATTAATTTTAGGCTTACATATATTGGGAGCGCTATATCATCATATAATTTTAAAAGATAATACATTGAGAAGAATAACTCTTACGAAACTGAATAAATAATTTTTTTAAATTAATTTAATATTACTTATCAAACCAATCAGGCATTGGGAGTTTTTTAGAAATTAAAAATTCTTTATTGAACATCTTACTAAAATATTTATATGCATCATCACAAAGAATGGTGACAATATTTTTTCCTGGTCCTAGGTCTTTTGCCATCTTCATGGCACCGGCAATATTAACTCCACAACTAGTTCCTAAAAAAAGACCTTCGGTCTTTATAAGCTTGTAAAGTAATTCAAATGCTTCTGAGTCTGGCACATGGTACGCCATATCAACTTGGCAAGCTTCTACATTTTTTGTAATTCTATACTGTCCAATCCCTTCTGTTTCAGATGGATCACCTGTTACCTCTAGTACAGAGTCTTTAAAATAACGATACATTCTAGCCCCTTGAGGATCGGTGCATGCAATTTTAATATTTTTATCTAAATCTTTTAAACCGACAGATGTTCCAGCCAAAGTTCCACCAGTTCCTATTGCACATGTAAAGCCATCAATTTTACCATCTAGTTGATTATAAATTTCTTTGGCTGTAGTTTTTGCATGAATAAGATAATTAGAAGTATTGTCAAATTGATTAGCCCAAATAACTGAACCTTTACTTTTGTCTTTAAGCTCTTCTACGAGCCTACGGGATACATGTTGGTAGTTTCCAGGATCAGAATATGGTTTAGTTTCAACAACTCTGAGCTCTGCACCTAGATTTGTAAGTATTTCTCTTTTTTCTAATGATGCTCCATCAGGCATAACAATAATTGTTTTGTAGCCCCTTGAATTATTAATCATAGTCAAGGCTATACCAGTATTGCCAAATGTACCTTCAACTACGGTACCACCTTTTTCAATAAGTTTATTTTTTTCAGCGTCTAAAATGATACCCATCGCTGCCCTGTCCTTAACAGATCCGCCTGGATTCATAAATTCCGCTTTACCATATATATTACAACCTGTTACTTCAGAGGGGTATTTTAATTTTATTAATGGAGTGTTACCAATAAGGTCAATCATCGTTTTCTCCATAAAATTTAGATTTGTTGTAATGCCTGTTCTAAATCAGCAATCAAATCACTAACATCCTCTATACCAATAGAGAGGCGAAGGAGGTTGTCTGTAATACCTAGTGCCTCTCTCACTTTTCTATCAATAGAAGCATGAGTCATAATTGCTGGATGTTCTATTAAACTTTCAACACCACCAAGGCTTTCTGCTAAAGTAAAAAGATTAAGTTGTTTTAAAAATTTATTTGCACCTTTTAGGTCTGAATCAATTACTATTGACATCATGCCTCCAAACCCATCCATTTGCTGCGCAGCAATATCTTTATATTTAGGGTCGATACCTGGATAATGAATTTTCAGTATTTTTGGATGAGAGTTTAAAAAATTTGCTACTTGCATAGCATTCTCGTTATGCTGTTTCATACGAACAGAAAGAGTTTTGATACTTCTTGTTAACAAATAGCAATCAAACGGAGATGGAACAGCACCAACCGCATTTTGTAAATATGCAATCTTATCAGCATATTTTTCAGAGTCATTTATAACAATAGAACCACCAACAATATCAGAATGGCCACCTAAATATTTAGTAGAAGAGCTAACCACAATGTCAGCACCATTTTCAATAGGTCGTTGGTTATAAGAAGATGCAAAAGTATTGTCACAGATAATTGGAAGATTGAAATCTTTAGCTATTTGGCTCGTATTTTTAATATCAATAATTTTCATGAGTGGATTTGATGGTGTCTCTAACCAAATAAATTTAGTTTTATCAGAAACAATATCATCCCAATTTATATTCTTATCAAAATCAACATAAGTTACATCGATACCTGTTTTAACCTTATCAAATAAACGTCTAGTTCCCCCATAAACATCATCTGAACATATGATGTGATAACTATCACCAAAAATATCACAAACAGTATTTATTGCTGCCATACCTGAAGCAAAGGCAAATGCCTGTTTTCCAGATTCAATTTCTGCTAATAACTTCTCTAAAATATCTCGTGATGGGTTTTTTGTTCGAGCATATTCATACTTAAAATTACCAGGCTCAGTTTGTTCAAAGGTTGATGAAAGGTGAATGGGCGGCATTACGCCCCCAGTTTCTTTATCAGGGCTATGCCCAGAATGTATTACCTTTGTGTTAAATTTTTTCTTCACACTTATTCTTATAAACTATTACAAATTGATTAAAATAATTAAATCAATGAGATAATAATAATGAAGCTCATCGCAAGCAACATGCAATAAAAAAACTTCTGAAATAATGTTTCAGAAATTCTTCTCCTTATTTTTTGACCAATAAATAGACCAAAAAAGATCGGTATTAATAGTATTAAAGAAGTTTTAATAATTTCTAGAGAAATCAAATTAAAATTAGCAAAAGAAAGCATTTGTGCTATTGGATATAAAAAAAATGCAATCCCTAAAAATTGAACAGTTGTATTTTTGTTGTATTTAAAAGATTGTAATAAAAATATTAAAGGCATGGTGTATATACTAGTCATGCCGATAATAACACCATTGATTGCCCCTATTATACTTTGTGTAAATGGAGATTTATGATTTGGTAAAATATATGTTTTGTTCGTTAAAAATAATAATGAATTTATAAATAAAACAAACGCAATAAATAAAATTATATATTGAGAGTTAATTATATTTAATAAATATGTCCCAGGAAAAATAAATATTGTTGAGAAAAGTAAAAAAAATTTTGTTTCCTTTAAAATTTTTATAAGATTGCCTCCTCTGCTTAATTGATAAATATTAACAACAATTGTTGGGATAAGGATTAAGGCTATGATTATTTTGATATCTATAAAGAAGACCAACAGAGATATTGAAACAGTTGGCATACCAAATCCTATAGTGCCTTTGATGATGCCACAAAAGAGATAGACAATGAAAATATATGTTAAAATTAATAGAGAATATTCATTGAAAAACATACGTTTTATTTTATAGGCTTTTAATTTATTAAAAATCTATTTCATATGATCTCAAATTAAAATAGTATGTCTTTCCCCTAGCCGCTTGGGTTGAGACTTTGTCGAGGAGGAAGGTGGCAAGGGGCTGTTTTCAATGTCTGATAAGATAGTCAATCTTTTTGATTTACAAAAACTCTTTGAAAAAAAAATGCCAAAAGCCATTTTGGAATATTATCAATCTGGGGCAAGAGATGAAATTACTTTAAAAAAAAATAGAGATATATTTAATAATTATGAATTACTTCCAAAACTATTACGGAATGTATCCGATATTGATACATCCATAAATATTTTAGATTTACAATTACGTAACCCTATCATTTTAGGCCCGATAGCAATGCAACAAATGGCACATCAAGAAGGTGAACTAGCCTCTGCTGCTGCAGCTGAAAAATTCGGTTGTGCAATGACCTTAAGCACAAGTTCAAATTATGCCATAGATGAAGTTAGTACATATAATACCAATTTATTTTTTCAATTATACTTTGCTAAAGACAGATCAATAACTGAAACAATGTTAAAAAAAGCAAAGAAATTCGGTTTTAAAGCAATTGTATTTACAGCAGATGCACCACAATTAGGAACTCGAGAGAATGACGAGAGAAATAAATTTAAGATGCCTGAAAACTTAAGTTTGGGAAATTTTAAAGGAACTGTTTTTGAAAAGTTTAGTGATCATGAAGGGTCGTCAATGAATATGCATAATGAATTGTTATTTGATAAAACATTAACATTTGAAATTATACATTGGATTAAAGAAACAGCTGATCTTCCTGTTCTAGTAAAAGGAATTCTTCGTCCAGATGATGCTGCTCAATGTCTTGAAAATAAAGCTGATGGAATTATTATTTCCAATCATGGAGGCAGACAACTTGATACTGCAACCTCAACATTAAAACAGGTAGAGCCAATTAGAAAAGAAATTGGCACTAACGCTCTCTTAATTGTAGATGGCGGAATACGAAGAGGAACAGATGTTTTAAAATCACTTGCTCTTGGGGCTAATGCAATTCAAATTGGAAGACCAATTCTGTGGGGTTTAAATTACGATGGCCAAAAGGGTGTGGAAATAGTATTAAAAATTCTCATAAATGAATTTATTGAGTCTATGATTTTATCTGGATCTAAAAATATTAGCGAAATTACTCGAGATCTAGTTCGGGAAGGCTAAGCATCATCAAACATCAAATTGTTCAATCTATCTATTTTCATGTCTAGTGTTACATCATTTGGCATTAACTTTTTCATCTCATCATAAACTTGTAACGCTTGGTTGAATTTTCCAAAAAAAATCAGAATTCTACTCATTCCATCAAGAGCACCAAAATGTCGGGGCTCTAAAAGAAGAGTAGTTTCAATGTCCTGCATAGATTTTTCATACTCGCCCATCATAAAATAAAATGTTGCTCTTTTATTATATCCCTCGGAATAATTAGGATTAATTTCTATTACATAATTTAAAGCCTCAATAGCTTCTTCATATTTTTGAGTTTGAAAGAAATAAGGTATTGAATTCATTATCTTTTCTATTTCAGGATTGTCTATTTCCATCCATTCTTTCCAGATTTCACCAACAATTTTGTTTTGCAGGACAATATCATCAACATTATATAAATCTTCAAAAAGTCCCTCTAATTTTGGACTATTTTGATCTGAAAAAACTTTATTCACAGAAATGAAGCTAAGGAGTATGAAAATAATAATTTTTATCATCTAATGCTGTTCCTTTGTCTTATAAATAATATGAGACCATATAAATTTATCTTTTTATTATGTACGATTTTATTTGCTCATAGTTTAACAAATGCCAAAGATATAATAGAGCAAGATTTATTTGAAACAGAAAATATAATCAAAAGTCAAATTCAGGCGTTTATTGACAAAGATGCTGAAAAAGCATTTTCATATGCAGCACCAATGATCAAATTAAGATTTGATAATCCCCTTGCCTTTATGAACATGGTAGAGAACTACTATGAGCCTGTTTATAATCCAAAACAATACTACTTTTTAAATGCAAAGCATTTTGAAGGTTCCATATATCACCAATTACAAATTATTTCTCAATCAAACTTATCTTACTTAGCGACCTATTCGCTGGTTAAAGATAATAATGAATGGAAAATTTCAGGCTGTGCGGTATATCCTATGCGACAAGAGTCAATTTAAATTCTTAAGTTTAGAGTAAATTAAGTATCCAGATATAATGATTAAGGTGGCTCCCAAAATTTCAATTATTGAAGGATAATGATTGAAAATAAAAATACTGATGAGTATCCCAAAAATAATTTGTGAATAATGTGTAATACTAAAAAAAGAAGCTTCTATTCTCCGCAAAGAATAAATTAAAATCATCATAGCAACACCATCAATTAAGCCAGCAATAACCATAATTAAAAAATCTTTTATATGAACTTGGCTAAAATAGTTAAAAGAAAAAAGTAAAAAAATAAAACCTGTTATTAACATTGAGTAAAATGTGAGAGCCATAGTTCGCTCAGATTTCCCATAAACTCTTACTGAAAAATCTAAGCAAGCAACACTTATAACACCCACGACCAAAAATAAAACGCCCATAGGATCAAAACCTTGATTCAAACTAAAACCAGAAACTAGAAAAACTGCAAACATCGCAATAGCTAATGAAATAATCTTAGATAAATAAACTTTTTCTTTTAAAATTAATATTCCAAGAAGAGATAAAAGAACAGGAGCAGATAGAATGATTGGATAAGCTATGGACAATGGAAGAATAATGATACCTTTAACAATAAAATAGTATGTTAGTGTCATTAATATTCCCCTAACGATATGTAATTTATAATTTGAAGTTTTAATTTCTTGAAAGCTTCTCCTGTATAATAAGTAAATTAATACCGGGATTATTGCGGAAAAACTTGCGATAGTAAAAATGACAGTGTCTTTATAAAGATTGCCAATAAGCTTGATAATGGTGTCAGCAATTGTAAAGAGGAAAAAAGCAAATGTTCCAAGTATGTAAATGAGGTGTTTTTTAGGACTTGATAATGACATCGAACTTACTTCTATAACTCATCACAAGCAATAATACGATCAATTTAATAATGATAGGAATAAAGAAATAAAATATCATTATATTTGGTATTAAAGGGTGTAAAGAATATTCAACTTTTTCAAGATATCCATATCCAGTAAGTGATATACCTCCAGCTATTCCGATAGCAGCTTTTTTTATAATTGAGAAAAAAGCGGTAAAAATTTGAGACAACCGATTATCTTTATTATCGTCGAGTATGTCAGCTAATTCAACTTGAGGAATAATAAGATCGATACCAACTCCTATACCAGTTATCAAGATTACAACTAAGTATAATTCCCAATTTTGAGAATTTATGAACAAAACTGGAGAGAAGCCTATCATAGTAATTAAAGTTCCTATTTGTAGTAGAAACATATTTTTATATGATTTCCCAACCTTATACCAAAATGGGGTAGCAATTAGCGTTACTACAAAATATAAAATTAAAAATAAACCCGCATAATTGGGTAGGCCCAGATGGGTAGATACGAAAATGATAAAAAGATTGGCAGTAAAATTATTAGCTAACAAATTGAAAAATGTAATTATTGCGAATAAAGTAATTTTTTTATTTTTATAAATAAAAGATTTAATTTGTTTTATGGATACTGATTTAGACTGATATTGATTATCCTCGTGAAAAAAAAAATGAAAAATTACAATTCCTATTATTGAAATAATTATCATAAAAAAACCCGTAAGTTTTATGACTTGTGGACTTAATAGGTCTATAGATAATATTTTTGAAATTGCTGTTGGAAATACTAAAGCACTTATAACACCTGCAATAGTAAATATCTCTTTTATCGTTGCTAAATGAAACCTCTTACTAAGGGTTTTTTTTTGATCAATAACAATAGAGTCGTAGGGAATAATTGCAATTGAGTAACTTATTAAAGCTAAATTGTAATAGAAGATAAATAAATAAATGTTTGAAGGTTGTACTACATATAATCCAATTAAAGAAAAAATAAAAATTAAAACCCCAAATTGAATTTGTTTTTTTTTTGATTTATGATGTATAATTCTTCTTTCTGTCTGATAACCAATATAAATATCGGAAAAAACATCAAAAAATCTTGATACTAGTATAATTAATCCAAGAGTGCTTAAAGCAAAACCAAGAGATAAATTATAAAAACTAGGTAAAAAAATGAATAAAAGTAAGAAGCTTCCAGCTAGATAAAAAGACTGAAAACTATAGGCAAAAATTGATTTTATGCTCATATTGGGGACTTTGGAACTTGGCACAACTTTGACTAATAGTAAATATTAATTAAGGTGCAATTAGCATTCATGCGGGGGCTGATTCGGTGTTTCACTTTCCTCCTCTATATGTCGAGTCAGCCATTCCACCTACCTCAACATCTAGTAGTCCTGACTTCATTTTTAAACCCCATGCATATCCACCGAGTGAGCCGTCTTTACAGACAATACGGTGACACGGTATGATCACGGCAACGGGGTTTTTGCCAACCGCAGATGCAATTGCTCGAACAGCATTTTTTTTATAAATTTTAATCGCCAGTTCAGAATATGAGATTTTCTTTCCTTTAGGGATTTTTCGTAAATAGGCCCACACCTTTTTTTGTAAATTTGTACCCACCAAAAATACAATTTTTGGCATTAAAGATGTCGACTTTCCTAAAGTCGCATTGATAAAATTTTCTAAAATTCTTCCGTGAAATAATTTTTTTTGAGGTTTGTAGATGCTTTTTAAAACGGGAACTCTTTTATCAGTATTTTTTAAAATAAAATGTAAACCTTTTCTGCTATCAAGTATAAAAAATTTTCCAAAATCTGTTTTAGCAATATCGAAGTGATATTGCATTAGCCAAACATTTTTTTTACTTTATCAAAAAATCCTTCTGTCATGGTAGAATTTTTTTTTGTAAGACTGTCGTTAAACTGATTAAGTAGAGCTTCTTGATCTTTTGAGAGATTTACAGGTGTTTCTGCATGTACTTTGACTATCATATCTCCCCTGCGGTTTGTTCGCAAAATACTCATACCTTTTTCTTTTACCCTTAATTTGTGACCAGATTGCATTCCCTTTGGTATTGAAATATTAACCATTTTTCTTTCTATTGTTGGTACTTCTATCTTTCCGCCTAAAGCCGCAGTTGTAAAAGGTACGGCTACATCACAAATAATATTATCTCGTTCTCTTTGAAAGAGCTTATGGTTGTTAATATTAATAAAAACATATAGGTCACCATAAGAACCGCCTCTCTCTCCTGCTTCGCCTTCTCCACTCATTCGAATTCTGTTTCCAGTTTCAACACCTGCTGGAATTTTAATTTGAAGTTTTTTATTTTGTTTTATTCGGCCGGTATTATTGCACTTTGAGCAACGACCTTTCATTTCTTGTCCTGTGCCACCGCATCTGCCACATGTTCTTTCCATCGAAAAAAACCCACTTTGTGTTCTAACTTTGCCATGGCCATCACAGGTAGAACAGCTCTTATAGCTATGTTGCTCTGGGCAATTAACCATTTTTGGTATAGTAACGTCTACATTTTTTCCATGGAAAGCATCTTCTAAATCAATAGTAATGTCATAACGTAAATCATCACCGCGGGTTTCTCTTTGGCCACCCTCTCCAAATGCACCAAAAATATCTTCAAAAATATCAGAAAACCCACCAAAACCCTGTTGCCCAAAACCACCTTGGCCACCACCGCCTTGTTCAAAAGCCGCATGGCCAAACTGATCATAAGTTTGCCTTTTTTTTGGATCCTTTAAAATTTCATAAGCTTGACTTACGTCTTTAAATTTTTGTTCGGCGTTGGAGTCTCCCTGATTTCGATCAGGGTGATATTTCATAGCTAGTTTTCTATAGGCGCCCTTAATATCAGCATCACTTGCATCGCGAGATATACCGAGGGTGTCATAGAAATCATTAGCCATAACTATATCAGCAAACTAAAGTTTTATTGTCCGCTTGCTTTTTTATCGTCGTCTACTTCTTCAAAATCTGCATCAATCACATCATCTTCTTTAGATGCTTCAGCTCCATCGTTTGGTTGAGATTGCTCACCGCCTTCTGCACCAGGAGCGGCATTTGTTTGTTGGTCTTTATACATTGCCTCACCCATTTTCATAGATGACTGAGTTAATTCTTGTGTTTTTGCCTTAATTAATTCGAGATCATTTTTTTCAATTGCTTCTTTCAAATCTTTTAAATCTGTCTCTATCTTAGACTTATCCTCAGAGCTAATTTTATCTCCATGCTCTTTAATATTTTTTTCGACTTGGAAAACTAAACTGTCAGCTTGATTTTTAACATCAACCTCTTCTCTTTTTTTCTTATCAGACTCTGCATTAGCCTCAGCATCTTTTACCATTTTATCAATTTCATCATCAGACAGACCACCAGATGCTTGAATTTTAATTTGTTGTTCTTTACCTGTAGATTTATCTTTTGCTGAAACATTTACGATACCATTTGCGTCGATATCAAAGGTAACTTCAATTTGAGGTGTGCCCCTAGGTGCTGGAGGAATTCCTACTAAATCAAATTGGCCTAGCAATTTATTATCAGCAGCCATCTCTCTCTCACCTTGAAAAACTCTAATTGTTACTGCATTTTGGTTATCTTCAGCAGTTGAGAACACTTGACTCTTTTTAGTTGGAACAGTCGTATTTCTTTCAATGAGTTTTGTAAATACTCCACCAAGTGTTTCTATGCCAAGAGAAAGAGGAGTAACGTCTAATAATAAGACGTCTTTAACATCACCCTGAAGAACACCCGCTTGTATTGCAGCTCCCATGGCAACAACCTCATCAGGATTAACGCCCTTACTTGGGTCTTTACCGAAAAAGTTTTTAACAATTTCAGTGACTTTAGGCATTCTTGTCATGCCGCCAACCAAAATAACATCATTAATATCAGATGCCGATAAGCCAGCATCACTAAGAGCTTTTTTACATGGTTCAATAGTTTTTTGTAATAGGTCATCAACGAGTTCTTCTAATTTAGCTCGTGTAAGTTTTACATTTAAGTGTTTAGGACCTGATTGATCTGCAGTAATGAAAGGAAGATTCACATCTGTTTGAGTAGAACTGGATAGTTCAATCTTTGCCTTTTCTGCAGCTTCTTTTAAACGTTGCAGAGCAAGCTTGTCATTTTTTAGGTCAATGCCTTGTTCTTTTTTAAATTCATCAGCTAGAAAATCAATAATTCTTAAGTCGAAGTCTTCTCCACCTAGATGAGTATCACCATTGGTAGATTTCACTTCAAAAACTCCATCGCCAACTTCTAGAATAGAAACGTCAAATGTTCCACCACCTAAATCATATACAACCACAGTACCTGATTGCTTTTTATCAAGGCCATATGCAAGTGACGCAGCAGTTGGCTCATTAATGATTCTTAGAACTTCTAAACCTGCAATTTTACCAGCATCTTTTGTAGCTTGCCTTTGTGCATCATTAAAATATGCCGGAACTGTAATTACTGCCTGGGTGATTGTTTCACCAGTATACGACTCAGCAGTTTCTTTCATCTTTTGAAGAATGAAAGCTGATATTTGACTTGGACTATATTTTTCACCTTGAGCTTCAACCCAAGCATCACCACTATTTCCTTTAATAATTTTAAACGGGGATAAGGAAAGATCTCTTTGAACTGTCTCGTCATCAAAGTTTCTTCCTATAAATCTTTTAACTGCATATAATGTATTTTCTGGATTTGTTACAGCTTGTCTTTTTGCCGATTGTCCAATTAACTTTTCGCTTTCAGTGAATGCCACTACAGAAGGTGTCGTTCTTGCACCTTCAGAATTTTCAATAACTTTTGGATTTTTACCATCCATGATCGCCACACATGAGTTTGTGGTGCCTAAATCTATTCCAATTACTTTTGCCATTTTGTTTTATACCTATAAAAATTAAAAATTTATTAAACTACTATGTATATGGGGCATACCTGGATTTATTCAAGTGCACCAATAACACTGATTCTACTTAATTTTCTTCTTTTTCTTTCTCTTCAGACTGTTGATTTTGTTGAGTTTTTTTAGCAACTCCAACCATTGCAGGGCGCAGTAATCTGTCATGCAGTGTGTATCCTGGGATTAGCTCTTGAACAATAGTTCCTGGCTCTACTTGATCGTTTTCTATCTCCATCATTGCTTGATGCAAATTATGATCAAATTTTTCATTTAGACTCTCGATTTTCTTTATACCGATTTTCTCAAATGTAGATACTGCTGATTGCGCTATAAGATCAAGTCCCTCAACTACAGATTTAACATCATCATTGCTACGTACATCATCAGAAATAGAACTTTGAGCTCTCTCAATATTATCTTTAATACTGATAATTTCTTTTGCAAAGTTTGTGACACCATACTTTAGAGCGTCTGATTGATCCTTTTCTGCTCTTTTTCTGAAGTTTTCTAATTCTGCAGCAGCTCTTAACCTTTGATCTTTAAGATCTTGTATCTCTTCATTTAATTTTTCAATTATATTTTCAGGTGAGCCGTTGTCATTTTCATTTGATACTTCATCTTTTTCATTAATTTCTTCAATCTGACTTTCGTCTGTTTTATTTTCTTCTGAAGTTTTTACATCTTTATTATTGTCTTCGTTCATCTTCTCTCCACTACTTTTTTTTTGAAATAATTTCAGACATATAGCTAACAATCGGGACTATACGTTGATAATCAATTCTCTTCGGACCTATTACACCAATTGCACCGGTAAGTCCATTTTTTGTTTGGTAACTTGAAAAAATCATAGATAAATTTGCATTTTTAAAAAGGTTAGTATTACTTCCAATAAATATTTGTACTCCTTTTGATTTTTTCAAGGCTTGAATCATTTTTGTAGCCATTTTTCCAGTTTCTATTTCACTTAGTAATTCATTTAGGCTATCTAAATCTGTTTCTAATTCATTTTTAATTAAATTTGGCAAACCTCTGACAAAAAATTTTTCGGATTTATTAGATTTTTCTAACTTGATACCATTTTGGAGTAGGTTTCTGGTTGTCTCATTAATTTGATTTTGTGTTTCAGATATATATTTGGAAATATTTTTTTCAATCTGGCTTGGCAACTGAAGAGAAATAAAACGATCTAAGAAATTACTTATAATATTTAAGTCACTATTATCAATATTTTCTTTTGTTTCTACAAGTCTATTGATAGTTGTTCCATCCTCATTCTCAATAATAAAGATTACTTTTTGACTATCAATTTTATGAAAATCTATTTTTTTTATCTTGGGTATCTTTTCATCATTAATCACTAGACTTGCTTGATTAGAAAGACCGTTTAACACATTTGTAATTTTTTCATATTCTTCTGGTAAATCTTTCAATGAAGTTGAGTCGATTAACTTCTTCTCATTTTTTTTTAAGGTTCCGGGCTCTAATAAGGCCTGTGTATAAAAATGCAAACCAAGATCGGTTGGAATACTTCCAGCTGAAAAATGATCTTTTTTAATTAAACCATATAAATTTATTTCATTTAAAACACTTCTTATGGTTGCAGGTGATAGTTGATTATTAATTTGAGAACTA
>Ga0181601_10000414_pt1 | contig 34268 bp, 29 predicted proteins | sample 041ome_8_FD_133020 | JGI IMG/M metagenome (GOLD analysis project Ga0181601, IMG submission 133020) | Coastal salt marsh microbial communities from the Groves Creek Marsh, Skidaway Island, Georgia - 041407BS metaG (megahit assembly) | ecosystem: Environmental > Aquatic > Marine > Intertidal zone... | reverse complement strand
CAGTTCTTGGGCTGGTGGAGAAAGTATAGAAGCATCAGCTCCTGTTGAAGCAGAACCAGCTGAGGAAGCACCTGTAGAGGAAGCACCTGTTGAAGCAGAACCAGTTGCGGAAGCACCAGTAGAAGAAGCTCCTGTTGAAGCAGAACCAGTTGCGGAAGCACCAGTAGAAGAAGTAGTTCAGGAAGTGGTGGAAGAAGTAGTAGACATGAAGAAAGAGAGCTCCCTAGCTTTTATTTCAGGTGTGTTGTCAATTGCAGTGTTTACATTTATATTTGCATTCTTAACTCCAAAAAATCAATCCATATCCATTGTTGAAAGCTCATTAAACAATACTATAAGTGTCTCTGCTGACGTAATAAAGGGTGCAGAGATTTATAGTGAGTTAAACTGCCAGTCTTGCCATACGCAGAATGTAAGAACTCTTATTCCAGATACTCAAAATGGAAAAGTTTTAAGTAATAAATATGCAAACAAAGCATTAATAAAAAATATAGGAAATATAAGACTCGGACCAGATTTATCAACTAATAGTCTTCGAGAACCTACTAATAATGCGCAGTGGTTAGGTCGATATTTGACTGATTCATCATCTGTAAATAGAGAGATACCTCATCCTAATTACGAGTTCCTCAATGACCAGGATTTGGACTACCTCGTAACTTATTTACTATCATTAGGAGAATCTAATGAGTAACGTAGTAGAAAATAATGATTGGGACATATCAAGATGTTCTAAGCCTTTTTGTTGTAAAGAGGATGCTGAAGAGTACATGCAAGCAAAGAATTTTGAGGGAATGGTGCTGGAACTAAACGATGGGTCAATCCAAGCTGTGTGTCCTACTTACCCTGAGGGTTTTTATCCTGCAGCTAAAGTGTTGGCAACAATAGGTAATAGTGAGAACTGTTGTGAAATAAATGAGTGAGTTAGTAAATAAAGTAGCCGAGATATTAAATGCACCAGTTGATTTGGTGCAACGTTCAGCAGAAGCTAGAGCTGCTGCATCAGGAGTTTCAGTTGATGACGTTTTAAGTTCTTGGGCTGGTGGAGAAAGTGTAAAAGCATCGGCACCAAAAGAAGAGGCACCTGTAGAAGAAGCACCCGTTGCTGAAGCACCAAAAGAAGAGGCACCTGTAGAAGAAGCACCCGTTGCTGAAGCACCAAAAGAAGAGGCACCTGTAGAAGAAGCACCCGTTGCTGCTGCTGTAACTCAAAAGATTACAAAGTCATATTCAGTTATTAATGAAACAATGGGAATAAAAACTAACTCAGATACACTCCTGCCTAAATGGTTAAATTTTAGCTTTATAATTATTCCTCTATTTATCTTGGTTGGATTAATTAGTTCCTCCAACACTCAGGAGTGTGGAGAAAGAGGAATGTTGAATATTGATAGAAAATCCCAACAGGCTGTTAATTGTGATGGTTCTCCATACGAAGGTAGAGGAGTTGCATCAACAAATACTATTAACTACATTGCACTAGGACAAGAGGTGTATGCAGGAGCTGCTGCGTGTGCTGGATGTCATGGTGGTGGTGGAGGTGGAGGTGTTGGACCTGCGTTTACAGGTGGTGCACTATATACAACCTTCCCAACATGTGCAGATCATGCAAAATGGATACAACTAGGTTCTGCAGGTTGGCAAGCTGAAGTGGGCCCAACGTACGGGGCAGAAGATACAGTATCTATTGGAGGTATGCCTGGATTCCAAGGAAAGCTTACAGAAGATGAACTGTATGCTGTTGTAGTTTTTGAAAGAGTTGTTTTTGGTGGTGGAAATACTGAAGAAGTATTAATTGATTGTGGACTTATTGAAACTGAAGAAGATGAAGTCACTACCGAAGCAGTTAGCCCATAATTTATAAATGAAGAAATTTTCATTTTTATATATATTTGCTTTCTTTGATGGCCTAGGAGTAGCCTCTGGAGCACTAATTGGATTCTTTTTTCCACAGATTGTATCTGATATTTTTGGAGCTAACTTTCAAACAAATGATTTAATATGGTTTAAGTTTGTTCTGCTCCCAGGTTTCGCAATAAATGTTTTGTATATGTTTTTTGCAATTTCAAAAAATAGGCCCGCAATTCTTTTATCCAATGTTTTAAGAATATTAACAACTATTGGTTTTGTAGTTATGTGGAGTGATGCAGTTGTTTTAAGGTCTTTACTTAATTTAATGATTATTCATCACATTGCCTTTATATCAGCAACATTTGTACTATATTTCAAAAAAGATGAAACTAAAAAAATTGAAATATCAAGTGAAAAAGAATTTCTACAAGAAAACTAGTTTGTTTCTTTTGAAAACCTAATTACAATTTTTTTATGCTTCCAGTTATTTATTTTCATTTAGGATTAATAGTCATTAGCGCTGTCTTGTTTTACGTTATCTTATAGCGATGGCTCAACAAAAAAGACAAAAAAGAGTTGTTGGTTGGAAAGAACACGCTGCTTTACCTGATTTAAAAGTAAAGGATGTTATTGCAAAAATGGATACCGGTGCAAACCTAGCTTCGATTGATGCATCAGAAATTAAATATTCAACAAAAGGTGGGATAAAACATGTTAATTTCAAGATTATGAAGAGAAATAATACTGTTAGAAAAACTTCTGCTCCCCTAGCTGGTTTTAAAAGAATAAAGAGTTCCAATGGAGATGTTGAGAGAAGACCATATATAAAAACAACATTATTGGTAGATGGTATTTCAAAAAAAATTGAACTTACTCTTACAGACAGAGGTCCTATGGATTACACAATGCTAATTGGTAGAAAAGCTCTTGGTAGAAGATGGGTAGTAAATCCCTCAGTTAGCTTTCTCACAAAACCAAACCGAGACAAATAATGAAACTTGGAATTCTTTCACAAGATATAAAGCTTTACTCAACAAGTAGATTAAATGAGTCTGCAAAAAAACGAGGTCACGAAACTGAAGTTGTAAGTTATTTAAGATGCTACATGAATATAGCAAAAGCAAAACCTAGAGTGTTTTTTCAAGGTAGGGAAATAAATTATGATGTTGTAATTCCAAGAATTGCAGCAACATGGACTTTTTATGGAGCGGCAGTTGTCCGACAATTTGAACTTATGGGTTCTTTGTCAGCAAACTCTTCAGCCTCAATCAGTAGGTCTAGAGATAAATTAAGAGCCCTACAGCTAATTGGTAATAGTGGTGTAGAAATGCCCATTACGGGTTATGTTCATCTCTCACGAGATATCGAGTCAGTATTAAACACTGTGGGTGAACCACCATTTGTAATAAAACTTTTAGAAGGGACTCAAGGAAGAGGTGTTGTTTTAACTGAAACAATGGGTGCTGCAATAAGTGCAATTGAAACAATGAAAAAAATTGACGCCAATATTTTAATTCAGGAATTTATTAGTGAAGCAAATGGAGAGGATATACGTGCAATTGTAGTTGGTGATGAGGTTGTAGCCTCAATGAAGAGAATTGCAAAACCTGGTGAATTTAGATCTAATGTGCATTTAGGAGGAAGAGTTGAGGATTATAAATTAACAGATCAAGAAAAAGAAAGTGCAATTAGAGCAGCTAAAGTTCTTGGTTTATCTGTAGCGGGTGTTGACCTCATTCAATCTGACAGAGGACCTTTAGTTCTTGAAGTAAATTCATCACCTGGCTTAGAGGGAATAGAAAGAGCTAGCGGAATAGATGTTGCAGACAAAATAATTGAATATCTTGAACAACAGCATGTAACAAGAGACAAATCAAAACCGATCGATATTTAAAAAAGTAATTTTTTGAATATTTTTATTCTTGAAAAAATACCTTCATCAATGACTTCATTATTTTTCAGTAAAACTGGAATTCTCAATAAGTACTCCTGGTATCCATCCTCAACATTTACTTGTCTTATCGTTGTAAAGTAGCTAAAAATTTTTACTTTTTTAAGTCCTTTTCTACATAACTCGCAGGAATCTGATGTGACAAAAATTAACTCTGACATGTAATATTATGTGATGAGGCCTTGGACATTAGTATTTATAATTTTATTAATTTTAATAATTTTTATTTCAGGCTCCATTGCACTATCGAACTTTCAACTTTGAATTTTCAACTTTTATTTTAACTTTAGAACTGTCTTTACAATCTAGAACTTGGCTTGCACTACCGTTACTTACAAAGAGAGAAACCATACCCCATGAGTCAACAACTATGCCTACTTCTCTGTCGTTATCATTTTGATATGTTTCACACCATTTTGCTTTAATCTCTTGATTACCAATAGTAAGACTTAAGACATCACCAATCTGAAAATTTTTATCTTTTAATTCATCTGGAGATACATTTGTTTGACAGTTACCAAAGTGATCTACATAAAGAACTTCTCCTTTTATTTCCTTATCTGAGATATCAGTAAGAGGAATTAAATACTGTGTTAAATCTTCGAGATCGAGTTCTTTACCAAACTCTTCAAGCTTCAATTGTCCTGATGCATATGCTGCAGCAAATGGGGCAAAAATATCTCTTGCATGAAATGTTTCACCTTCGTGAGGAATAATCCAATTCTCATTCTCTAAAAGAAAGGCCTGTTTTGCTCCACCAACTGTTGCACAAGCTAAATTTAATAGGCCATTGTCCGGTCCAATCATTAATCCCCAATCTGTAGTAATGGCAATTGGATTTCTTTCTGTTCCTACACCCGGATCTACAACAGCTAACAAAACACCCTGGGGAATATACTGAATTGCTCTCATCAGAAGTAAGCTTCCGTATTTTATATTTTGAGGTGGTATCCCATGAGATATATCATTTATTTTTAAGTCAGAATCTACTCTATTGATTACACCCTTAACAACACCTACAGAACCATCTTCTAACCCAAAATCTGATGCAAAGGATATGATTTCTTTCATAAATACAAGTATATAGATAATAGAAATTGAAGAGAATACGCAATAAGTTATAAATATAGCTATATTTATTGATGTATAGGGGGAACATGAAAAAAGTATTAATATTTCTTTTAGTTGTTGGCGTATCTGGATATCTATATGCAGGATATTACGTTTATAATCAAGCTGGTTCTGTTCCCTGCGCAGTGTGGGAGGGAGAACAAAATAACTCTCCAAGTGAATTTACTATATGGTCCGAAGAATACGATATAGATCCTACGCCTTATTTTATACCAACATATGAAACTGTTGAGATACCTGTTCCAAACGAAGATATCGTTTTGAGTGCTTGGTGGATGGAAACTCAGAAAGAAGGCCCAACAATATTATTAATTCACGGACTAACCAGTAGTAAATATAGTTCTGGAATCTTATTAGCTGCAGGAATTCTTTATCACGAAGGATTTAATGTTCTAGCAATTGATATGAGAGATCATGGTGATAGCACCTGTGAGGATGGGTATTATTCAGCAGGCCAGAAAGAATCTGATGATTCAGCTGCTGCCCTTGGTTGGTTAGTTGATGAAAAAAATATTGATCCAACAAAAATCGGAATTTACGGACAGTCACTAGGTGCACTAACAGCACTTACTACGCCAGCAAAGTCAAACAATTACTCAGCAATGGCAGTTCATGACCCCCCTGTAGATTTTGAGACTTTAGTTAGGGAAGAAATGATATATCAAGGCTTCCCAGAGTTTTTATTTCAGCCTCTATACCATTACGCTTTAATATTTGAAAGAGTAGATATAACTGAAGTTATTCCAGAAAATGCATTACCAATGAGTAATAAGCAACCTATTTTGATTTTTAATGGAGTGTTAGATGAAAGAGTTCTAGCCCATCATTCAGATGATTTAATTAAAATTGCTTCTGAAAATGGTATTGAAACAACCTTATATAGATATGACGACATGGGTCATGTAGAGAGCATATGGGGATATACAGACGAATTTGCAGAAGTTATAGTTTCATTTTTTCAAGAAAATTTAGCTTCCTGATACAAATCTAAAAGTCTGTCAACAGTGTTTTCCCATCTGTAGTCTTTTGATTTATGCATACAGTTAATCATTACCTCTTCAAAATATTGATTATTATTAATTAAATTTTTGATTGAAGTATTTACATTGTGATAATGTAATCCATCAACCAAATATCCGTTCTCTTCATTTACTATAATTTCTTGCATTGAACCATTATTGGTTGTCAAGACTGGAACGCCCATTGAGTTTGCTTCAATTGCAACGAGGCCAAACGTTTCATACTGTGAAGTGTGGATTAATAATTTTGCTTTGTTGAGTAGGTTTCTAATATCAACTTGAGGTAAATTTCCTAAAAACTCTACATGCGTATCTAAAGAAAGCTCTTTGACACTTTCTTTAAGTTTCAATAAATATTCTTCTCCAGAACTTCCGCTAGGGCCACCGACAAAATAACACATAAAATTAGTTTCGATTTCTTTGAAAGAATTTAAAAACCTTAAAGTCTCTAGCTGACCTTTCTGTTGTTGTATCCTTCCAATAGATAAGAAAATATTTTCTCTTTCAATACTTTGGTCTACTACAAATAGTTCATAATCAACTCCGGGATTTATTTGTTTTATCTTTTGACTATCTACTTGATAGCTTTCTGAGATTAAAGTCTCCTCATAATTAGTAGATGCAGTTACAAACTTAGATGAAGACATTACTATTTTTTCACAATCAGCTCGCTCTTTGTTATACCCGTCTAAGAAAACTCCTAAGCTATGAGAGGTAAAAATATAAGGTATGTTATATTTTTTTGAAATATCTTTAGCAATTAAACCTGACATCCAGTAGTGAGCATGGATAATATCAAACTGTTTCAAGTCTAAGACCTCCTCTAATCTTTTATTAAATTCAATTAAATGTATTTCTTTATCATCAGTAGGAATATCGGGTTCAAATAAATTAAGTGAACAAAATTCTAGATTTTGATTCTTAAAACTTTCAGCTTTTTCTGCAGTTACGACAGTCACATTATGATTTTGTGAAAGATGTTCTGAAATCTGTTGAACATAAACATTCAATCCTCCTGAATCAAATTGCCCAACACTTCCAAAAGGGGCAGTGTGATAGCTTATTTGTAAAATATTCATATATTCATCGTCATGTCATAAAGCTGGACCGAGTTGCCACCTAAATCGTATTTATACCTCTCTGTACCCTTTAAAAAATCAAAGAAAGACATTTTTTCACTTATTAGTTTTTGAATAATTAAATCATTGATAACAATCCCTGGATTTATTGAGTTAAATTCATTATTTCTACTGGAATTATAAAGATAACATCCAAGTTCATTTTCATAGCAAAAGGCGGTTGAGAGCACACCTTTATCAGTTTCTAAGTAGTAGATTTTCCAACCATCTAATTTCAAAAGAGAGTCGAAGTAATTTTCAACTATTTCAGTCATAAACTTACCCTTCTCACCTGCTGACTGTCTGTGTTGAGAAATAAAAGTATCAAAGATATCTCTGTCTTTGGATTCCTTTAATGCCGGTGAACTAATTTCGTCGGCAAATTTTCTTTTTTTTCTCTTCAACTCATGTCTATTCTTTTTTGTTAAGCTTTCTAGGTATTCCTCATATGAATCTGGCAAAGAAAGGTTAACGGAGACATCAGATTTTTTAACCCTTACTGATTCAAACTTTATCTGATTAACCAAATCCTGAACTTGGAAAAAATGTAGAGAGTCAAGATTAATCTTTTTTATCTTATGTTTTTTAATTAATTTAGAATCAATAGAAATATTCGGTCTGTAGTCAACAATTTCTCTACTTCCAATATTTATAATAGAGGATTCCGATATAGCAAAATTTTCAATCTTAACTTCACTGGGATCAATAACCTCATTAGCTAAGTCTAAAAATCTTTTATCAACAAAAGGTGATCTTAAAACCTGTTCTTTCACAGATTCTAGAATAAACCATTTATGACATTTAGTGAATCAACAATATAGAGTGAACAAATAAAAGCAAAAAGATAGTCGAATATATATATCTGATTGGATAGCCTAGATGTCAACTCGTATTCATATCTTACTTTTATAAACATAAAGGTTAAGAATGTTGTAAAAATTGCAGTGGCAGTGGCAGCAATTAATACATGTATCATTACAAAATCATAGAAACTACTTATTCCCGAAAAAATGATAAAGACTAAAAAGAAATTAAAAAAGAACTGGAAGTTGCCAAATTGAATATTGAAATAAGTTGCTAGGGTTTTTAAAAATAATAAAAGAAGCATCATGAAAGATACATAAATAATATTTTCCTGAAAAACACTGCCTACAATAAATCCATTAACCAACATGGCTATGACCGTAGCTAATAAAGAGTTTCCAATTTTATAAATATTGATATCAGGCTGGATCATGAAATACAGTATTGCCAGAATTAATGCTCCAACAAAAAGATACGATAAATCTGTGTCTGGAGAGAGACTTTTAATACTCACAGTTGAGAACGCAATAAGTAAGAGCACTAATACGACATAAAACTTTTCAGTGTTAATATCAAATTGTCCAACAAGCATTTCAGTAAGCCAGATAAGTGTAAGGCCAACAAAGCATGCTGAAATTAGTGGCGTACTAGAAATAACTATTCCAGCAAATATTGCTACAGATAGAATATATTGAAAATATCTTAATTGAACTTGAATCATCCTCGCGAAAATTTTACTTGCATAAGCTTGAAAATTAAAGCACTTTATTATATAGTTAATAACACTACATTTAGTGTAGTTTTAAAACATCATACAATATTTAGTTGTAAATGGAGAAAAAGTGGAAGAAGAAACAGGGTTAAGGAGCGAAGTGGAAAAGACAAGTTTAAACAAGGAAGAAGTAACACAACAGGAAGAAATTAATCTCGACGATCCCAAAAACACAATTTTTATTACTAAAAGAAATGGGAAACAGGAACCGATAGATTTAGAAAAAATTCATAGAGTTATTTTTTGGGCATCTGAAAATTTAGATGTCTCCCCTTCTCAAGTTGAGCTCAATTCACAAATTCAGTTCTACAACGGCATTACAACTGAAGAAATTCACGAAACAATGATAAAAGCTGCTGCTGATCTTATTTCAACCGAATCCCCTGATTATCAATACCTTGCAGCAAGACTCCTAATATTTCATTTAAGAAAAAAAGCTTACGGGCAGTTTAAACCACCTTCTGTTTATGAACAGGTCGCAAAGATGGTTGAGGAAGGTAGATACGATCCTGAGCTGCTAACAGATTATACAGAGGAAGAGTTTTCAATCATGGATGGATTTATAGATCACTGGCGTGATATGAAATTTACTTATGCTGCAGTAAAACAGCTTGAGGGGAAATATCTTGTACAGAATAGAGTTAATGGAGACGTATACGAAAGTCCTCAATTTATTTTTCTTCTTGTGGGTGCTTGCCTTTTTTCCAAATACCCTAAAGAAACAAGACTTGATTATGTTGAGAGATTCTATAATGCTGCATCAACATTCAAGCTCTCATTACCGACCCCTATAATGTCTGGAGTTAGGACCCCAACACGTCAATTTAGCTCATGTGTCTTAATTGAGACAAGTGATTCTTTAGATTCTATTAATGCTACTTCCGGAGCAATTGTCCGTTATGTAAGCCAAAGAGCGGGAATAGGAATCAACGCAGGAAGAATTAGAGCAATAGGTAGCCCTATCCGTAATGGAGAGGCTTTCCATACAGGATGTATACCATTCTACAAGCACTTTCAATCAGCGGTTAAAAGCTGCTCACAAGGAGGAGTTCGAGGAGGAGCTGCAACCTTGTTTTACCCACTCTGGCATTACGAAGTAGAGGACTTGTTGGTATTAAAGAATAACCGTGGAGTTGAGGAAAATAGAGTACGACATATTGACTACGGTGTTCAATTTAATAAAACAATGTATGAAAGACTTATAAAAAATGAAGATATCACTCTGTTTAGTCCTTCTGATGTCCCTGGACTATATGATGCATTTTTTGAAGATCAGGATAAGTTTGAAGAACTATATGAACTATATGAGGCAAATCCAGATATAAGAAAGAAATCAATTAAGGCTGTTGAACTTTTTTCATTGTTTATGAATGAAAGAGCAAGCACAGGAAGAATATATCTACAAAATGTTGATCACTGTAATACTCACGGAGCATTTGATCCTTCTGTTGCTCCAATTAGACAAAGTAACCTATGCCTTGAAATAGCTCTTCCTACAAAACCACTCAGCAATGTTGATGACCCAGATGGCGAAATAGCTCTATGTACTTTATCTGCATTTAACCTTGGGGTAATTAAAGATTTAGAAGAGTTAGAAGATACAGCTGAATTAATAGTTAGAGCACTAGATGGCTTACTAAGTTATCAGGATTATCCTGTTCCAGCAGCAATTCATTCGGGCAAAAGAAGAAGGACCCTTGGAGTTGGGGTTATCAACTATGCATACTATTTAGCAAAGAACGATGTTAAGTATTCTGATGGTTCTGCAAATAACCTAACTCATAAGCTCTTTGAGTCTATTCAGTATTACCTACTCAAAGCCTCCAATGAGCTAGCTAAAGAACAAGGTGCATGTGAACTCTTCCACGAGACAAACTATGCAAAAGGACTCTTACCAATAGACACATACAAGAAAGATGTAGATGATATATGTGATGAAGAGCTTCACTTAGATTGGGAGCAACTTAGAAGCGACATCAAAGAACACGGTTTAAGAAACAGCACGCTCACTGCGCTTATGCCTGCAGAAACCTCTGCACAAATCAGTAATGCTACAAACGGTATCGAGCCGCCAAGAGGTTATGTCTCTGTGAAGCAGAGTAAAGATGGAATCATGAAACAGGTTGTTCCAGATTTTGAAGAGTTGAAAGATAAGTATGAACTGCTATGGAATATTCCAGACAACAAAGGATATCTAGAGTTAGTAGCAATTATGCAGAAGTTTGTAGATCAAACTATCTCAGCTAATACAAATTATGATCCAAGCAAGTTTGAAGATGGAAAACTGCCACTCCAAAAAATGATTCAAGATATTTTAACAACCTACAAATTAGGTATTAAAACACTTTACTACCACAATACAAGAGATGGCTCTACTGATGCACAGGCAGAGAAAGAAGTAGCGGCCGAACAAAAGACTGTGGAGGAAACAGAAGAGATTTCTACCAATGAGTATAAAGAAAATACTGATTCAACAACTTCTGATAAATATGGAGAGGTAGATTACATACAAGAGGATCCAGATGATTGTGGAGATGCTTGTAAAATATAAGGAAGCGAGGAAATAATGGCATATTCTACATTTAGCCAAGAAAAAAATGATGCACTCCAAGAACCAATGTTCTTTGGAAACCCTGTAAATGTTGCAAGGTATGATCAACAAAAATTTGAGATATTCGAAAAACTAATCGAGAAACAATTAAGTTTCTTTTGGAGACCTGAAGAAATAGACGTCTCAAAAGACCGTATTGATTATGGAAAAATGTCCGATCATGAAAGACATATATTTATTAGTAACCTGAAGTACCAAACACTTCTAGATAGTATCCAGGGAAGGTCACCTAATGTAGCTTTACTACCATTAGTTTCACTCCCTGAGCTTGAGACATGGATAGAAACATGGGCTTTTAGTGAAACTATTCATAGCCGAAGCTATACACACATCATTAGGAATATTACTAATGACCCATCACTGATTTTTGATGACATTGTTGGAAATAAAGATATTGTTGAGAGGGCTGAATATACATCTCGCTACTATGACGATTTAATCAACTATCAACAAGCATATAACCTTCATGGCGAGGGTGTACATAAAACAGATGTGGGTGAACTTGATATCAATATGCGTGATTTGAAAAGAAAGTTATACATGTGTTTGATGTCAGTAAATGTACTTGAGGCAATAAGGTTTTATGTTAGTTTTGCTTGTAGTTTTGCTTTTGCTGAACGAGGCTTAATGGAAGGCAATGCAAAAATTATTAAATTAATTGCTCGAGATGAACAGTTACACCTATCAAGTACGCAACATATGATTAATCTTATACGAACTGGTCAAGATGATCCAGAAATGGCTGAGATTGCAGAAGAGTGTAAACAAGATGCAGCTGATATGTTTAAAGAAGGTGCAGAACAAGAGAAAGAATGGGCCGAGTACTTATTCAAAGATGGATCAATGCTTGGATTGAACAAAGAAATCCTATGTCAATATGTAGAATATATTACTGACGTAAGAGTAAAAGCAATTGGCATAGACCCAATCTTCAATGTAACTAAGAATCCTATCCCGTGGATGAAGACTTGGTTAGCTAGTGATACAGTCCAGGTAGCACCTCAAGAAGTAGAGATTAGTTCATATTTAGTTGGACAAGTAGATAGTGAAGTTAACGTTGAAGACTTGGGAGACTTCGAGCTTTAAATTGCATACAGTCTAATGAATCAAAAAGTAACTGTAACAGTTAATGGCTCTACTGAAATAGTTTGTAACAAAAATGAAAACTTACTTCGTGTTCTGGAAAAAAATGGTTATGAAATTGAATATGAATGTCAGGAAGCACACTGTGGTACATGTAGGACTGTTATGACTGAAGGTGAGGTTGAGTATGCTTTTGAACCCGTAGCGTATATTGGAAAAAATGAAGTTTTACCATGTTCCGCAATTATTAAATCAGACCTAAACCTTACTGTTGAATGGTAGGAAGTTACCTACAAGCTTTTGCATCATCAACTTTATTTCCACAAATTTCATAAACTTTACCAATATTTCCTTCAATATTTTCTGGATTTGAATTAATTTCATTAAAAATGATCGAAGATTGAATCATATTTAAAGCTAACAAAAAAATTAAAAGCAACTTAATAATTTTTCTAATCTTAATATTTTGATATTTTGGCAACATGGTGACAGTTAATGGGATATAAACCAAAGGCCAAAAAGATACAACATATCTAGGGTAAAGATAAAGGTCGGAAATAATGAATAAAATTCCAGTAATAATAAACGGAGAAAAAAGGATAATGTCCCTAAATTGATAAGAGAAAATTAATGCAACATTCAAAACAACTAAGGCACCCACAAGTAAACCAGCTGTAAGACTTATATTACTCATTAGCGAATTGGAAAAAAAATCAATCCCAATATCAAACTTGATATTTTCTAATTTTAAATATTGGAACATAAGCACCCAATATGCGGATTCGCCTTGAGAGGAAAGCAAATTATTTGACTGACCCAACTGTGTTATTACTTTGTAAATCCATTGAGAGGAAATGACAATTCCAGTCAAGCTACCGTAAACAAAGTATTTTATTTCATTTTTGTTTTTTTTGAAATAAAGCAAAACTAAAAAGGAGATAGATAATGAATACAAAATAGCTGTAGTATGCAAGGTGACTAATATCCAAATAAAACAACCCAGTAAAAAATTATCTATTTTTGTTTTCCTTTCAAACAATAATAAAAATATTATTAAGTAGCCTGCCATTGTGATTGGACCTCCATGAGTCCAAAGCTTTCTGATAATCAATAATGAGTAAGGGTTTGTAATCCCTAAAGCTAATGTAAACAAAATAAAAAGTTTGTTTTTTGAATTCAAAATTCTTGAACTAAAAAGAAAAAGAATTGAGATTGGAATTGCTGTATATAGAAGCCTCAATGATATTGGAGAAAAATTATTATCAAATAGCAAATAGGTTAGCATACCAACAAATCTTGTAGGCAGCATAGAGTGATTTACGCCTCTACCTTCATCTGGTGTTTTTAATTTTAGAGTTTCTTGGAAACTTTCTGGTTCAGATAGATACTTAACCGCAAGCTGTTCATCATTTTTGAATTCAATGCTGTCCGGAAAATATAAAGATAAAAAAATACCATATAAAATTGCGGTAAGCAGATATATATTTATTTTTTTCATAACCTAATTATTCAATTATACTCATTTAAGCAAAGGGCGCTTAGCTCAGTCCGGCAGAGCGCTTCCCTTACAAGGAAGAAGTCACAGGTTCAAATCCTGTAGCGCCCACAATTAAATTGAGCTTAATACAAAATATGTTACGGAATATTGAATGAAAATTGGTCTAAATAATATACATCATGTGAACCAGCATTGCTCAAATCATCATAAATAATTTGACCATTGTTTTTAAATGTTGTTTTCGATAATCCATCAAATACATTTAGCTCTGTAAGAATATATCTATATCCAGACTCCCAGTCTGAAAGCCTATAAGCTGTACTGGAAGTAATTGAATTAATATTGATACTAAATTCTTTACTATCATTTATTGGAAAAAAGACACTTCTATTTGTTGTCGATTTAGAAGTTCCTGAAATTGGTAACATTTGAAACTTAATTTCTATAAACTCTAAATTTGAAGATCCTTTTTCTAATCCAGTAAAGCTGAATATCACCTGGGAACCAGAAGAGATATTAATATTCTTTGGACCAGTGTTAGCAAAGCTTCCTGTTTCAACATTAATGCTATTTAAATTCGGAGGAATATAGGTGTTGTCTGATTGGTTGACAACAAAAGACTTGTTGAAAATTAAACCTGTTGAATTTTTAGTTGAGTTTGAAGCAACAACTGATTTTCCCTGCTCCCTCCATGAAAATGTTTTTATTTCTTCAAATAGGTATCGGTCATTAGGGCAACCATCTAAAGTAAATTTATAACTTTTAGCTTCATCATTTAACCTCAATTGAAATCTCTTGCCGGTTTCAGTTCTGAGAATTAAATAAGCGTAATTACTATTGACTCTATAATTTTCAGGATTTTTTATCTTCTTCACACTCGCACTAGATAGGTGTTTTTTGGGCTCAGTATTATTGAAACCCCTTTGAACTGTATATTTATTACTATCTTTTGATAATACTTTCATAACTTCATTGTTAATTACTAACAAATCACCAACTTCAGCTTGGTCATCATTTACAAGAGATATTTCATTGTCATCTACTTGTATATCATTAGGAGTTGAAGGTTTAGCATCATAAGATCCTTTAGTAATATATGATATAAAAATTTCGTCACTTGTTGACAACGCTTCACTACTTCCTACATTTTTATTGTTTTTAGTAAAGCTTAAGATCTCAACTTCAACACTACCAGAATAGGTCTGTGAAGATACAGTTCCATTATTAAACTCTCTTGGAGACGAAGATTTTATTATCTGACCACTATAGTTTTCAGCAAAGGAAAAAAACCAATATCCGGTCTTAAGATTTTTCTTATTAAATGTAGCTACAGTCTTGCCTGAAGACACAGTAATTTTTTCTGGAATAATTTCAGTAGTTTGGCTACTAAAAGGTGATATAAAATAGAATTTAAATCCATCATCTCCATTGCCAATAATTTCAATTTCAACCTGGTTATTTGTATTTGTAGAAATTCTAGCAGTATTAGATGACTGAGAGTAGATTGAGGGAAGAACAGAAGACTCTGGAACAACTCCATTAGAAAAATACCCTTGTGCGTTGCTTGTCAAATTGTTGTAATAAGGCGTTCCACAAATTGATGAAGGGTTGCTGACGCCCTTAAAAATAGATATTGGATTATTAGTGTCTATACCAATAGCAGGAATATATCCGAATTCTTCGCTAGAGTTACTTACCGGAATTACTGTAGTAGTTGTGGTAGATGGTGACGTAGTAGAAGTTGTATCGTCGTCTTCCGGTGATTTAACTATCGTTGTAGGTGGAGGTGTATAAGTACCTACCTCCTCTTCGCAACCAGTCCAACTTTTCATTACACTTATTGTGATTGGACCTAAATCTCCATCAGGTTTTAATCCAGCATAAGATTGAAATTTTCTTAATGCCTCTATACTTTGATTACCAAAATATCCATCTTCTTCACCAGCATTAAAACCATATCTATTTAAAAATTTTTGTACTTCGATATTTTTTTCTAAATTTAAATTACTATTATCGTCAGAAACGCAATTTACGACTTCAATTATTTCAGATATTGTTGTAGTTGTTGTTGTTTCAATTACTGCTTTTGTGGTTGTGGTAGATGATGGTAAATCTTTGACCTCAACGCTTTCTTCTCCACCACAAGTTGCGATTAATAAAATAAAAATAAGGAGTTTGAATTGTTTTGCTAAATGAATGATTTTTATGTTCATGAGTTATAAATATTACTTTTAGCTTAATATCATTTTTTGAAAATTATTTAAAAATTTTTTAATGAGTGAAAATATTCTATTCTTTATTGTCGAATAATAAAGCTAAGGAAAATATGAAGACACCTAAAAAAGCTGCAAATAGACCCGAAAGAAATAAAGGATTTCTATGAACAAAAACATCTTGTATTAATTTTTGATAGACAACAAAAATATTCAATATAAATGATACAAAAAATAAATAGAATGATAACTTACCTAAAGCATATCTTTTTGTTTTTGTAAATCCTTGAGAAAGATAAAATTGTATACCATCAACAAATACAGGAACAATCCTATTAAGTCCATAGTTTGACTTTCCACTTTTACGGTGCTTGTGGTCTGTTGCAACTTCAACAATATTGAAATTCCTTTTTTCTAACATAGGAACTATAAATCTATGTAGTTCTCCATCTAGCTTGATTGAATCAATAGCTTCTTTTTTAATAATTTTTAAACTTGATCCTAAATCTTTAAAATTAGATTTTGTGAAAAACTTTAAAATAAAATTCGCAAGCCTTGAGGTGATTCTTTTACTTGAAGAATCTTTTCTTTTTTCACGAAAAGAAATGACTGCATCGTATTTTTTCTCATCTATTAAAAATCGATCATAAAGCTTTCTAAGTTCACTAGGGGGATTTTGTCCATCTCCATCTAATAAACCTATAACTTTTCCTCTACTGTGGTTTAAACCTGATTTAATTGATTGTGTTTGTCCTTTATTGAAATCATTTCTTAAAATAATTAATTGCTCTTCTTTTAACGAGCTCTCTATAGCTTCTTCAAGTCTTACATGACTTCCATCGTCTACAAGAATTACCTCATAATTTTGAACATCCCCAAAGTGTTCATACAACTCATTTAATAGGGAGTTAATTGATCCTTCTTCATTAAAACACGGAACAATAATCGAAAGATTTATTTGGCTCATATATTTAAATTGTAGACTATAAATTGCTATTTTGAATTAATATTTATACATGTGTGGAATTGTTGGATTTGTATCTGATCGTAAAAATGAAGAATTAATAAGTAGCCTAGCTAACTCACTTAAACACAGGGGTCCGGACAAGGTCTCGTACAAAATCGTTGAATTTAATAATAAATACTTACACCTTGGAAGTGCAAGGCTTAGTATTACAGGTCTAATTGATGGCGATATGCCGATGGTAGATGAGTATCAAAATGCACTTATATATAATGGTGAAATATATGAGCTTAAAAAACTTAGAGAGCAATTTTCACTTAATATAGAGAGTAAAAGTGACACACGTCATTTATTCAAATTTTTAAAAAATTATCAAACGAAATACCTTGCTGATTTGAATGGAATGTTTGCATTTTGTTATTTTGATAAATTGAATGAAAAAATTTATTTGGCAAGAGATAGGTTTGGAATCAAACCATTATTTTATGGTCATTCTGATGATTTTGATTTATTTTTCTCTTCTGAAATAAAGCCTTTAACAAAAAATGGAATGTTAGGAAATTCTATATCTGAAGATACATTTAATAATTTTATTTTACTCGGAGCTCTGGACCAGGGGTCAAATATAATTGACAACTTAAAGACAGTTCCCCCGGGAAGTGTTCTAGAGTATAAAGATAAAAAAGTTGAAATAAAGGAATACAATAAACACATTTTTGATGGTCGTAACGATAGTGGTCATTCTTTTTCTGAAATTTTTAAAACAACTTTAGAGGACCAGTTAACTGCAGAAGTGCCTGTAAATGTTCTTTTAAGTGGAGGTATAGACTCTACATTAATTTCAACATTTGCTTCAAAATACTCAAACAAATCCGTAACAGCGTACTCGCTTGGCTTTGAAAATGAGAAGTATAATGAGCAAAGTAAAGCTGAAAATATTAGCGAACAATTAAATATTCAGTTAAGAAAGTTTGTGTATCCCTCAAAAGATAATGAAAATATTATTGAAGAAATTTTGGAAATCCTGCCTGAGCCGATTGCTGATCCAAGTATTATTCCAACCTACTACTTAAATAAAAAAGTTGCAGAGCATACAAAGGTTGTGTTATCTGGTGATGGAGCAGATGAGTTGTTCGGTGGATATCAATGGTATAGAGCTGGAAAATTGACAGAATTGATACCAAATTATGCTTTATTGGGTTTGAAAAAGATTCTTAGTATTTTTTTAAACTCGAAAAACAGCTACATATCATTAAATGAAAAGTTAAAGATTGTGACATCTTCAAGAAATAGCAGTACTTTAGTAAAGCTATTGTTTTGGCAAAATTACTTACCCCACCTTTCATTTGAAGAAAGAAAGGTTTTTTATGAACGTTTTTTGATTAAACAAGGATTTGATAATTTAAATAACACTGAGTTAATGAGTCAAGTTGATATTAAAAACTATCTTTATACAAATATATTAAAAAAAAGTGACCTTGCATCGATGTTAAACTCATTAGAAGTAAGGCCTGTATTTTTAGACAATAGAATTTACAATTTTTCAAAGACTTTAAAGTTAAACGATAATGTAAATTTATTTAATGAAAAGAAATTTTTAAAAAATCAACTTCTTTTGGAATTCCAAAATTATGAAATAAAGAAAAAACAAGGGTTTTCTCACGACTTTGGGGGTTGGTCTGACGATATAGCTATTCCCTATTTGAAGAAAAACTGGAATGACCTAAAGCATATAAACAACTTACTTAAATACCTGCAAAATTCTAACGATAATAATTATCTTAAATCACGTTACATATGGCGATACTATTCATTTCTAAAGTGGATAGAAAACAATAGAATATCGATTAACTAGGTAATTTAGTTGCGATAGTAGTCCAGCTATATTTGTCTCTATGGTAAATTTCATCTATTTTAAATCCTGCATTCTCAAGTAGCTCAATTGTCTCTTCTTTTTTATAATATTTAGAGTACTTAGGATTCAGTTGATCAAAAATTACGTAAACTCTATGTGTAAAACTAAATTGTGAAAATACATTTAAAAAGTATTGTTTTAAAGGTAAATTAAAGAATTTACACAAATAACCATATGTATAGGTTGTTAAAGCTAGAAAATATGATATTGCTTCTACTAAGAAGTCTGGAATCTTGGATAGGAATTTACGAAGATTGTTAAATATTAATATGTAGAGCTCATTATTTTCATATCCATACACCCACATTACAAATTGACCATTTACTTTTAAGCTTCTGTATATATTTTCAACAGCAGCATCGGCTCTCGGTATATGATGAATAACCCCTAAAGAAAAAACATAATCAAACTGTTCATTGATTTCCATTTTGGTGGAGTCTATTTTTAAAAATTCAATTCGTTCATCTTGAACATTTTTTTGAGCAACATGTATAGATTCCGCAGGGTCTATAGCAGTGACCTTATCCGGATTAAATTTTAAAAAGTTTTTAAGATACCTACCAGAGCCACTCCCTACTTCACATATTTTTTTGTTCTGTATCTTCTCTAAATCAAAAGGATGTGTAGATTGCTTTAAGAGTAGCTGTGAACCCCAAACACCTTCAATATTTGAATGTCTGGTGAACTGCATCCCAAAATCGTCAACCGAATCTTGTACCACGTAAGTCCTTATAATGTTTATTTAATAGTAAATTTAACATTTATTATTAATAAAGTATTTTATTAGAAAAATTTAGTAAAAATTACTAATTACTTATTATTAGAAATTATGAGAATATTAAAAAACATTCTTACACTCACATCAATACTCTTGTTTATTTTTGTAATTACTAATCAACCTCGGTCAATAACGAAGAACGATGCTTTGATACATTGTGAGATAACAAATATGATGATATTTAATAATCTAGATCCCTACCTTGAAGAAAATATAGAGAAGGTAATTCCTAATAACTTTATAGTAAGTTCAAATAAAATAGGAACTAACTATCTTCCCTTCGTTGTTAAAAGTTTTCAAATTTTTTGTCATCCATATATAGATTGGGTTGAAAACTATAAATATTTTTTAAGTTGTATACCTTTGTTGTTAATAATTTTTTGGAATGAAAAATCTAAACTAGCAAATTTTATTTTATTGCTTACTGGGTTTAATGGTTTCTACCAAGCCCTGAGAAGTGGTAATATTTCAATAGTTTCACAACTGTTATTAATTTTATTTTTTATATCTATATTTAAAAAACACTACAAAATAGCATCTGGATTATTTGCAATGTTAATTTATATAAAATTAACATTGATTCCAATATGGCTGTTTTTAATTTTTGGAATCAAAAATAAAAAAATTAAAGAATTTATAACCAGAAGTGCTTTATTTTTTTTATTTATGGTCGTAATGACATTTGTTCTAGAAAGGGAACTATTCAATACTTGGATTCAGTATTTTAATATATTTTCTAATTCAGAGAATATTAATTCTTTTAGTGTGTTTGATGATATATTCGGAAACTACTACGACACGCCATCAGTTCCAAATCTTCTATATTATTTATTTGAATTGAATTTATTAATCTTTGTTTTTTTCTCTTCACTATTAATATTTTTAATTTTTTCAATTTTAAAAAACTTTTTAAAACATCAAAAAAATACTGAACAAATAATACTCGACTCTTTTTTAATATATTTAATATTGAATCCATACTTTAGAACATATCATCTAATTGAAATAGCTATATTTTTATGTTTTTATTTTTACAAACAAAGCCATAATGAAATAATCTTAATATTTTTAGTTTCAATAATTCCTCAATTGACATTATTAAAATTAATTAAATTTAGTAATGTCATATTTGAAGAAATATTCATTAGCCTTTACGCTCCTTTGATAGTTGTAATAATTGCTATTAATAATTATTTACAAAATAAAAGAATCAAAAAAGAGACCTCTAACTAGTATTAGAAAATATGTTATTAACTTCTAATTCTTTTCTTTTTTTATTCCTTCCTGTTTCTTTAATGATTAATTTTTTTAATATTAATAAAAAAATTAAAACAGTATTCCTTGGAGTGGTAAGTGGTTATTTTTATTTTATCGATAACGGATATCTTATAGTAATTTTAATATTTTTATCAATCCTGATGAAGTACCAAATACAAAATCATAATATTAATAATTTTATATTTATCTCTTTACTTTTATCTCCTCTTTTTGTTTTTAAATATTCTTTTGTGTTTTTTAAATTATTTCAAATAGATGTTCCGGTGTATATTCAAAATAATTTTCCTATAGGTCTTTCATTTTTTACATTTCAAGCCATTGCTTATTATTTTGACAAAGAAAGATTGCGTCGTGAGGAAAATTCTTTTGAAATATTTACATTTTTGACTTTTTTTCCCCAACTACTAGCAGGACCAATTGTTGATATAGCTACTTATAGAAAGGGGGTTTCTAATACCAATACAAGTTATGATTTTTTCCTGGAGGGAACATATCGAATCTCCATCGGTCTTCTTAAAAAATTTTTTTTAGCAGATACACTATCCCAAGTCACACTGATATATACTGAAAGTCTTTTTGGCTTTAATTTTTCTTATTTATCATCAGCAATATTAATACTGAGTTATACATTTCAAATATATTTCGATTTTTCAGCATACTGTGATATAGCTATTGGTATTGCATTACTATTTGGATTTAAATTACCAGAAAATTTTAATAAACCATACTTATCGAGTTCATTTCAAGAATTTTGGAGAAGATGGCATATAACACTTTCAAACTTTTTTAAAAATTTTATATATATTCCACTTGGAGGAAATCGAGTTTCAAGAATTAAGCACTACAGAAATCTATGGATTACATTTTTATTGACTGCACTTTGGCATGGTGCAACATTTAATTTTATTCTCTGGGGAGTGTTGCATGGTTTTTTTCTAACTTTTGAAAAATTAATAAATTTTAATAAACTCTTTTCAAATAGATTAATAACCTTCATGCTTGTTTCCTTAACATGGGTACCATTTTTTTCACTTAGTTTTGGAGATACCATCAATATACTTTCTTCTTTATTTGTTTTAGATACTTCGAGTGATACCTTTTTACCAATACTGTTTCAATTCATAAATTTTAAGTTTTTGATTGTAGGTATTATTTGTGCTCTATCTTTATTAAATATAAAAATAAACTTTAAATTTAAAAATAGCTTTCTATTCACTATCCCTTTATTTATTTTATCTATTTTTATAGTTCTTTCTTCTTCCGTAGATCCATTTATTTATTTTAGGTTTTAATAATGAAAAAATATATTTTAATGCCAATAGTTATAATTCTTCTTTTGTCTGTAACAGTTTCAGGTATTTATTTTCCACCTGAAAATAGCTACAGTTATGTGAATTCAATTGAAAGTCTCGGTGAGCAAAGAAGCATAACTAGATTAATCTTTTCAAATAATAGAAAGGAATTAAAAAATAAAATAGATTCTTACGTTTTTGAATCAAAGTTAAGGAATGATGCTTTAAACATTCTGGCATCAGCAAGTTGGAACTTGCAAGATGATTTATTTCTGGATACACAATTTTTCAATACAGAAATTTTTTATGGAGTTGATGGAGAACTATACCCAAAAATTAACGAATGTGAATTAATTACAACAGAAGAAAAACTCAAAATTAAATCAGAGTATAAAAGTAAGTTTATATTTTTATTAGTTCCAATGAAACAGGAAATAGAAATTGCCAATCTCAACTATTTACAAAAAAAATACTTGTGTGATGCTTACAAAATTAATTTTTATAAATTTACCAATATTAATAAAGACATAAGAATTATAGATTTATATAAATCTTTTAGTGGAGGTGAAAAGTACTATGAACAGGGAGATACTCATTGGAATAACCTTGGATTAAACCTAGCTTTAGTTGAACTTCTTTCAAGCTTGTACCCAACAAATAATTTCCAATATCAACAAAATGGCACATATATTGAAAATAATAAAGTTCTTGAAAGGCTTGGTTTAATAAAAATAGATAAAATTTCTAAAAGATATGAAATATCTCCTGAACCAACTTCTAAAAAAAGAATATTAATAATACACGATTCTTTTTTCAACAGTTTATATAGCCCAACAAGTTATTTGGATAAATATTTTCAAGTTGATTATTTAAATTGGTCTAAAAATATAGTTCAAAATGATGAACTTTATAGTGAGTATGATTTTGTAATACTTGAGTCATCTATTGATATATTTTTTAAAGAAAGAATTCTTTTTTTAAAGGATTAACTCCTTAGAATATTGATTAAAGATTTATGAATTTACTAATAAACATCACTAAAACATTAAGACCCTGGCAGTGGATAAAAAATATTTTAGTTTTTACCGTATTTATTGGTGCGGGACTAAATGATATTAATTACTTTTTTAAATTATTAATATGTTTTTTTGCAATATCCCTGATGGCGTCAGCAGGTTATGTTATTAACGACTTAATTGATGAAAAGAGGGATATTAGCCATCCAATAAAAAAAATGCGTCCAATTGCTAGTGGTTCAATATCAAAATTTCAATCAAGAATAATTCTTACTACATGTATTTTTCTTAGCTCAATTATGTTTAGTCAAATTAATTTAAGTGTTGTAATTTTAGGATTTATATATTTACTTCTAAGCATAACTTACACTTTTAAATTCAAATTAATTAAATTTGTGGACAGCTTAAGCATTTCGTCTATGTTTTTACTGAGAGCTTTTATTGGTAGTGAGGCTATAAATATATCAATTTCAAAATACTTGTTTTTATTTATTTTTAGTTCTAGTTTTATGCTTGCATTAGGTAAGAAAATTTCTATTAAATCTAATAGCGAAATAAAAAATGATTATAAAACCTACTTAGACAAAAGCTATTCAACTGGTTTTTTAGTTGGCCTTTATAAACTATTTATGGGCTGTTCTGTGACGGTATACGGTAGCTGGCTATTCAATAAGTTTGATGTACACGGCTATGTTGAGATTGTATTAATTGTAATTATTATCTTTTCGGTTTATTTTGTATTTAACATAATATTGCAAAATTCTATGAATGCAAAAATGGAAGATATATCGATAGAAATGTTTAAAAATAAAAAAATTACAGCAAATATTCTCTTAATTTTACTAGTTTCAATTTTCGCAATTTATATTAACAATTAGGTGCCGCATTATTCCAAGCTTCTTTGATACTAAAAATAGCATTATCAATATTAAAGTCAAAATCTTTGCCCTTTTCTGCTCTATTTTTTAAATCTTGTAATAAATAACCTTCTTCGATAAAAACACCAAAATCAGCAGTGTTTGCATGGTTCGGAATATCAGGTTCTAAAAACTCAACTGACAAAAAGTTACTTACAAATGAAGACACCAATACAAAATACAAAACTGAAGCTTTGATATCAAGATCGGAAATTAAGTATAAAAAACAAATCAAAGCAGGTAGTAAGTGGCCTTTTTCAGTTGGTAGCCTGAGAAAGGATAATTGAAATGCTACAAAGATAATCGACATAACAACTTTATCTGGATTTTTAAAATCAATGTTTTTTAAATTTTTGAGAAAGTAAAAAAAGAGTAAAAATGTTCCAAGAATTCCGAAAACTTGTAATTGTTTATAGAAATAGCGTCCTAGCCTTTCGTAAAGAGTATGGTCTAAATTAGTTAGGTTAAGAAAACATACACCTCCGCCTAATAAGTATGACGGGACATAAAGTATTAGAATTGGAACAATTGAAGTTGATATTAAAAATATTGTTTTCATTTCTTTTTTTTGTAAAAGTAGAAATGCAAAACCAGCCACTAAAAAAATAAGATTCGATAGCCTTATTCCACAACTTAAGATTATGAAGATATAAGAATACAGGTACTTTTCTTTTTTTAAATTTTGTAAAAATGCAAAACCAAAAAAAGCACCAAACACATAATCAATTGTTGAAAAAGCTGAAATCAAATAAACATGTGAAGTAAAAACTATAAGAGAATATATTGGCTTAAATTTACTATCGGGTATTGATTTATAAATATACGCTGTAAAGAATAAGCTAATAAGAAAGTGAATAAAAATTATTAAGTTATTTGGTAATAAACTTAAAAATCCAAGAAAGATTTCATAAACTGGAAAACCTGGAGGTCGTGAGGGTATGTATTGAAATTCATTTAACAAAATCTTGCCCGAAGCAAGGCTTGCATATGAATCCCAATCAGAACTTATGTCTCCATTTATTAAGAAAGGCACAAATAAAATTGTTTGAATTAATAAAATTCCCCAATAGGAAGCTAAATACTTTGAATTTAAGACGTTTTTCAAATCAATATATATAATAATTAAATATTTAACAAAGTTTAAAAATTGAAACAAAATAAAAATAAGCTTCTTTTACCAATATTTTTAGTAGTTCAAAACCTACTTATTTTTTTCTTAACCTATTTGAACTACAACAGTATGAGAGGTACTGACTATACAAGATATCGTAAATATTTAGACTATTTTATTACAAATGATTTATCAAAAATCGAACTTGAATCTGGTGTTAGCTATTACTGGTTTATAAGTAAAATTTTTGATCTTTTAAAAACTCCAATATTCATATCCGAGATTTATATTGAACCAGTAATAACAGCCTCGATTCAAATTGGTAATTTAATTTTTTATATTATTGGAATGTCTGGGCTATATAAGCTTTTACAAAATCTTGATTTTAAATTTGTACAGATAATGAGAATTTTTTTAATAGTTTCTACATTTGTCCCAATAATTGGTGCACGAATGATCTTAAAACCTGAAATTATGGCCTTTGCGTTTCTTCCATGGATTATTTTTTTATATAATAAATTTTTTGAAACTAAAAATTCATTATACATTTTATTTTCTGTACCAATCATATCTATTGTGCTTGTTCTTAAGTCAAGTATTTCCTTTATGATCGCCTTGTCCTTGATCATGCTTTACGGCAAAAAAATATTTGATAGAAGGATTGTGACTTTAAATATCATTTCAGTAATTTTAGGAATTTTACTTATAAGGGAAAATTTCCTAATAAATGGAAACTACATATGGGAGCATATTGTTGAAAATAACTACAACAATAAAGCTAGTTTGAGTTATATTTTTTCCTTTAATCCTTTAGAAATGTTTCGTAATCCCTTTAGAAATTCTCTTAAGGACTCAATGATAGCAATAATTCTTACTGATACGTTTGGTGACTATTGGCAAAGATACTGGTTCCATAAAGATGGTTGGTCTGGTGAGCTATTCCCTGGAAATATTAATTTGATAAGAGTTTCAATAATTATTTCAATATTTTTCTACCTGGCGTCCCTCTACTTTTTAATTAAAGAAAAAAATCACTTTTTAAAAAAATTAGGTTTACTAGGGTATGTAGGAATATTTGCTTTAATTGTAAATGCTATAAACCTTTTTCCTTTTTTAACCAAAAACTTTGATCTCTCAAAGGGTGACCCTATGAAATCACACTTATTCAGTTTTTTAATAATTTTTACATTTATCTACGTTCTTATAAAAATTAATGTCCATACAAATTCAAAAATATTTTTATTTACTTTTATTTTTTTTAATATGTTTTTTTTCTTTATGGCAAAAGGTGTTTCATTTTCTGAAGTTAAATCTTCATCGTTCTTCCTGAACAAAATTCATGTTGTTACACCGTGCATTTCCAGCAAGGGATTAGAAAGCATAATAAGCTTTAGTGATTCTTGGTGTAACGAAGAACAGCTTAGTAAAAGTCTATGCAAGGGTGACTATGATCCTTCTGTTGCACCTTATGAAGAGGATGGGTATATAATCTTTCCTCAGGATTCAACTTTTGTGAAAAGAAATTTAACCAATGGTTATCAAGATGTTACTGTTGCAAATTATTTTGAATGTATAAATTATGCAAGTGGAGGTTTTTTTATTCAGTCATCAAGAGAATATATAAATAATAATAATGAAGGTGTTTTGTTTAATAAACTCATTCTTAGTTTAAGTTTAATTATTTGCTTGTGTTTGCTTATTTTTGATAAAAAAGTTAAATTTAAAATCTGAAAAATCTATACACAATATAACTAACCCAATTAATACATGTCTTGGAAAAAATAATCGTGGGTCGTAAATTAAATAAGGTAAAGCAGCTAAGGCCCAAAATAGTATATTAAATACTTCTTTAAGGTTATGATTATTATGTTTTAATTTGTAGAGTGATACAGATATATTTAGGATAACCAAAATAAAAGCAGTAAAAGTTGGGACAAATCCCATTATATTTCTTATGCTTTCATCAAAAATATTAAAAGTAATATAACCAAAATTATGTAAAAAATCAAAATTGATATTTCGCGTGTATGTTGCTGCAGTGCTGAAAATTACGAATGATTCTCCGTAGAATAAATTGTGTACTAGTGGAAGTAATAAAATTAAAGTTGCATAAATATATTCTTTAATTTTTAAATTTAGAAATATTAATACTGCTGATAAAAGAAGTATTTCTGGCCGAATCAATGTTGCAATAGATAAGAAAAATGAAAATAGTTTTTTATGTTTGTAATATCTGAGACTTAGTAATAAAAACATCAGTGAGACTGTCTCGGACATACCATATAGATACAGTGTTCGCAGATTATCTGAAACTAGGAAAATTATAAGTAGAATCGATAATAAAATATTTTTTCTACTTAAAGTGGAAGCAATAAAAATAGTAATTGATAAAATAACCTTCCAGGATAAACCCCATCCGTCTCCAAAAAAAATATGGACTAAAAATAACATATATCTGTAACCGGGAGAGTACCAAAATACATCTTCACCTCCTCTCAGGCCATCTCCCTCAAAAATTAATCTAGCTTGATTTTCATAAGTTAATATATCTGTACCGGAGGGTTTAATATTAAAGTCCAGTTCATTCCATGGTTCATCAATTAAAAAATAATTTAAAGCTATCAGTATTATTAAAACTGCAAATATAGAAATTCGTTTATATTTTTTAACCCAAAATATACTTATTAAAACTAAATAGCCAATTATTTTTTTATAAAGATTTTCAATATTTTCAATATCGGCCTGAGACAAGATAAATATTAGGATGAAAAGTAAGCTCAGGATTATCATTTCGTTTCTAGGAAGCTTTAAAAACGTTTCCCTGTACACAAAAAATATAAGAAAAATTAAGAAATATTCAAGAAGTCGATATATATCTAAATTCTCTACATTGTTTTTTTCAAAATTAAGCTCACTAACAATCAATTGTGCACTCTTTTTATTTTCTGTAAAAACATTTGGAACATTGAAAGGTCTCGTACTGTCTTTCTTTATATTTTGATCTTTATAAAAATAGTTAATTGTCACAGTATCTGTGTTTTTAGGTATCTTAATAATTTGCGAATTTACTTTCTCATAGGAAGAAGGAAGATAAATTGTACTACTACTTGGTCTGAAGCTTAATTTTACATAACCTACATATGAGACCTCTAGATACCTAGTGCCACTATCTAAGCTTTTGCCAAGTAACATACTAAATGGTAGCCAGTCTCGTCTCAGGTCATAAAAGTTATATGCAGAATGGTTAATATACCCTAGTGGAAGATTTGTTGAATTATGTCCCATCCACTCAAAGTCTTCATTTAATAATTTAAAATTAACTTCTTCAGAATAAAGTGTTGCACTACTAAGAAGATTATCAAAGCTCTTTGTACAACTGGTTTCTATATAATCATATTTAAATTGGGTTTGCCTAGGAGTAAACTCATCCGAAACACAAACCTCCCAGTCGTTAGTAGGTGTAAATATAAGAAAGGTTTTAAAAATTAATAAAAAAGTCAAGATAGCGAGGTGCGTAGCGGAAAGCGTATTGCTCTTTATAATAAGAAATGTAATTAGAAACAAGAAAACAAATTTAGCAAAAGTGTTAAATGGAAGTCCTCCAAGAAAATTTAAATTTTTAGTTGGTAAAACTATTACAAATATAAAAGCAAATTTAAATAATTTTTCATTATTTTTAATATACTTATTTATAGTTAGTTTCAACAATGCAAGACTATGATAATTTAAATTACGGGAAATTTATATATTGATTCAAAATAATATTCTCAAATTAAAAGATAGTTATTTAACAGTTACCAGCCTCACTATTATTATTATATTTTTTGTTCCCTCGCCTTATAAAACATTTACTTTTCCTATAGAAGATACTTGGACATTCCTAACATTGATGTTGCTTATTTTTCTTGGTGGTAAATCTAAAAAAAGCTTGTATATATTCTTGGTTGTAATTTTAGTATTGAAAGTTTATTCAATTATTTTCTCTAATAATTTTTATTCAGTTTGTTACTTAAGTGTTGGAGCCCAAAACCAAAGTAACGAGTGTGTTGAAACGTTTGACCAATACTCAATTTTTACAAATAATGAAATACAATATGAATTAAATATTGATGAAGGCGTTGAGGGAGATGAAAAAACTTATCACGGACATTCTGACTCATCTTGGAATACAGATTACTTAACTGGACTAAATTATGAAAATTCTGTATTTTCTCCATCATCGTCAGTAGGTGAATGGAATTATGACTGGATACCTTTCAGGGTTATCATAAAAAAGAGTTTTAGTAGCGCTACTTCCCTAAATCTATCTTTTTTTGGAGATATAAAAATTTACTCTAATAAAGAACTCATTTATGAAGGATCTAATTATGAAAATATTGAGATTAAAACTTTAAATCTTTTACCTTCAGACGTTTTATTTGAATTTCAATATTTTCCACCTGATTCAAATAATTATATATTGAAAGAAAATTCAAATTTTGAAATAGAAAAACCTATGCATTTTGCTACTTTAAGAATAAATGAAGTCGATACCAATAAGTATTTAGAGCTATTGTTTTTTATTTTTCTTGTAATGATTATCGTATTTACTGAATATAAAAATTTTCAATTTAACAAATCTAATTTTATCAAAATACTCTTTCTGCTTATTTTTAATTATTTGGTATTCATTTTTCTTAATAACCAAATAATTATTTCATTAATACTTTCACTAATAATTATTTGGTTTAAATATTCTGATAAGAAAAATTATCTTATTATCTCTCTAATTTTGTTTCCATTACAAACTCTCAAACTTTTTGACTACGTAGCTTTTAAATTACCCAGAACACCTGGAACTGTACCTCATCATCATCAGATAAAAGCATTTGCTATGAATTTGGATTTGAATTTTACAAATTATTTACGTGGTGGGGATGACCTATTTTACGAACCACCATTGTTTAGGTATATTTTAAACTTTCTTAATCTAGTGTTCGGTGATAACTGGAAATTAGTATGTATTATTTTTTTATTTTTATTACTTTTTACAATTAATAATTTAATTACAAATGAAATCAACCAACTAATCTATTTTTTTGCATTACTTTTGTTCTTTTCTTCTAGTGGTTTCTTAACTCTTCTTATAACTGGCTGGAGTGAACCATTTAATTTTCTAATTCTAATATTTGCAATAAGTAGATTTTTAAATAGTAATGTAGTTGATAAGACTTTTGTTTTTTTAATTTGTACGTCTATTTTGCTAAGACCTGAAGGAATTGTCTACTTATTTCCCTTATTGTTTTTTTTACTGTATAAAACAAAAAGTTATAACTTAAAAATGTTCATACCTTTGTTTATATTGCTCCTCCCAATGTTTCACAACCTTTATTTTGCTGGTGAATTTTACTTGTTTAGTTCAACTGGAAATGAACTAGGATTTTCTGAATCTCTTTCAAAAGACGGGAGTGTGCCTTTTTTAGAAACCCTTAACAACTTTTCACTAAGTAAGCTAAAGGGGATGTTTTTTATCCCATTTAATACGCAAAGCTTAATTTATGTTGGAAATGGATTCTTAATTTTAAATCTATCCTTGCTTATTTATGTTGTTTTCTTTTTACTCTATAACAAAAAAGACACACTTTTTTACTATCTATTATTGCTCCTATCGATTTCGCCCTTTTTTATATACAACATTTTTGACGGCTACCCAAGAAGAGCTCTGACAATAACTCTTGCAGGTATTATTACGTTTTTAATTGCAAAACATAAATTTAAATTAAAGAGTTTATAAAGTCCTTCTTCTAGTTAATCTAAAATTGTGGATAAGAAAATATTTTTACTAGTTTATGGTAGATTTCCGACAGAAAAAGCCTATGGAATCCATGCTGTAAATCAGGCTAAAAGCTTTTCAGATTTGGGATACGAGGTTACGTTATGCTACCCGGCAACTAACAACGTAATGACAATAGATAAAACACCGGAAGATTATTACGAAAAAAAATTCAATTTTCATGTAAATAATGTAGAGTTTCAAGATATTACTTCATCAAAATACTTTAAATATTTGCCAGATATTCTAAAAAAAATACTTTGGCTAATAAGGTCCTATCAATGGTCAAAATTGTTAAAAAAAGACATAGTTAACGGTATTGTTTGGGCTACAAACCCTATTTCGTTATACCCTCATAGAAAATCTAATAATATAATTTTTGAACAACATGGACAAGCAAAATACATTCAAAGATTATTTATTTACTTGTTAAGAAAACACAATTCTATATTTGTTGGAACAACTAAATACTCATATATTAATTTAAAGAAGATAAATAAAAAAAGCATACTACTTCCAAATGCTGTAGATACTGACTTATTTAAACCAAAAAATACCAGTGTTTCTTCAAATCTAGTAGTTGGATATGCAGGAATGTTAGAAACCTATGATGTTGACAAAGGCGTGTTTAAAAGCGTAAAGGCAATTTTAAGTCTTTTAGAGGAAATTAATTTTAATATTGTAATAATCGGTGGCCCAGAAAATAAACTACATGAGATTAGAAAACTAGTTGCAAAATCGCAGTATAAAAACAACTTTACCTTTAAAGACAGGATGAGCCAATCAAAACTTGCAGATGAAATATCTAATTTTGATATTGGCCTAGTTCCTTATCCTAAAAATACACATATGAATAAATTTGCCTCTCCGTTAAAAATATTTGAATACTTAGCATCTGGTGTTGTTTGTCTAGCTTCTGATCTCGAATCTCACACTGATATTAAATTTGAAGGAATGAACTACTTTAAGAATGGTGACTTTAATGATTTTAAAAAAGAATTAAAATCACTACTTTCTAATCCCGGAAGTCTAAAAGAACAAAAATTTTTATTAGCTGAACAGGTTTACAAATTAAGTATTAACAAAAGATCAGAACAATTAATAGATTTCCTGCGCCCGTAGCTTAACTGGATAGAGCATCTGACTTCGGATCAGAGGGTTGGGGGTTCGAGTCCCTCCGGGCGTGCTGTTACTTAGGTTGACAATTGAAAATTAGTAAGAATCAATTAAATACCTATCTATTGCTTCCTCCAGCTCATCAGGATTACAGTTTATTATGTCTTTTATTACTGCTAGTCTCCCAAGTCGTGCATCGACCTTAAAAAATTGTGAAACAATCTGATACTCATCTCTGGAAAAATAATCATCGAACAGCACCATCCATCCAGAGTATGTTTTTAGATAGTCATACATTCTAAGGAGGGTTACTGCTCTGAATCGACCATCAATCATAATTAGATCAGGTTTATCTCTCATAGCAAATTTAGGATCTGAGTAATTTTTGAACTTTATTAGTAAAGATTGTCTCCTAGTGTCGGGAAACAAAGGGTGTCCCCACCTTGATGTAAGGCCAATATTCCTGTATAAATATTTTCGTTTTGATAAATTTTTATTTCCGAGCTGATTGACCTTATTCTTTACAGCATTTAGAAAGAGTAGGTCTGTTTCAATTGTTATATAATCCACACCTAACTTAGAGGCCAAAACAGTTGAGCCACCAGAACCATATTCAAGATAGAATCTTGCTTCTTTTAAGGCATCAGTTAAGAATTTATTTGATTCTTCTTCTAATGAAGGACTCTCCTCTATTGCATAAAATAAACTTCCTATTGGAATGAATTGACTAATAAAACCTAAAACATAAAGGATGTAACGATAAAAAACTTTAATTAAATTTCTCATTACTGAAGAAAACAGAAATCGATCACTTTAATTGCTCTTGCTTCAAGTGAGAGTTCTTTTATTTCGTTTTCTTTCAAATAAGGTGTGTCCTCTTTACTTGATAATTTCAGCGCACTAATAAGGCTTTCTCTTGATTCTAGATCAAAGAAAAATATCTTATCTGAGAACATTAAAGACCGGTGAGCTGGGAAATCTACAGCAACAATTTTCAGTTTTCCACGTAAGTATTCATAATATTTTAATGGAGATGTATATAATTCAGAGTGCTTATTTCCTCTATCATTTATTAAAACTCCTATATCGGAATTTTCTATTATATTTAAGGCATCCCTCCTGTTTTGTTGACCAACAACTGAGATTAAAGTTTGAAGTTCACGTTTTTCAATATCATCTTTAAGTTCTTTAGCAACACTGTTTGGACCGCCGACTATTGTTAGTTCAAATCTCTCTTTAATGTCTTCAGATTCATATATATCTATTATGTTATTTAAGCCTCTAGATTTACCAAATCTTTTTAGGTTTCCTACAAAGACTACTCTTTTCTTATTTCCTAATTTTTTTTCTGTAGCATACTCGCTATCAAAATAATCTTCGTCGTATCCATTAGGAATGATTTCAATTTTATTACTATACAATTTTGGAATCGTTAAATCATCAGCGATAGCTTGAGTTAAACAAATTAATTTTGATTTATCTCTTTTTATCGAGATATTTACAAGTAATTTTCTAAGGTAAGTTAATTGATGACACTCAAAAACAACATGTTGATTTCTTAAGGAAAGAAAGTAATAAACCCAATCGGACCTTGTAAAAAAAACATCAGGTTTAGGATAGTTTTTTAATACGTGCTTTACTGCCCTTCTTGACCAAACTAAGTGACTATATAGATAAACAAGTTTATTAAAGTATTTCACACGACCAAAAGGGAGTTTGTGCTCAAGACCTTCTGTGTAAAATTCTTCTAAAAAGTCATAGTGTTTTTTTAACACGCCTATATCGTCATTACTTTGTTGTTCACGATTGGGAAAGAAAAGTTTTACCTTAGCTCCTTTACGAACTAAATACTTTATATTTGATATGGACTGAATACTGTTAGCAGTATCTGCTGGGAAAGTTTGGTACGTAATATAGTGGATAGTTTTGTTCATAAATTATCTCAATAAAGTATAAGTTTAATTATTTATACAAACTAATAGTTTTTTATATTTTGACAAGTTGATAGACTTTTCTCT
>Ga0181601_10000412_pt1 | contig 34448 bp, 25 predicted proteins | sample 041ome_8_FD_133020 | JGI IMG/M metagenome (GOLD analysis project Ga0181601, IMG submission 133020) | Coastal salt marsh microbial communities from the Groves Creek Marsh, Skidaway Island, Georgia - 041407BS metaG (megahit assembly) | ecosystem: Environmental > Aquatic > Marine > Intertidal zone... | reverse complement strand
TTACGCCGTGCCGGACCCCAAGATGGGGTGCCTCGGCGGCGCCACCAACCTCAACGACCTGGCGCGCAGCAACCACCGCTGCGAACTCACCGCCGGGGGCGTCCTCGAGGACGAATGCCGCGACCTCATCCAGGCCTTCTTTCAGTCCAAGCGCCGGGGCCCGGCCGACCCGCAAACCCCAGCGGGCGGTTGACGGATGCGCCGTCGCGCGGCACTTTGCCCCTTCTCAACCAAAACACCCAACCAGCTCAAAATATCATGGCATACACGCTGCCCACTCTTCCCTACGCCGCCGACGCGCTCGAACCTCACATCGACGCCCGCACGATGGAGATCCATCACGGCAAGCATCACCAGGCCTACATCACCAACGCCAACAACCTGCTGGCCGATCACGCCGATCTGGCCGCCCTCGCCGTCGACGACCTGATCGCCGACCTCTCCAAGGTCCCCGAGGGCATCCGCGGCGGCGTGCGCAACAACGCCGGCGGCCACTCCAACCACGCCTTCTTCTGGACCATCCTCGGCCCGGGCAAGGGCGGTGCCCCGACGGGTGACCTCGCCGCGGCGATCAACGCCAAGTTCGGCTCGTTCGACGAATTCAAGACCGCCTTCGCCAAGGCGGGCGCCACCCGCTTTGGCTCCGGCTGGGCCTGGCTCTACGTCGACGGCAGCGGCGAGCTCGCCGTCGGCTCCACCGCCAACCAGGACAGCCCGCTGATGGGCACGGCCGTCGCCGGCATCGGCGGCAAGCCGGTCATCGGCCTCGATGTCTGGGAGCACGCCTACTACCTGAACTACCAGAACAAGCGCCCCGACTACATCGCCGCCTTCTGGAACGTGGTCGACTGGGACGCCGCCGCCGCCAACTACGCGGCCGCCAAGGCCTGAGGCGCGACCTCCCTTCCGTTTGAACGAAAGCCGCTCCGGTTCCGGAGCGGCTTTTTCATTTACCGGTAGGGACGCTTCGCCGAAGCGTCCGCCTCGTTCATCGTGCAGGAGCGGAGGCAGATCGCTCAGGGGCGGACGCCTCGGCGAGGCGTCCCTACCCAACGTCTCTAAGCGCAGGCCGCGTCGATCGCAGCGAGTTCCTCGTCGCTGAAACCGGGGGCCGTCGCGCAGGCCACGTTCTCCTCGATCTGCGCGGTGCTGCTGGCGCCAATGAGCACGGTGGTCACGGCCGGCTGCCGCAGCACCCAGGTGAGCGCCATCTGCGCGAGCGTCTGGCCGCGCGCGTCGGCGATCCGGGCGAGGCCGAGGATGCGGCTGTGGTTCTGCTCCACTTCCGACAGCTGCAGGAAGCCGCTCGCCCGCGCCGCCCGGGAATCCTCCGGAATCGACTTCAGGTAGCGCGAGGTGAGCTGCCCCTGCGCCAGCGGTGAGAACGGAATGCACCCCACCCCGAGTTCGGTCAGGGCCGGCAGCAGCTCGGGCTCCACCCAGCGCTCCAGCAGCGAATACTTGGGCTGATGGATCAGCAGGGGCACGCCCATGTCCTCGAGGATGGCGTGAGCCTGGCGGGTCATGGCCGCATCGTAGTTGGAGATGCCGACGTAAAGCGCCTTGCCGCTGTGGTAGGCCGAGGCGAGCGCCCCCATCGTCTCCTCCAGCGGCGTGTCCGGGTCGGGCCGGTGGGAATAGAAGATGTCGACGTAGTCGAGACCCATCCGCTCCAGGCTTCGGTCCAGTGAGGCGAGCAGGTATTTGCGCGAACCCCATTCGCCGTAGGGGCCGTCCCACATGCGATAGCCGGCCTTGGTCGAGATGATGAGCTCGTCGCGGTAGGGGCCAAGGTCGAGGTTGAGAATCTTGCCGAAGTTCTCCTCCGCCGAGCCGGGGGGCGGACCGTAGTTGTTGGCCAGGTCGAAGTGGGTGATGCCGAGATCGAAGGCGTCGCGGCACATCTGGCGGCCGTTTTCGAAGACGTCGACCCCGCCGAAGTTGTGCCAGAGCCCCAGTGACAGGCGGGGCAGCTTGAGGCCGCTGTGCCCGCAACGGGCAAACGGCACCTGGGAGTAACGATCGGACGCGGGGCGGTAGTCGGACATAGGACGCGGAGCGTGCACCGCCGGAGGCGCGATGTCCACGGCGGTTCGGCGGGCGGCGGCAAATGTTGAGCGCCGCCGCCGCACCGCGGCGGGACTATTTCACCGGCAGGGGCGACAGGTCCCAGATATCCTTCGCGTATTCGCGAATCGTGCGGTCGCTGGAGAACTTGCCAACGCGGGCCGTGTTGAGGATCGCCTGCTTCGCCCAGCCCGCGGAGTCGCGGTAGGCCGCATCGACCCGGGCGTGGGCGTCACAATAGGAGCGAAAGTCCGCCAGGACCATGAAGGGATCGCCGCCGTCCAGCAGGCTGTGATGCAGTTCACTGAAGGCATGGTGCTCGCCCGGGGTGAAGAAGTCGGAGCCAAGCCAGTCGATGACCGCGCGCAGCTCCTCGTCCGCGTGGTAGAATTCCCACGGGCTGTAACCTCGGGCGCGGCGGGCCTCCACCTCCTCGACGGTCATGCCGAAGATGAAGATGTTCTCGTCGCCGACCTCCTCCTTGATCTCGACGTTGGCGCCGTCGAGCGTGCCGATGGTCAGGGCGCCGTTGAGGGCGAGTTTCATGTTGCCCGTGCCCGAGGCCTCCTTGCCGGCGGTGGAAATCTGTTCCGACAGATCGGCCGCCGGGATGATGCGCTCGGCGAGGGACACCCGGTAGTTGGGCAGGAAGACGACCTTGAGCTTGTCCTTGATGCGGGCGTCGCGGTTGATCCGCGCGCCGATAACGTTGATCGCGCGGATGATGTTTTTGGCCAGGTCGTAACCCGGTGCCGCCTTGGCCGCGAAGAGGAACACCCGCGGGACGATGTCGAGGTTGGGGTTCTGCAGCAGGCGGCGGTAGAGGGCGAGGATGTGCAGCAGGTTGAGGTGCTGGCGCTTGTATTCGTGCAGGCGCTTGATCTGCACGTCGAAGAGGGCGTCAGGCGACACCGTCACCCCGCACAGTTCCTCGATGATCGCGGCGAGGTCGGCCTTGTTGGCCCGCTTGATCGCCATGAACTCCTTTTGAAAGGCCGCCTGGTCCGCGTGAGCCTCGAGTTCGTGCAGCTTGTCGAGGTCGCGCGGCCAGTCCTGGTGGCCGAGCGTGCGGGTCAACAGCGCCGAGAGGCGCGGGTTGCAGTCCACCAGCCAGCGCCGTGGCGTGATGCCGTTGGTCTTGTTCTGGAATTTGCCGGGATACAGCGCGTCGAACTGCGGAAAGAGGTCCTTCTTCAGCAGCTCGGTGTGCAGCGCGGCGACACCGTTGACCGCGTGGGAGGCGACGACCGACAGGTGGGCCATGCGGACCTGCTTGCCCCCGTTTTCCTCGATGATGGAGCAGTCGCGCAGCTTGGCGACGTCGTGCGGCCACTTGGCGGCGACCTCCTCCAGGTGGCGTTGGTTGATCTCATAGATCAGCTGGAGGTGGCGGGGCAGCACGCGGCCGAACAGCGGCACACCCCATTTTTCCAGGGCTTCGGGCAGCAGGGTGTGGTTGGTGTAGGCAAAGGTCTTCGTGACAATCGCCCAGGCGGCATCCCAGTCGAGGTGCTCCTCGTCGAGGAGAATGCGCATGAGCTCGACCACGGCGACGGCCGGATGGGTGTCGTTGAGCTGGACCGCGACCTTGTCGGCGAAGTTGTCCCAGCTGTTGCCCTCCACGCGGAAGTGGCGGCGGATGATGTCGCGCAGCGAGCACGACACGAAGAAGTACTGCTGCACCAGCCGCAGCTCCTTGCCGTTCTCGGTCTTGTCGTTCGGGTAAAGCACCTTCGAGACCGTCTCCACGGTGGCCTTCTCACGCACCGCCTCGACGTAGCCTCCGCGGTTGAAGGCATCGAGGTCGAGCGGCTCGGTGGCGCGGGAGGTCCACAGGCGCAGGATGTTCACCGTGCCGGTGCCGTAGCCTACGATCGGGATGTCGTGCGGCACCCCGCAAAGGGTGCGGGTATTGACCCAGACCGGGCGGTAGTTGCCCTGGTCGTCGAAGACATTCTCCACCTCGCCGTAGATCCGTACCTCCTGGGTGTATTCCGGGTGCATGATTTCCCACGGGGTGCCGAAAATCATCCAGCTGTCCGGGTGTTCGATCTGCTCGCCGCGGTGGTTGAACGCCTGGCGGAAGAGCCCGAACTCGTAATTGATGCCGTAGCCGATCGCGGGCAGATCGAGGGTCGCGAGCGAATCGAGGAAACACGCCGCGAGCCGGCCGAGGCCACCGTTGCCCAGGCCCATGTCGTCCTCCACTTCGCGGATCGTGACCCAATCCACACCCAGCTCCGCCAAGGCTTCCTGGGTGGCGTCATGCACTCCGGCGTTCTGCAGATTGCTGAGCAGCAGCCGGCCCATCAGGTATTCCAGCGACAGGTAGTAAAGTCGGCGGGTGTTGGCCTCGTTGTGGGCCGCCTGGGTGGTGATGAGTTTCTCCAGCACGGTGTCGCGCACCGCCATGGAAACGGCGAGCGACCAGTCGCGGGCGGTGGCGTTGCCCTGGTCCCGGGCCAGGGTGTGCGTCAGGTGCCGCAGGATGGCATCACGCATGGCGACCACCGGATTGTCGGTGGCACGGCGGGCCGGGGCGGCGGGCTTCGAGGCGGCTTTCTTCTTGGTGGCAGGCATGAATAGGAAAAGGGTCGGTGCGAGGAAGCGGGAACAGTGCCAAGCGGTCATCGGGCGGTCACTCCGTTTCTGCGCCGGATACCCCGCCGGGCCTCGGGGGCGTTGCGCAAACGTTACTTCTGAAAGCGCCGGGCCAGCTCGCCGTGGGACAATTCCACCAGGGTCGGCCGGCCGGCCGGACTGCTCAGCGGCGTGCGGCAGGCAAAGAGCCGGTTCACCAGGGTCAGCCATGGTGCCTCGCCGGCCGCCTCGGGCAGGCGGACCGCCTTGGCCGCGGCGAGCCGGGCCAGTTCCTCGCGCGCCAGATCGAGATTGTTTTCGGGAAAGCGGCCGTCGCGCATGGCCCCGAGCAGGTCGCGCATGAACGCCTCGGCGTCACCCGGCTCCATCCAGGTCGGCACCGCCTCGATGCGGAAAAAGTGACGGCCAAATTCGTCGATCTCGAACCCATGGCGCTGCAGGAACTTCAGCCGGTCGAGCAACAGGGCGGACGCCACCGGATCGAGCTCCACCGGCACCGGCAGCAGGAGGCGCTGGCTGGCCGCTTCCCCGGCGCGAAATTCCGCCTGCAATTGCTCAAACCAGACCCGCTCGTGGGCGGCGCGGCGGTTGACCAGCACCAGGCCGGCCGGGGTCTCGAACACGCCGTAACTGCCGTGCCCCACCCCCACGAACCGCCAGCCGCGCGTCGGCGCGGTGGTGGGCGAGGTCTCCCCGGGCGGCACCGCGCGCACGCTCTCCACGGTGGGTCCGCGCAAGGGCACGGCCTCAAGGCGGTGGAGCGTCGGGGCGGAGCGGGATGATGAAACGACGGAGGGCGGCGGGATGTCAGACGTGGAGCCGGCCACAGGCGGCGCGGCTCCCGTAACCGGCGCCGGGGGAACCTGTCCCGGACCGGCGGCATCACCCAATTCCCGCAGCCGCTCCAACACCGCACGGATCACAAAGCTGCGCACGGCCGGCTCGCTGCGAAACCGCACCTCGCGCTTGGCCGGATGCACGTTCACGTCGACCTCGGCGGCGGGCAGGTCGAAGAACAGGAACGCAGGCGGGTAGCGGCCCTTGGGCAGCGACTCGTGGTAACTCTCGATCAGAGCGTAGTTCAGCGTGCGGTTGTCCACCGGCCGGTGGTTTACGAAGATGATCATCTCATGGCGGGTGGCCCGCCCCACGCCGGGCTGCCCGATCAGGCCGGCCAGCCGCATCTCCCCTTCCCTCGCCTCGATCGGCACCAATTGCCCGGCTATCTGCCGGCCGAAGATTTCCGCCACCCGGTCGCGCAGTTCCGGGCATTCGGGGGAGCGGAAGATCACGCGGCCATCCTCGATCAGCGTGAAAGCGACCCGGGGATTCGCCAGCGCCAGCAGCCGCACGCCGGCGACGATGTGCGCGGCCTCGGTCTGGTCGCGTTTGAGAAACTTGCGTCGCGCCGGCACGGAATTGAACAAGTGGGCCACCTCGATGCGCGTGCCCACCGGCCGGCCGCAGTCGCGCACGTGCACCAGCCGGCCGCCGTTGACCACGATCTCGGTGCCGAGCTCGGCGTCCTCCGCGCGGGTCTGCATCGTGAATTTGGACACGCTGGCGATCGACGGCAGCGCCTCGCCGCGAAAGCCGAAGCTGGCCAGGGTGTTCAGGTCACCCGCCTCGCTGATCTTGCTGGTTGCGTGCCGTTCCAGCGCGAGCTGGGCGTTGTCGCGGTTCATGCCGTGGCCGTTGTCCTCCACCCGCATCAGCGAGCGGCCGCCGTGGCGGAACTCCACCTCGATGCGGGTGGCGCCGGCATCAAGCGCGTTCTCCACCAGCTCCTTCACCACCGCGGCCGGCCGCTCGATCACCTCGCCGGCGGCGATCTGGTTGGCGACTCGGTCGGGCAGAATACGGATGTCGGGCATGCGGCAGGTCGAACCGTCAGCCTCGCAGCCGACTTCGTTGGCGCAAACGGTTTTTGTCCGCTGCTCAGCCGCCCGGGCGCCCGGAGTCGACGGGGCCCGGCGGATCCTCCTCAAGTTCGCGCAGATCGACCAGACTGGCCAGGTAGGTGGCCGCCCGGAAAGGCCGCAGCACCGCGTGTCCAATGACCAGAGACCGGGCCTGCTCGGTGCGGTCCTCCGGCAACCGGGCCAGCAGCGAAGAGAGCACCACCACGCTGACCGCTACCACCGCAAAGAAGACGAGAAAGACTTGCCGGTCGATCATGGCTCCCCCGCCCGCGTCCTGGGCCCGCAGCAAGATGCCCCACCCGATGGGCGACAGTCCGCCCAGCGTCGAAGTCACCGCGCCCTGCACCGCCACCATCAGCACCTGGCTCTTTTCATCCACCACCTGCGCCAGGTACTTCAGGTTCGCTATGGTCCAGGCCGCGGCGGCCAGGCCGAGGACGAAATAGGCCAGATAGAACGCCGCGCGGACCTCCCACTGCCCGCGCACGCCCGCCCACCAGAACACCGCGATGGCCAGGTAGAGGATCATCGACAGGAGGAAGAAAGGCTGCGCCCCCCGGCGGTCGATCCGGCGCCGGATGAACGCGGCCGCGAAAATCACCCCGAGGTAGCGCAGCACCTCAAAGCTCATGATTTCTCCCGCCGTCAGCGCGGGTCCGGTCTTCAGGTAGTAGGCCAGGAACGGCGGAATGGGCGTCGACACCACGCCATACGCCACCGCCAGCCACAGGTAGTGCCGGAACGGCGACGGTCGGAACATGTGCCGCGGGGTGTCGCGCCACACCCGGGCGAGGCTGATCCGCGGCGGCCGCTTGGCCCGGGGCAGGCGCCGCAGCGAAGTGAAGCTGAACACCGACCCCACCATCGCCACGCTGTATTGCACGAGCAGGGCGACGAACACCGGCAGCTGGCTGAACAGCACCACGCACAGCAGCAGCGTGCCCACGCCGGCGATGCCCGACAGAAACTGATCGCTGCTGAAATAGCGTCCACGCGCGTGCGGCGGCAGGATGGCGTAGAGCCAGGGGGTGATGGCGGCGGCCCCGATGGTGCGGAAGAAGCAGAACCAGAACACGCTGCCGATCAGCATCGGGGCCATCCACGGCGCCACCCCGCTGACCTGCGCGGCGATGGCCAGCCACATCGGCACGATCAGGAAGAGACTGCGCAGCCCCCACCCCGTCAGCATGACGCGCTTGTAGCCGTAGCGCGACAGGAGCGACGTCGCCAGAACCTGGATCGGCGTGAGCAGGAAGACGAACGAGTAGGCCAGCCCCACCTGCAGCGGCGTCGCGCCCAGGGCCTCGCAGAACAGGACCATCGGCGTGCCGATGCCGATCTGCCAGGTCATAGCGTTGAAGAACCCGAACATGAGTCCGGGCCGGAACGGCGCCAGTTCCGGGTCAGAATTTTCCGTCGGAATCAGGCGCACCCGCACGTGTAGGCCTCGGCTGGGACGGGGCGTCAGGCGAGACGTTTGCGCCAACGGGCCAGTTGACGCTTCACCTGGGCGGGGCCGGGCATGCCGGTACCGGTGCGCTTGGCCATCGCCCGCTTCAGGTCGAACACCGCAGCCCAGTCGTCACCCAACTTGGGGTGAATCGCCCGCACCTTCGCGGTGGGCAGCTCGTTGAGCGGCACGCCGGCCGTCTCGGCGGCCTTGACGACCGCGCCGACGACGTGGTGCGCCTCGCGGAACGGCACTCCCCGCTCGACCAGGTAGTCGGCGAGATCGGTCGCCAACAGCGCCGGATCGGCCACCGCCGCGGCGCAGCGCGCGGGTTTCACCTTCGCGCCGCCGAGCGTGCCGGCGAGGACCTCGAGCGAAAGGATCGTCTGGTCGAAGCTGTCGAAAACCGGCGGCTTGTCCTCCTGGAGATCGCGGTTGTAGGTCAGCGGCAGGCCCTTGGTCATCGTGAGCAGCGCCGTCATGTTGCCCTGCAGCCGGGCCGCCTTGCCGCGCAGCAATTCGCAGGCATCGGGGTTCTTCTTCTGCGGCATCAGCGAGGAGCCGGTGCAGAACGCGTCAGGCAGGTCGACGAACGCGAACTCGGAACTCATCCACAGAATCATATCCTCCGCCAGACGGGAAAAGTGGGTGCCGACGAGTGCGCAAGCGGTAGCGAACTCGACGAAGGTGTCGCGGTCGGCGACGGAATCCATCGAGTTCTGCGTCACCCGCGGTTTGCCCTTGGCGTCGACAAAGCCGAGCGCGGTGGCGGTGAACTCGCGGTCGATGGGCAGCGTGGTCCCCGCCAGCGCCCCCGCCCCCAGCGAGCACCAATTGGCATGGTCGGCCACGATCGCGAACCGCGCGCGGTCGCGTTCGAACATTTCGAGATAGGCGCCGAGATGGTGGGCCAGCGCAACGGGCTGGGCGCGCTGCAGGTGGGTGTAGCCGGGGATCAGCACCGCACCGTCCCGCTCGGCCCAGGCCAGCAGCGCCCGCTGCGCGCCGGCCAGGCGGGCGTCGACCTCGCCACAGGCCCACTTGAAGAAGAGCCGCATGTCGGTCGCGATCTGGTCGTTGCGGCTGCGGGCGGTGTGCAGCTTGGCGGCGGCGGGCACGCGCTTGGTCAGCGCCTGCTCGATGTTCATGTGCACGTCCTCCAGCGCGGTGTCCCACGTGAAGGTGCCGGCCGCGATCTCCTTGGCGATCGCATCGAGGCCGCGGTGGATGGCGGTGCGCTCCTTGACCGTGATCAGACCGACGTGGGCCAGCATGGCGGAGTGGGCCTTGCTGCCGGCGATGTCGAACGGCGCCAGGCGACGGTCGAAGGAGACGGATTCGCTGAACGCGAGCATCAACTCCGCGGGGCCGGCGGCAAAACGGCCGCCCCAGGTCGCTTGGGATGATTTAGCCATGGTCGGGCGAGCACACGCCCCGCCCCGCCCGCGCGCAACGCGAAACATCGGCCCGCGGGCTCAGTTCGCCGCGGCCGGGCGGTCGCCCACAAAGGGCCGCAGCTGTTGCATCGCGGTAGCGACGGAAAACGGTTTCTGCAGGTAGCCGGCGGCACCCGAGCGGTGCACCGCGGCCTGCAGCTTGGACTCCACGTGCCCACTCATGACCAGGACGGGCAGGTTGGGTCGCAACGACCGGATGGTGGTAAACACATCCCAACCGCTCAGCCGCGGCAGCCCGAGGTCGCACAGAACCAGGGTCAGCTGCTCACTGTGTTGGCGAAACTGCTCCAGGCCCTGTATGCCATCCGTGGCGGTGAAAACCACGCAATGGACCCGGCGCAGCGCCGAGGCGAGCGTCTCGAGCAAACCGCGCTCGTCGTCGATGATCAGTACCTGGGGGACCCCTTCGAGCGGGACCGGCGTGGCCGACACGGACGTGTTGCTCAGCACGCTGGACACCTCCGGGGCCGGTCCCAGCGGCAGGGCGACCCGGAAAACCTTCCCGCCGCGCGCGAGCGATTCGGTCTCAAAGAAGCCCCGGTGGGCGCCCACAATGCGCTTCACCACCACGAGTCCCAGATCGCGGGACGACTCGCTGGCCACCTCCCCTTTGGGGACCGGCAGCGCACTGGCGGTGTGGACCCCCTCGTGCCGGAGTTCGAGCAGCACGTGGTCGGACGCGTCGGCCTCGGGCCAGCGTTGCCCGGTTTCCTCCCCCGTGAGCACGGCAGTGCGCACGCTGACGGCCCGGGCCCCGGCAGGATCGATGCGGTTGAGCCGGGTCAGCAGCTCGTCGACGGCGTCCCCCAGCTGCTGCGGATCGAAAGGCAGTGTGCCGAGCTGGCGATGCAGGGAAAAATCCACGCGATACGGCCGCTCCCCGCTGACCGAGCGACGGTGCTGGATGCAGGTGTCGACAAAGGTGTTGAAGTCCGCCGCCTGCAGCACGGGCTCCGCCCGCTGGCCGAGATACAGCGTCTGGCGCACCAGCGAGGACGCCCGTCGCACGGCCCCCTCGATGCCTTCCGCCACCACCCGCGCGCGCGCTTCGTCCACCGCCCCCTCCTGCAGCAGGGCGGTGTAGCCGAGCATAATAGACAGCAGGTTGTTGAACTCGTTGCTGATCGAGCCCACCACCGCCGGCAAATCCTCGCCGTTCGCGGCCGGCCGCTCCGGTTGGTGCTCGCTCATGAATACGGCGCGCTCGTCCGGTCAGGAGGGTGACCGGGGCATCTCGTAAGGGTTGCTGGGCGGGAGGTCATGGACCGAGGGGGCAGAAACAAACTGGCGCGCCTGGCGGGAGTCGAACCCACGACCACCAGCTTAGAAGGCAGGTGCTCTATCCAACTGAGCTACAGGCGCGTGCAAAAGCGTGGCAAAAGGAACCACAGGTAAACACGTTTCAACGCAAGCCCCGCGTCACCGTTTAACAAATGCGACGCTCCCGCCTTGGGTTGATCCGGTAAATCGCTCAACCTCAGTCGCATGTCCCCCGCCGCCCCTTCCTTTTCCCTCGCCGGTCGCCGGGCCCTCGTCACCGGTTCCTCCCAAGGCATTGGCCTGGCCCTCGCCGGTGGCCTGGCCGCCAGCGGCGCGCACTTGGTGTTGAATGGCCGGGACGAGGCCAAGCTCGCCGCCGCCGCCGCCACGCTGACCGCCGAGGGACTCAGTGTGGAAGCCCGAGCCTTCGACGTGGCCGCGGAGGAACAGGTCGCGGCCGCCGCCGCGGCGCTCGGTCCGATCGACATCCTCGTGAACAATGCCGGGATCACCCGTCGCGCGCCGCTGGTGGACATGACCCTGGCCGACTGGCAGCAGGTCATCGACACCAACCTGACCAGCGCCTTCCTCGTCGCCCGCGCCTTCGCGCCCGGCATGATCGAGCGCGGTGCCGGCAAGATCATCAACGTCTGCTCGGTGATGAGTTATCTCGCCCGCCCCACCACCGGCAACTACGCCGCGGCCAAGGGGGGGCTCGCCATGCTGACCAAGGCGATGACCGCCGAATGGGCGCAGCACAACATCCAGATCAACGGCCTGGCGCCCGGCTACATCGAGACCGAGCTGACCGCGCCGCTGGTCGCCGACCCGCAGTTCAGCGGCTGGGTGACCTCGCGCACCCCCGCCCGCCGCTGGGGCCAGGTCGCCGACCTGGTGGGCCCGACCGTCTTTCTCGCGTCACCGGCTTCCAACTACGTCAACGGCCACCTGCTCGTGGCCGACGGCGGCATGCTTTCCGTGATCTGACCCGCGCCGACCTCCCATGGCCTTCCGTTACATCGACACCCACGTCCATTTCTGGGACCGCGACAGGCTCCCCTACACCTGGCTGGATGACCTGCCCGCCATCGCCCCGCCGCACACGCCCGCCACCTACCAGGCGGAGACCGCGGTGACGCCACCGGAAAAAATCGTCTTTCTGCAATGCATCAGCGACCTCGCGCGCGCCCTCGACGAGGTGGCCTGGGTCGAGGAGCTCGCGCAGGCCGAACCGCGCATCGCGGGCATCGTGGCCTCGTGCGCGATGGACGCCGGCGACGCCACGCTCGCGCTGCTCGACGCCCTGGCCGCGCGGCCGCTGGTCAAGGGCGTGCGCCACAACGTGCAGGATGAGGCACGCGGTTTCGCAACGCGGGACACCTTTGTGGCCGGTGTGCAGGCCTGTGGGGAACGTGGGCTGAGTTTCGACCTGTGCTGCTATCATCCGCAGCTGCCCGATCTGACCGAGCTGGTCACGCGCTGCCCGGGCACGGCCTTCATCCTGGACCACCTTGGCAAGCCCGGCATCCGCGCCGGGGTCATCGACCCGTGGCGCGCGGAGCTGGCCGCGCTGGCGGCCCGGCCGAACGTCACCGCCAAATTGTCCGGCATCATCACCGAGGCGGACTTCGCCCGCTGGACGATCGACGACCTGCGGCCCTACGTGGAGCACTACGTCGCCACGTTCGGGCCCGACCGCATGGTGTGGGGCAGCGACTGGCCGGTGGCGAAGCTCGCCGGCACGCACGCCGGCTGGCTGGCCACCGCGCGGGAGCTGCTGGCCGGATTGCCGGCCGACGCGCAGGACGCGATCTTCTATCGCAACGCCCTGCGCGTGTACCGGCTGTAGCGTCAGGCCCCGGGCTGTTCGCCGCGGATCGGCTTGTCGCGCCAGAAGGTGGCGAGGGTTGCGCCGGTGATGTTCATCAGCGAACCGAACACGGTCGGCGCCAGGCCCACGGTCGCCATCTTGCCCATGGTCTGGGCCAGGCCGGTGGCGAGACCGGCGTTCTGCAGACCGACCTCGAACGAGATCGTGCGGCAGGACTTCTCGTCGAGGCCGAGCAGGCGGCAGCTCCAGTAGCCGAGGATGTAGCCGGCGACGTTGTGCAGCAGTGCGACCAGAATGAGGATGGCACCGATCTCGAGCAGGTTGTCGCGGCCGCCGGCGGTCATGATCATGAGGATGAACGCGATGCCGCCCATCGAGATCTTCGGCATGAGGGCGTCGAGCCAGGCGGTCTTGCCGTGGAACAGCTGGTTGAACACGAGGCCGCCGACGATCGGGAAGATGGTGATCTTGATGATGCTCCACATCATGCCCCAGGCATCGATGGGGATGTATTCCCCGGCCAGCCACTGCATGTAGAACGGCGTGAGGAACGGCGCGATCAGGGTGGCGACGGTGGTGAGGGTGACCGACAGCGCGAGGTTCGCCTTGCCGATGTAGGCCATCACGTTGGAGGCCAGACCACTGGGGGAGGCGCCGATCAGGATGATGCCCGCGGCGATCTCGGCCGGGAAATCAAACACGAACGCCAGCCCCGCGCCGACGAACGGCATGATGGTGAACTGGCACGCCAGGCCGATGAACACCGCCTTGGGCGACTTCACCACCCCCACAAAGTCCCGGGCACTCATCGCCGTGCCCATGCCGAACATGATCACCTGAAGCAACGGCACGATCAGGTTGCTCAGCCGGTAGTCGCCCCATTGGACGAACAGCGCCGGATAGCACATCGCCAACGAGACGGAGGCGAAGATGAGCAGGCTGAAGGAGATGCCGCGCAGCTTCTCGTTGCCGCGCACGCCATAGGCGGCGACACCGAAGAAGACGGTGAGCAGGGGACCAGCAAGAGTGGGCTGGTCGGCAATGAACAGCACGATCGCGGCGGCCAGAAGCGCCAACGACGCGCGCAAGGCGGTCTTGTGCAGGGAAGTCATGGAGGGGTTGGGGTGGATACGAACGCGAAGGCCAGCGACCGCTTACTCGAAGTAAGGGTAGCCCGGCGCGGCGTATTGCCGCATGGCTTCGACGTTGATGTCCACTCCCAAGCCCGGCTTGTCGGAGACCGGCAGGAAGCCGTCGACGACCATCTCACCGTCGTGGATGATGATTTCCTTAAACATCGGGTTCTTGTGGAAGTAGATCTGCCACTCGAGGATCAGGAAGTTCGGCACCGACACGCAGCAGTGCGCCGCCGCCATCGCGCCGATGTAAGTCGCCACCATGTGCGGGGCGAACGGCACGTAATACAGGTTGGCGAGGTTGGCGATGCGCTGGCCTTCGCCAAGACCGCCGGCCTTCTGCAGGTCGGGCATGACGATGTCGGCCGCGCCGATCTCGAGCATCTCGCGGAAGCCGTAGGCGAGGTATTGGTTCTCGCCCACGCAGATCGGGGTCGAGGTGGAGTCGGCGATCTTCTTGTAAGCCTGAATGTTCTCCGCCGGGCAGGGCTCCTCAAGCCACATGACATTGAGGGGCTCGAGCATCTTGGCGACCTTCTCGCCGGAGATGGCGTCATAGCGGCCGTGCATGTCGACGCAGATGTCGATGTTCGGACCGACCTCCTCGCGGCAGGCCGCGATCTGGTCGTACATGCGCTGGATCTCCATCGGGCTGGCGGTCCAGTTGAAGCGGTCGTACTTGTTCGGGTCGTTGGCCTGGTCGAGGTCGAACTTGACCGCGGTCATGCCCATGTCGACGGCCTCACGCGCGGCGGCGGCGAAGTCGGCCGGCTCAGGGAGACGGGACTGATAAAGCGCGGTGTCCATGTAGACGCGGCAGCTGTCGCGGAACTTGCCGCCCAGCAGCTGGTAGACCGGCACGCCGAGGGCCTTGCCGGCGACGTCCCAGAGAGCGGTCTCGATGGCCGAGAGAACGGCGACCATCATGCCGGACTGCGCCCCGGCGAAGAACCGCGACTTGCGCATGTTCTCGAACAGCGCGTGCACATTGAGCGGGTTCTGGTTGCGCAGCTGGCGGCCGAAGGCCCGGACGAGTTGGTAGGTGCCGGCGACGGCATCGACGCCTTCGCCGACGCCGTAGATGTCCTGGTTGGTGTGAATCTTGACGAGCAGGCCGCTGCCGCCGCGGATGTAGGCGCAGGTGATATCGGTGATCCGGAGGTCGGAGGGCGCACCGGCCTTGGGCGCGGCGTCCACCTGGGCCACCAGGGTGCTGCCCCAGCCACCGGCGAGGCCGGCGCCGGCGAGGGAGGTCACGGCGGCTTTGCTGAAGAAGGAACGACGGGAAAGCATGTCTTTCATGAAGAAGTAAGTTGAGGGGGGATTTTAGTGAGAGGGTTTACCAGGTGCGCTCGGAGAGGATTTCCTGAATCTGGTCGCGGCCGACCGGAAGCTCGTCAATGTGCGCCTCCAGCCATTGCGAGAAGTCCTTTTCGATATCTTCGCTCCAGCGGGTGTCGATCTGGCCGGCGGTGTAGACACCTTCCTGCAGGCGCAAGTGGCCGAACATGTCACGCAGGCGCACGACCTCGGAGGTCCTCACGACCTGCTCCGCGAACTGCGGCGGGATGAAGAGCACCCCGCCGTCGCGGGCCAGCACGATGTCGCCGGGCATGACCGTGGCCATGCCGATGCGGGTGGGCTGGTTGATGCCAATCAGCGTGGTGTTGAGCCGGGGGCTGCGGGCGCTGCCGTTGTGGTGGGAGGGATGGTAGCTCTTGAAATAGACGGTGAAGCCCTCGAGGTCCTTCATGCCCGCGATGTCGCGGACCGCGCCGGCGTAGACGAAGCCGTTGCCGCTGCGCGCCATGATGGAATTGGCGAGATTGTCACCCACCGTCGGGCCGTCGACGGTGGCGTCGAACTGGTCGGCCACGTAGACGTCACCCGGCACCAGCAGGCCGATCGGCCAGGTGTTCATGCCGAGGGTGAAGCCCTGCGCCTGGCCCCGCTCGTAGAGAGCCTCGTGGATGTCCTTGCGGCCGGGCATGAAGGTTGCGGTGACGGCGCGGCCGACGAGCACCTCGTCGCCGTGGACGGTTTGCCAGTCGCCTTCGTATTGGTAGTTGAAGCCGTTGTTGCGCAGGACGGCCCAGGCCTCCTCCAGCGTGACGAGCTTCATGCGCTCGAGAATCGAGTCGGGCACGTGCGGACGGCCGTCCTCGAAGCGGTCCCCTTCCCACGCGTGGGTCAGGGCAATTAGATCTTCCTTGGAAATCAGCTGACCATGCGCGGCGCCAAACAGGCACGCGGAGGCCAGCGCGTAAGTGAGCAAGCGTTTGAGGGGCATAACGGGTAGTAACCCATCCAATCTTTACCGCAAAATGGGGCCAGACCTATCGGATTCTGCCTCCCCGGATGTGAAGTGCCGTTAACCGCTCTTCTCCGGAACCCGGAGACAGGCTTACTTGCCGTGGCAGTGCTTGAACTTCTTGCCGCTGCCGCACGGGCACGGCTCGTTGCGCCCCACCTTGGGCAGGGTCTGCACCGGCTGCGGCTTCGCTGTCGGCGCCGGCAGCTTGATGTTGCCGGGCACGCCCGCCGCCCCGGCCGACGCGGCCGCGGCCGGTCCCCCGGCAACCGGCATCGGTGCATTCTCCGGGCCCTGGGTGCGGGCGTTCTGGCTGAGCAGCGAGAGCATGTTCTCGAAAGCCTGGATGTTGGAGGCGCTGCGGAACAGCCCGGTGCAGATCTTGATCCGCACGTTGTTCATCAGCTCCTCGAAATACTTGAACGCCTCGCCCTTGTATTCCACCAGCGGATCCTTCTGACCGTAGCTGCGCAGACCGATGGCGCGGCGCAGCTCCTCCATCTCGGTGAGGTGCTCCTGCCAGTGACGGTCGATGGCGTTGATGATGACGTAGCGCTCGAGCGCGCCGAGCGCCTCGGGCACCTCGACCAACTCCTTGACCTCATAGGCCTTCTTCACCCGGCCCAGCAGCTCGGCGGACAGCGTCTCGAAATCGCGGCCCTTCACATCCTCGACGTGCAGGCCGATCGGGAAGTGGGTGTTCAACCAGCCGGTGAGGGATTCCAGGCTGGCCTCGGTCGGCCCGCCCTTGTCGTCGAAGCCGGCCGCCTCGAGCCGCAGCTCGACCTCCTCCTCGACCTGTTCGAAGATGATCTCCTTGGGCCGCTCGGCATGGATGGCGGCGTTGCGGATGCCGTAGACGACCTCGCGCTGCTGGTTGAGGACGTCGTCGTATTGGAGCAGGCGCTTGCGGATCGAGAAGTTCTGCTGCTCGACCTTCTTCTGCGCGCTCTCGATCGAGCGGTTGAGCCACGGGTGCTCCAGCTCCTCGCCCTCGCGCATCGAGCCCTCCATGAGCTTCGAGGCCAAGTTGCCCTGGAGGAAGAGGCGCATGAGGTTGTCCTCCAGCGAGAGGAAGAATTTGGTCAGGCCCGGGTCACCCTGGCGCGAGCAGCGGCCGCGCAACTGGCGGTCGATGCGGCGCGACTCATGGCGCTCGGTGCCGATGACGTAGAGACCGCCCAGGTCGCGCACGCCCTCGCCGAGTTTGATGTCGGTGCCGCGGCCCGCCATGTTGGTGGCGATGGTCACGGCGCCGCGCTGGCCGGCCCGGGACACGATCTCGGCCTCCTGCTCGTGAAACTTCGCGTTCAGCACCGCGTGGGTGATGTTGGCGCGGCGCAGCATGCGCGACAGCAACTCGGAAGCCTCGACCGACACGGTGCCGACGAGCACGGGCTGGCCGGTCTTGTGGGCCTCCTCGATCTCCTTGACCACCGCCTGGTATTTGTCGCGGCGGGTCTTGAAAATGGAGTCGTTCTTGTCGATGCGGATGTTCGGCCGGTTGGTCGGGATGACCTGCACGCCGAGGCCGTAGATTTCGCTGAACTCCGTCGCTTCCGTTTCCGCCGTGCCGGTCATGCCGGCCAGCTTTTCATACATGCGGAAGTAATTCTGGATCGTGACCGTCGCGTAGGTGCGCGTCTCGCGCTCGATGGTCACGCCCTCCTTGGCCTCGACCGCCTGGTGCAGCCCGTCGGACCAGCGGCGACCCGGCATGACCCGGCCGGTGTTCTCGTCGACGATGTTCACCTTGCCGTCCTGCACGACGTACTCGACGTCCTTTTCGTAGAGCGAGTAGGCGCGCAGCAGCTGGGAAATGGAGTGGATGGTCTCGGAGACGTCCGCGTAGCGCTTGTGCGAATCCTCCTTGTGCTGCTCGCGCTGCTCCGGGGTGAGCGCCGGGTCGCGGTCGATTTCGGAGTGCTCGATCGCCAGGTCCGGCAGCATGAACGCGTCCGGGTCGTCCGGCCGCAGGGTGTGGCGGCCGATCTCGGTCAGATCCGCCTGGTGCTGGCGCTCATCGATGGTGAAGAACAGCTCCTCCTTGATGGCGTAGAGCTCCTTCTTCATCAGGTCCGACTGCATTTCGGTCTCGTAGCGGTCGAAGTCCTTGCGGGCCGCCGGGTCCTCCATGGCGCGCAGGAAGAGTTTGTTGCGCGGGTTGCCCAGTTTGACCTGCAGCAGCTTGCGCATGGCCCCCTCGCGCTCCTCCTTCGAGGCTGCGGCATTTTCCATGACCGGCTTCGCCTCGCCCACCAGCCGGTTGCACTGGCGCAACTGCATGCTGACCAGGCGTTCGACGGAGGGCTTGAGTCGGGTAAAGGGTTGTTCGCGCTCGATCGGGGCCGGGCCGGAAATGATCAGTGGCGTGCGCGCCTCGTCGACGAGGATCGAGTCGATTTCGTCCACAATGCAGAACCAGTGGTCGCGCTGCACCTGATCCTCCTTGCGCGTGGCCATGCCGTTGTCGCGCAGGTAGTCGAAGCCGTACTCGGAGGCGGTGCCGTAGGTGATGTCGCGGCCATACATTTCGCGACGCAGGGACGACGGCATCTGTTGCTGGATACAGCCGACCGTCAGGCCGAGATAGCGATAAAGGTAACCCATCCACTCGGAGTCGCGGCGGGCCAGGTAGTCATTGACCGTGACCAGCTGCGTATTGCGGGAGGCCAGAGCGTTGAGGTAGAGCGGCAGCGTGGCGACGAGGGTCTTGCCTTCACCCGTGGCCATTTCGGCGATCTTGCCATGGTGCAGGGCCAGGCCGCCGATCAGCTGCACGTCGAAGTGCACCATGTCCCAGGTCAGCTCATGGTCGCAGACGGTGACCGGGGTACCCACCAGCCGGCGGGCGGCGTTCTTCACCGCGGCGAAGGCCTCGGGCAGCAGGTCGTCCAGCGTTTCTCCGTTCTTAAACCGCTCGCGAAACTCCGCTGTTTTAGCCTGCAGGGCCTCCTCGGAAAGGGACTGATAGGACTCCTCAATCTCGTTGATCCGGGCGACGACTGGCTTGGCGGCCTCGAGAAACTTCCGGTAGTGACGACCCGCGAAACGTTTGAACAGAAAATCGAACATGGAGAACCGGCCAGCGTAGGCCGAGCCACGGTCTTGGCAAACGGCAAATCCGGCTCCGATCCCGGAGGTAAAAATCGCCCTACCCACCCCCGTCGAGCCGGCTGCGAAAGCAGCCCGCACGGCGTCACTCTGTCCCGGCCCGCCCCGGACCGGCGCGCGGAATGTCCCGCCCGTCTCAGACCTGCGTGCGGAAGTACTCGATCGTGCGCCGCAGGCCCTCCTCCAGCTCCACGGTGGGTTCCCACTGGAGGTGCTCCCGGGCCAGGGTGATGTCGGGCCGGCGCTGCTTGGGGTCATCCGCCGGCAGCGGTTCGTGAATGATCTTGGAGGGGCCACCGACCAGCCGCAGCACCCACTCCGCGAGTTCGAGCATGGTGAACTCACCGGGGTTGCCGAGGTTCACCGGGCCGAGGGTCGCATCCTGCTCCATCAGCCGCAGGAAACCCTCGATCAGGTCGTCGACGTAGCAGAATGAGCGCGTCTGCGAGCCGTCGCCGTAGACCGTCAGATCCTCGCCCCGGAGCGCCTGCACGATGAAGTTGGACACCACGCGGCCGTCATTCGGATGCATCCGCGGTCCGTAGGTGTTGAAGATGCGGACCACCCGGATATCGACGTCATTCTCGCGGTGGTAGTCGAAGAAGAGCGTCTCCGCGCAGCGCTTGCCCTCGTCATAGCAGGAGCGCAGCCCGATCGGGTTGACGTTGCCCCAATATGACTCCGGCTGCGGGTGCACCGCCGGATCCCCGTAGACCTCGCTGGTGCTGGCCTGAAAGACGCGGGCCCGCACGCGCTTGGCCAGACCGAGGCAGTTGATCGCCCCCATGACCGACGTCTTGGTGGTCTTGATCGGATTGTATTGGTAGTGCGGCGGCGACGCCGGGCAGGCGAGATTGTAGATCCGGTCGACCTCGAACTTGAAGGGGTCGATCACGTCGTGGCGCACCAGCTCGAACCCGGGCTCGTTGAGCAGGTGTTCGATGTTGGCCTTCCGCCCGGTGAAGAAGTTGTCGAGGCAGATGACCTCGTGCCCCTGCCCGATCAGCCGGTCGCACAGATGGGAACCAAGAAACCCGGCACCGCCGGTGACAAGCAAGCGCATGCCCGCAGTCGAGTGCCCCCGGCCCGCAATGTCGAGTCGCCGCCTCGCCTGCCCCCGGCTGAAGTGTCACCATCATGGTGACACTGCGGATCTTCGGGTTAACGAAAGGCAGGCGGGGTAAAACCGGACCGGACCGAGGCTTCCGTTTCGCCGCGACCTGTGTTTGGTGGAGCTTCCCATGAGTGATAAAAAAATCGGAGTTCTCGGTCTAGGCATCATCGGCGGCATCTGGGCCCGCCACTATCACGACGCCGGCGCGCTGGCCGGGGCCTGGAACCGCACGCCCCAGCCTGATTTCCCCCAATGGTGCGACGACCCGGCCGACGTGGCCGCGAAGTCGGACTACATCCAGATCGTGGTCGCCGACCCCGCCGCGGTGCAGGGCATCCTCGACCGCATCCTGCCCCAGCTCGGCGCGGGCAAGACCATCATCCAGTCCAGCACGATCGATCCCGACAGCAGCGACACCTTCCGCAACGCCGTGCTCGCCACCGGCGCCCGTTACCTCGAGGCCCCCTTCACCGGCAGCAAGCCGGCCGCCCAGGGCAAGAAGTCGGTGTATTACCTGGGGGGGGACGAAGCCCTCTGCGCCGAGGTGGACGCCTTGCTCGGGCTCGGCTCCGCTGCCCGTATCCGCATCGGCGACAATCGTCAGGCCTGCACGCTCAAGCTCGCCATGAACCTGCGCGTGTCGGTCCAGATGCAGGGCCTCGCCGAGTCGCTCATCCTCTGCCGCCGCGCCGGCGTGACCGACGACGTCTATTTCGCCGCCGTGGCCAACAACATCACCGCCTCCGGCCTCGACAAGCTGAAGGAGCCGCAGATCCGCAACCGGGACTACGATCCGCTTTTCTCGATCAAGCACATGCACAAGGACATGCGCCTCGCGTCCAGCATGAGCACCGCCGGCGACCTGGAGATCCTCAAGGCCATCTACGGCCGGCTGAGCGCCGCGCTCGAGGCGGGCTACGGCGACCTCGACTTCGCCGCCCTCTTCAAGCTGGTCGACCAGGAATAAGTCCCCGGTCGCCGGCTTCAGTCGAGCGTCTGCCGGTAGCGTTTCACGCCCACGGTCATCGCCGCCGCCAAAAAGGCGGCGATGGGCCAGAGTTCGTGGGTGATTTCCGCGACCCCGTTGCCCTTGAGCAGGATGCCGCGGACGATGCGCAGGAAATGCGTCAACGGCAGCATGCTGCCCAGCGTCTGCGCCCATTCCGGCATGCCCCGGAACGGGAACATGAAGCCCGACAGCAGCAGCGACGGCAGAAAGAAGAAAAACGCCATCTGCACCGCCTGCAGTTGATTCTGCGCCAGCGTCGAGAACGTGATGCCCATCGCCAGGTTGGCCGCGATGAAGAGGAAGGCCACGAGGTAGAGCAGCACCAGACTGCCCACCATCGGCACCGCGAAGAGGAACTTGGCCGCGAGCAGGATCAGGGTCACCTGCACGTAGCCGACAATGATGTAGGGCAGGATCTTGCCCGTCATCACTTCGAGCGGCCGGGCCGGCGTCGCCAGCAGGTTCTCCATCGTGCCCCGCTCCCTTTCGCGGGTGATGGCCAGCGCGGTGATGATCACCATCGTCATCGTCAGCACCACGCCCATCAGGCCGGGCACGATGTTGTATTGGGTGATGATCTCCGGGTTGTAGAGCCGGTGCAGCCGAAACTCGACCGGCCCCGGCTGCCCGCGCAAGTGCGCCAGCGGCCCCTGCAGCTCGCGATCAAACACCGTGTTGGTCAACTGCTGCACCGCCGCCAACGCCCCGCCCGTCGCCCCCGGATCCGTCGCATCGGCCTGCACCAGCACCGCCGGCCGTTCGCCGCGCATCAGCTGCCGGCTGAAATCCTCCGGGATGTTGAGCACGAACTGCACCTCGCCCAGCTCCAGCAGCCGCGCGGCCTCCGCCTCGGTCGCCACTTCGTGCACGAACGCGAAGTAGCGGCTGTGCTGCAACCCGGCCACCAGGGAACGCGCAAACGGACCATGATCGGCGTTGAGCACCGCCGCCGGCAGGTGCTTCGGGTCCGAGTTGATCGCGAAGCCGAACAGGATCAGCTGCAGCATGGGGATGCCCACCATCATGCCGAAGGTCACCCGGTCGCGCCGCATCTGGATGAACTCCTTCAGCACCATCGCCCAGAATCGATGCAGCGCGAACCGGCTCATGCGCCCCCTCCCGGGAAATTGTCCGCGGCGTGGTCCATGAGACAGATGAACACGTCCTCCAGGCCCGCCTCGATCGGACGCGCAGCGTAGCCTTGCTCCTGCAGCGGCGCCAGCGTCTGCCGCAGTTCCGCTTCGTCGTGACCGCTGACATGCAGCGTGTTGCCGAACGCCACCACCTGCTCGACACCGGGCCGGCCTCTCAGCTCGTCGGGCAGCGACCACAAACGCGGTCCGCGCACTTCCCAGGTGATCAGCCGCGCCGATGCCACCACGTCGGCGAGTGCGCCGTGCACCAGCAGCTTGCCGTAGGCGAGATAGGCCAGCCGATGGCAGCGCTCCGCTTCGTCCATGTAGTGCGTCGTGATCAGCACCGTCAGCCCGTCCGCCGCCAACCGGTGGATCTGATCCCAGAAATCGCGCCGCGCCTTCGGGTCGACCCCGGCCGTCGGCTCATCGAGCAGCAGCAACTGCGGACCGTGCAGCAACGCCGCCGCCAGCGCCAGCCGCTGTTTCCAGCCGCCGGACAACTGCCCGGCGAGCTGTCTGCTGCGCCCCGCCAGCCCCAGCCGCTCGATGGCGCGGTCCACCACTTCGCGCCGGTTCGGCGTGGCGTAGAGCCGCGCCACGAAGTCGAGATTTTCGCGAATGCTCAGGTCTTCGTAATAACTGAACTTCTGCGTCATGTAGCCCACGTGCGTGCGGATCTCCCGCTGCTGGCTGCGCACGTCGTAACCGAGGCAACTCCCCTCGCCGGCATCCGGCGTGAGCAGTCCGCACAGCATGCGGATGAACGTCGTCTTGCCGCTGCCGTTCGGCCCCAGGAACCCGTAGATCTCGCCCCGTTCGACGCGCAGGTCGATGCCGTCGACGACCGTCTTGTCGCCGAAGCGCTTGGTGATCCCGCGCACGTCGATCACCGGTTCCTGCGCGCCCGGCTTCATCGGCTCACATCGACCGGCTGGCCCGGCCGCAGCTCCACGCCGGCGTCGGCGGCAAACGTCGCCTCCAGCAGGTAGACCAGCTTCTCGCGGTTGTCGCGGTTGTAGAGCACCGGCGGCGTGTATTCAGGATGAGGTGACAGGTAGCCGATCCGCGCCGGCACCGGCGCGTCGCGGCCGCTGAAGTGAACCTGCACCGTGTCACCGGCGGCCAGCGTGGCCCGCACCGGTTCCGGCACGAAGAACCGCACCTTGAGGTTGGCCGGCGGCAACAGGGACACCACGGGCATGCCGGGCGGCACGAATTCACCCGGCCGGTAAAGGGTGTCGAACACGAGACCCCCGGCGGGCGCGGCCTGGGTTTTCTCCGTCACCGCCCACTCCGCCTGGGTCAGCGCGGCACGGGCGGCGGCGACCTCCGCTTCGGCGGCAGCCACGAGGTCAGCCCGCGCCCCCAGCTCAGCCGTCGTTCGCTGCGCTTCCAATTCGGCGACCTGCGCGAGATTGCGCTCATGAGTCAGACGGGCCCGGTCAAAATTTTCCTCCGACGCCACGTTCTTCTCCCGCAGCTCGCGCACGCGCTGCAGCTCGAGCGCCGACAGCTCGGCCGCCGAGCGGGCCTGCGCCAGCCGCGCCGCGATGGCCGCAAGTTCGGACGGCCGCTGGCCTTTGCGCAGATCGGCCAGCCGGGCCTCGGCGCCGGCCAGGCGCTGCAGGGCTTCATCGCGCCGGGCCTGTTCGGTGGTTTGCTCAAGGGTGAACAACGGTGCACCGGCCTCGATGTTGTCTCCGCGCGCGACCGCCAGGGTTTCCAGACGGCCGCCCAGAGCCGCGCCGACCAGCACGTATTCGCCTTCCAGGTAACCCTGCCAGCGCGTTTCACTTTCCCGCGCACAACCACCCAGCAGGAGCGCCCCCAGGGCCAGCCCAAGGCCGACCTTAGTTTCTATGATTCGATAGGTTTTCATAATCCTTCATGCCTTCGGAAGTCAGCAGCCCGCCGCAAAAGAGGTTCAGGGCCTGGACAAACACCTGCTCGGGCCGCAGGCCGAGCCGCTCCTGCGCATCCGGGTGCATCAGGCTCTGGATGGCCGCCCGCCAGAACTCCGTCGCGAACGCCGGGTCCACCCCGCGCCGCACCATGCCGGCCTTCTGGCCCTCCGCGATGATGCGGCCGAATACCACCGGAATGTTGCGAAAACGCAGCTCCTCGATGTGCCGATGCACCTCCGGGGCGAACCGCTCGAGTTCGCGAAACAATGTCGGCGGCACCCGCGCAAACCGCGCAATCATCGCTTCCGTGAAGCGCACCAACTTCTCCGCAAAACCCAGCGTCTCGTCGGCGAACAGGGTCGCGGCGCCCTCCCGCACCTCCTCGGCAAACCCGAGGATGATCTCGTCCACGAGGACGTCCTTGCCCGCAAAGTGCACGTAGAGGGTCTTTTTGCTCATCCCCAGCTCCGTCGCGAGCCCATCCATGGTCAGGGCCGCATACCCAAACCGGAAAAGCTGCCGCCGCGCCACCTCCACGATCCGATCACGGACCGCCGGAGGGGAGGAGGATTCAGCCGCTGCAGGAGTCATGAAGCAGGAGGTGATGAATAATATGGAAACTTTCAAGGTTTCTTTAGTTTCCAAGCCAGTTTACGATGCCCTTGATTCGTTGGCGGCTGGTTTGACCCTCCGGCGGTTCCGCACTTAATCACGCACCATGAGCGACTTCGTTCCCGCCCCGACCATGTCCGCCGCGAAACAGGCCCTTGATCGGCTGCGCGCCAACATGCGTCGCACGATCAAGGGCAAGGACGAGGTGATCGAGCACACCCTGGTCTGCCTGCTCTCCCGCGGCCACCTCCTCATCGAGGACCTGCCCGGCGTCGGCAAGACCACCCTCGCCTACTCGCTGGCCCGTTCGCTCGACTGCCCGTTCGCCCGCATCCAGTTCACGAGCGACCTGCTGCCCAGCGACGTCACCGGCGTCTCCATCTACGACGAGACTACCAAGGAGTTCGTCTTCAAAAAGGGACCCGTCTTCGCCTCCGTGGTACTGGCCGATGAGATCAACCGCGCCACGCCCAAGACCCAGTCGGCCCTCCTCGAGGTGATGGATCGCGGCAAGGTCACGGTCGACGGGGAGACGCATCCGGTCGGCCCGCCCTTCATGGTCTTCGCCACCCAGAACCCGGTGGACTATGAGGGTACCTTTCCGCTGCCGGAGAGCCAGATGGACCGCTTTCTCATGCGCATCCACATGGGTTACCCCCGGGCCGGCGACGAGCTGGAGATCCTGCGGGCAGCCGCGACCAATTACGACGCCATCTCCCTGGATCCCGTGATCACCCGGAGCGAGATCACCACCCTGCAGCAGACCGCCGCCGCCGTCTTCGTCGAGGACAGTGTATTGGCGTACATCCTGGCCATCGTCGGCGCCACCCGCACCGAAGCCGAATTCAAGGCCGGCGTCAGCGTGCGCGGCGGCCTCGCCCTCAAGCAGGCCGCCCAGGCCCGGGCCCTGGCCGAAGGCCGCGACTTCGTGATTCCGGACGATGTCACCGATCTGGTCACCCCCGTCTTCAGTCACCGCCTTTCCTTCGCCCACGCCGTGTCGGACGCCCTAGAGGAGCGCCGCGCCGTCGCCGCGGTGCTCAAGCGCATCGTGGAAGCGTTGCCGGCACCTCAATAAGTAGGCGCAACGCAGTGCCATCGCCTACCGGGGCCACCCCAAAGGCCCAAATCTATGATTAGGAGTACCACACCCAGAGCTTGCATCCCGCAACGGGCTTGAACGCATGAGCGAAGCACACGAAGGAAGGCTGGAACTGATTAAATTACTGCTTCCTAAAGCCCTAGTTCTGGCCTACAAGTCATACGATGATAAAGCGTTCCCGTATTAGTGCGCTGTTAGATTCTCCTTCCTTGCCAAAGGAAGTCGAAACGGAACTGCGCAGCATTCTTAAAAATAACAAGGTGGTCCTGCCAGGCTGGTCCCCGACATTCATTCAAAGACTGGGGGATATACAGACGGTGATTGATATCGGCGTGCTGGACGGTACCCCTGAACTTTACAAGGCCTACCCGAAGGCTCACTTGATTCTGATTGAAGCGCTGCCCACCTACGAAGAGATCTGTAATAAATTGGTGGCCAATCGCAGCGGAGAGGTACACATGGTCGCTGCCGGATCCGAAGACGGCAATGCTACTATCCGCTGTTATACGGATCGTCCTAGGGTTTCCTCGATGTTGGAAACCACCAAAACACAAGATCACAACTATAAGGAGTATGTGGTTCCGGTACGAAAACTGGACACAATCTTGGCAGACCGGGCCCTCGATGGCCCCATTCTTCTCAAAGTGGATGTGGAAGGCATGGAGCTGGAGGTCCTTAAAGGGGCCACCGAAAGTCTAAAGAAGTGCAAATTTGTCATCGCCGAAACCAGTATCCGCAAACGTCATCAAAACTCTTATCGCTTCGCGGATCTCGTCGGCTTTATGGCAATGCAAGGCTACCATCTATATGACGCTCTGCGAATCACCCGCACGAAGGCAATGATGCCGGAGGCGTCCATTATGGACGCTATCTTTATAAATGAATCAAGTTAATCAGCCACCGAGAAGAGTGCGTAAACAGCCCAACTTGAGCGTCACCAATTATACTTGGGTTACAAAAGCATCCTTCTGTATGTGATTACGGCCGAGTGCTGGATCAAGAGTTCGTAATAAATCCAATACCCGAGCCTGAGTGGCTTCAGCATCGGAGTAATGAACTTGGTACCGCTTGGTGAAAAACCAGAGAAACTTAAGCATACTGTCTTTCGGTATGTATTCCTCTCCCAAAGTTTGCAACGCTGCGGATAATTCCTCAACGGATTTCACCAAACGAGTCGCGGCCGAATAATCCGATTCTCCCGTGGTGATGACTGGCTTGTAGTGCATAAGGGCCTCCGCCCCGACGCCGGAATTTACGGTTACAATGCAGGTGGCACCGGATATGAGATCGTGAATCGATGCATTCGACACCACAATCCGCCCTGCAGAGCATTCTTTATTAATAGCCTTAGCCACACTCTTAATCGTGCATTTGGGGTGGCGTTTAACTACGACGGTGTAGCTCGAATCCACCCCCCACGCGGCAAGTTTACGCAATAGCGTAAGGCAATCGATGTAGGCTAAGCGTGCCACCGTGTCGTTGAGCACCTGCATGGGTAGGAACACATACGGACCCACGTCAGGTACCTTCTCCTCGCTTTGTTTGTATTTGGACCGGCCACTCGCCACGATCTTATCATGGAGGTGCTTGGCCTGCTTCGTCGCCTCTTTGAGATCCACCCCTTCAATAATTTGCGCAAGCCCACGAGACGCCATCGAGGACCACCCTGAGTAACCGCGATCATCTATGATGATATGACCGTTGTAGGACCCCACTTTCAGATGAATCTGACCGGGAACTCCCGTATGGGTCGTATGCCAAGTAGCACATGGGAATCGGCCCGTTACAGGCACGCCACCACGATACCCGGCTTGCATACGAGGCAGGATCGCCCATCCAGCCGAGCGTAAAGCCACAATAAAATTGCGGGTTACTGCTATCATCGCGTCGCGCACTTCGTCGCTGTCCTTCTGAGCCAAGCGACCAAATCCCAAAATGATACACATTTCGAAAATGCGGCATTCACAGCCTCCCAGTTTTTCCCACCGGCCATCAGGAGTCTGTACCCATTGATTAGGCAAGGGAATGCGATCATTCTGCGCAGCTTTTTCCAAATAGGTCATCATGTCACCTAGCAACGCAATGACTGCATCCAGCTTTTGCTCTTCAGGATCCGTATTTGATCGCTCCACCCCTGAGGCCAAAGCCGTCAACCCCAGATCCCGATAAGTGAGCCGGCGGATGTAGGATCTTTCATTGCTTTCGTCATCAATATACTCAGTCAGCCCACTAATTGCTTCGCGCCATATTCGTCTGCTGTATCGAACATTGGTAGCCGCACAATAGTAATGGTATAATCCCCTTCGGCGCTGTTTGGGACGGGACCGGGCCCACTTTTCCAGTGCAAGTCCTAGTTCGACAAATTCCTCATTGTCTTGTAATAATGTTATCCTCTTGCGTTCGGCATTAACATTGCGCGATGACGCCAATTTAAGCAGCGCATCGGACTTATCTTTACGTCCCCGCGCCCGCTCGAACTGCGCCAGCCAATAGGGTGCCCGAGCGCGGTCACCGGCGTCCAAGGCCCGCAAGTAGAGAAACCTTTCAGCCCGGTTCACCCCAAGCTTTTGAGCCACTCCAGCCAACCGGATGAGCAAACTGGCCGGCATGTATGATACCGTCTTCTTAACCAGCGACCGCACATTCAAACTGCGGGTGCTTTTACCGTAGCGCCATTGTACTTGCTGCGTCTTGGCCCGACGGACCGCATTGCTATAGGTTCTTTTGAGCAGGGGTACTACCACCTGCGGTGCAATGTAAGTTTGCAGCGAAGGTCTTACCAACTCCCCCCGGAGTAGTTGTTTGATGCCGTCTGATGCCAACTCGGCACAACCACCACGTTGGACAAAAGATTCAGTCACCAAGGCGCTGTTTTTCTCCTTATAGGGATGATGCGGATCCAACATCATATGAACTGCACCGTGAAGATCCTCGGGCAAGTCCACCAAAGGCCCAATTTCAGGTTGGCGGGTGATTTCAAAAGCCGATGGATCCGCTTTCCGGTGATCAGCCAGATCCTTTCCCAAGCTCAACAGCACCGTAGGCTTTCCACAATATAGTGAGTCAAAAATAGCCCCACTCATATCTGACACCACCACGTCCGCCAATTGCATGAGATAGGGCCCGACATCAAGGACTCCGGTGAAGATATTGGAGTCAATGGTACCCTGCCCCAATGAACCCGCCTTATCCCCGTCCCTTAAGGGGGTCATATGATGAGGTTTATATACAACATTGAACTCAGGCAGCAATGGTCGCATCGCAGTACGAAACATCTTCTGAGAGCTCAGATCACCCCAGGTTGGCATGAACAAAATTGTTGGCTTTGAGTTATCCAACCTGGCTCTCATCTGAGCTAGAAATCGTTCATCAAGTTGACCGCTAAAATAGGGGTCAAATCGCCAGTTTCCAGCCTGCACGATTGGACACAATTGCCCGATGATATCCGCGGATAATTGACCATAGACCAAACCGAGGTCGGCCGCCAACCAACGGGCGTTGAATGCGGTCTTGGGTTTGGCCATGGAATATTGGCACATCACCAATCGCGTTTTCACCCATGGCTTCTCTAACGGTGGAGTAAATTGAGTCAGGATAGCATCATATTCACCATCAAGTGCTGCTAGCTTGGTCTGCTCAACGAAACGCGAGTAGGCCCCGTACTTGCTCAACCATTGAGGATCGAATTTCTTCAGTCCCGCCGGACTACGATCGCAAAAGATGATTTCCGGCTCATCAAAATAACGCAAAAGCTCTGCAAAATGGCCGACCTGAAAGGTGTTCCAGACAAGAAATCCGATACGCACCGTGCCCTCAAAATGGTAACTCTAATGGAAGTCAACGGAACACTCCGAGGCCAGCAAACCACTTAACCCCATTTCGTTCAGCAACTATGGCGATCAGGCCTTCTTCAAGTCATTAGACTTCTGTGAGCTAAGCCTCTTGGCAAGGAGCAGCGTCACTCTTCTGTTGCACCGAATTGCCCCAAACGTATGCTCGACATAATTTCGTAGGAGAAGGCTCTGTCGGCTTCACTGGAACCGCCTTTAGACCACATCCCCCGCTCATCCAGACCGGTAAATGTGGTGATCGGCTACCCGCCTACTCGTTCAGGGTCATTCTCCCACCAAGAACCTACCTGGCTTTGATAATACTGCCCTGTCTGCTTGCTAGCGTTTTCTAAGTGTTCAACTCCTATTCAAACTACCACGCCTCAAGGTCATAGTGTATCGCCTAGCCATGAGGAATTATGGAATTCGTTTTCAAATGCGGAGCAATCGTCAGTAATAGTCTACCTGATCTGACGCACGTGTTGAACGTCATGGCTTCACCGAGTCGTCACTTACGTGCGGTGCCCCTGATAACCCGCTTACTCCACCGAGATTTCAACAGGATCTTATGATGATTTTGGGGCTTGAGCCTTGACGCAACGGATATGAACGCAGCCATGGTCAACTATCCAGCCTCTCCCGCTCCGGATTGGCATGGTCCCGGGGCGAAGCGCCGGGGCTGGCGCGCGTGGTGGCAGGAGCTGTCGTGGCGCAAGATGCTGTGGTCGCTGCTCTATCCGCCGCGCGGCCAGCGCATCATGCCGACCGTGTCCGGCCTGCTGCTGATCTCCCTCTCCCTTGGCATCGGCAGCGCGGCCTACAACACGTCGAACAACATCCTCTTCATCACTCTCTCGCTGCTGCTCGCCTGCCTGATCCTCAGCGGCGTATTGTCCGCGCTCAACCTCGCCAAGGTCGCGTGGCGCCTCGACGCCCGCCCGCCCTTCCGCGTTGGCGAAACGGGCACCGCCGGCATTGATCTGCGCAACCGCAAGCGACTGCTGCCGACCTACGGCCTCTGGTTCGAGGTGCGGACCAAGGCCCAGCCCAAGGGTCGGCGGATTGTCATGCGACGGCGGCTCGATCCGGGCGGGGCCGAAACCCGGCTGGAATGGTCGTGGCAACCCGAACAGCGCGGCCTTGAGGTGGTCGAGCTGACCGCGGTCGGCTCACTCTTTCCCTTTGGTTTCCTGAAAAAAGTCCTAGCCGCCGAGGTGCGCCGCGAGGTGCTCGTCTGGCCCCGGCCGATCGAGTACCAACGCACGCCGGTCTTTTCGCCCGCCCGCCGCCAAAGCGGCGAGCGCGTCAACCGCATCGGCCACAGCGGCGACCTGCTGGCCCTGCGCAAATACAGTCCCGGCGACTCCCACCGACTGGTGCACTGGAAGGCCAGCGCCCGGCTGCGCCAGCTCATGGTCCGGCAGTTCTCCCGCGAAAACCAGGAAGGGTTCTCCATTCACGTCGACTCAGCCGCCGACCGCTGGCCGCGCGCCGAGCAGTTCGAGACGATGTGCAGCTTCGCGGCGACCCTGGCCGAGGACCTGTTCACCGCCGGCCGGCTGGGCACGGTCAGCATCGATCTCGATCCGCCCCGCGCGGTGCGCACCGTGCGCGATGTGGAAGCGTTTCTTGATCAGCTCGCACTGCTGACGCCGCGCCAATCCTCCGGCCGGCCCTCCGCGCCCCCGTTCGCCGGCGACGCGACCGCCGCGGTGCAGTTCGCCGGTCGCCAACGCCTCACCTTAAGCCCCGACGGCGCCCGTGGCGTCGCCGCCTTCGTCGATGGACAAAAAGCGGCCGCAGCTTGAAGCCGAGGACCTCGGCCGCCTGCGCTGGCTGCTCGGCAGCGGGCTGGCCCTGCTGTCGGTCATCACGGTGTTCTTCATGGACATCGCCGCCGGGCCGCTGATGCCCATGGTCGCGCTCGCCGCCATCGCCGCCGTCATCTGGCCCGCCTGGCCGGCCCGGGTGCCGCGCCTCATGCACCGGCTGGCCTTCCCGATCATCGTGCTGGCCTTTGTCTATGACCTGACCACCGCCAGCGAACCGCTGCCCGCACTCATCCGGCTCGACCTGATGCTGATCCTCTACCGGGTCATCACCTACCGCCAGCGCCGCGACGACCTCCAGCTGGTGATCCTGGGGCTGTTTCTGGTCATCGTGGCGGGCGTCATCACCGTGTCGCTGTCGTTCGCCGTGCAGATCATCGCCTTCACCGGCACCGCGCTCGTCATGCTGCTGGCCGTCACGCTGGAATTCGCCGACGGCAGCACCCACAAGGCCCCTGATCTCAGGGCGGTGCCGGCCTGGGCGCGCGGCACGTGGGGGGCGCACTTCCGGCGGCTCCGCGCCGCGACCGACTGGCGGTTGGCGGCGCTCGGCGCGGTCGGGTTTGCCGGCGTGGTCGGGTTGTCCGGCCTGCTCTTTCTGGCCATCCCGCGCTTCGATTTCCAAAGCGGCCTCTTCCTCGACCGGCTGATCAGCCGGACCACCCGCACCGGGTTTTCAGACAGCATCAAATTCGGCGAGGTCACCTCGATCATCGCCGACGACAGCCTCGCCCTGCTGGTCGATGTGACGGATCCCGCAGCCATGCCGGCCGTGCCCTACTTCCGGATGGTGGTGCTCGACGAATACAACGGCGAAGGCTTCGAGATGTCGGACCCGCTGCGCCTGTCCCTCGCCGGCCATCGCGTGCCGCGCGGCCGCATCAACGGCACCCCCGGTTTCGAGCGCGACGCCCCCACCTGGACGTTTTACTTCGAACCGGGCATCAGCCGCTTCCTGCCGCTGCTCGGCAACTTCTACACCCTGTCGTTCACCGAGCCGCAGACGTTCTCCTTCAACACCGACATGCTCGCCGTCGCGTTGGAACGCGACCCGCCCAAGATGCTCGCCTACCGAACGTGGAGCATGTCGACCAACGGCCGCGTGCGCGATGCCAGCTTCGCCCTCGCCCGCCGCAACCAGCAGCCGAAGGGTGAGCGCTTTCTTGATCTCGGCGCACTCACGCCGGCTGACCGCACGCGACTCGACCGGGTGGTGACGGACGCCACCACCGGCGTCACGTCGGGCGATGCCACCGCGTTTGCTCAGGCCGCCGTCGCCTGGCTGAGCGCGCAGCATCCCTACGCGCTCGACAGCGCCCTGCCCGCCGGCAGTGGCGACCCGCTGCTGCGCTGGCTGGATTCGGAAACCCCGGGCCACTGCGAGTTCTTCGCTGGCTCGCTGGTGCTGATGGCCCGGGCGGCGGGCTACCCCGCCCGCCTGGTGACCGGCTTCGCCGGCGGCACCTGGAACAGCTACAGCGGCAGCTTCACGGTGCGAAACTCCAACGCCCACGCCTGGAGCGAAATCTTCGACGACGCCTCCGGCACCTGGAGTCGGGTCGACCCGACTCCAGGCAACGCCGCCCTCGCCGCGCTGGCGGATGAGACCGCGCTGGCTGCCGTGGCCACCGCCCGCACCGACACCGGCTGGCAGGCCCGCATCGAGAGCCTGCGCGTCTTCTGGTATCGCCGCATCGTCAATTTCGACCAGAGCACCCAGGCGGAAATCACCTCGGCGGTGACCACCTGGTTCAAGAGCCGTTCCCGGCAGCTCAGCGAATTTCTCGAGCGCGGCACCAACGCCGTGCGCAGCTGGGCCCGCCGGCCGTGGGGGCTGGAGCGCTGGGGCACGGTCGGACTCTGGACGATCGGGGTGGCCGGGCTGATCTGGACGTGGCGCCAGCACGGCCGCGGTTGGTGGCTCAAGCTGCGGTCACGGCACAGCCGTCCCGATCACGATCCGGTGCGCCGCGAGGCTTCCAAGTGGCTGCGCCGCGGCGCCAAACGCCGCGATTTCGCGTGGCCGGACGAAGTGCGCGCCGCGTTGCTGCGGCTGCGCTTCGGGGCCACGAATACCTGGCCGGGCAATCCGGTGGACGTGTTTCGCGCCGCCCGGCTGGCGCTGCGCCAGCGCTAAACCCGGCCCGGCTTCAGGAACGCAGGCGGGCGGCGACCTGCTCGATCGCGGCGGCCAGCCTGGTGTCCTTGGCCGTGATCTTGTTGCCGGCGTGGTGGGTGCAAAGCCGCACGTCGACCCGGTCGTAGACATTCGTCCACTCGGGATGGTGGTCCATCGCCTCCGCCTCGTCGCCCACTTTGACCATGAAGGACAGGGCTTCGCGGAAGTGGGCGAAAGTGTAGGTTTTCACCAACGCATCCTCGTCGCGATCCCACCCCGGCAGATCACGCAGGCTGTCGCTGATGGCGGCGTCGGAAAGCGGTTCGTCACGCATGCGGACAAGGTGGAGCCAAAGCCTCCGCGGGTCAAATGACGCCACCGGGTTGCGCCTTGTCAAAGCCGAGAGCCGGGGCCTAACGTGACCGGCTTAACTGATGACCGACTCTCCCTCCCCCGCCGTCCCGCAGCACGTGGCCATCATCATGGATGGCAACGGTCGCTGGGCCCGCCAGCGGGGCCTGCCTCGCATTGAGGGTCATCGCCGGGGCGTGGAAACCGTCCGGCGCATTGTGGAGGCCTCCCGCGAACAGGGCATCCGCTACCTCACGCTGTATGCCTTCTCGGTCGAGAACTGGCGCCGCCCG
>Ga0181601_10000407_pt1 | contig 34552 bp, 34 predicted proteins | sample 041ome_8_FD_133020 | JGI IMG/M metagenome (GOLD analysis project Ga0181601, IMG submission 133020) | Coastal salt marsh microbial communities from the Groves Creek Marsh, Skidaway Island, Georgia - 041407BS metaG (megahit assembly) | ecosystem: Environmental > Aquatic > Marine > Intertidal zone... | reverse complement strand
GTTGGCCGCTTTTGCCATATTAGGGCTCATTTTGGCTGCCATGAGCTTCCGCAAACGACTCGACTAGCTAAAATTAATTCTGAAGCGGTAAGGCATCAGTAGAAATGCAGCGATGACCAAACCCAGAAATTCGCGGCCATATTCCACATAGGGTTTGTCGCCCAGCATTTCTCGGGTGATGCTCAGGTAGTCATCGGCAGTCAGGTAATCCCAAAACCCAGGTAATGAGATGAGTAACCCGGCAATAATCATTCCCATAACCAAGATCCACAGAGAGGCAAACTTGCGACCAATTAATTGCCCCGCAGGAATAACTGCCGCTGTAGCGTACACGGTTACCCAGTAGGCCGGATCGGGATCATTTAGTTGAACAATTGACATGATCAGCAGGAGTGCGGCTGCTACCAAATGATAGGCTCGTTTCATATTTGTGCCCTGTTGGTTTGTTTTTGGAAAGCTATCAGGTTCCCACATTGTTTGTATAGATGGCTGTTGTTTTGTTCAGCATTCATAGATTTCTAATGGCAGCTCATCTGGATCGCTAAAGAAGGTGAATCGCTTGCCGGTGTATTCATCCACCCTGACAAGCTCTGTCTTAATGTTGCAGGCAGTTAGATGAGTTATGACGTCGTCAAGGTTTTCGACCTCAAAAGCCAAATGACGCAGTCCCAATGCCTCGGGGTAACTGGGTCTCGGTGGGCGATCGGGGAAGGAGAATAACTCAAGCTGGGAACCGTCAGGCAAGGCCAGGTCAAGTTTCCAGGAGTCTCTTTCTTTGCGGTAGTTCTCCGCAACGATCTTAAGTCCCAGAATCTCAGCGTAAAGCCGTTTTGATCGCTCGTAATCTGAACAGATAATCGCAGCGTGATGAATGCCTTCTAACATATGGTTGGGGCTTTATCTTTGTTTGCTTAATTTCTCGCGCTGGTATTGATCATAGCTACCATTATGATATTCCAGACAGCGCTCGCGCTCCGTTCTTTCCATATTGGCACATTCCATTTCTATATTTTCAGGTGTTGCAGGATTGCTACCGCAGGCAGCAAGAAACAAGAGAGCTCCAGTGAAGAATAATTGTCTGAATGGGTTCATTGGGTTTTTTCAAAAGATTTCATAAAGCGAAAGCTATAAGTGTTCCGTGTTGCATGCAATAAAAAAAGATCCAGATAAATGTAGTCATAAATATTTAGGCATAAACTTGTCATCCTAACCAATGATATTGGGGGCAGAAATTGGAAAACTTTCATATTGCCATGACGGCAGTGACGGCCATAATTTTGTTTGTCTTTGGGCTGGAAAATTTTTCCCGGGAAATTCAGCATATTTCAGGAGAGAAATTTCGTAAATCGCTCGCAAAAGCAACCCGTTTGCCTGTCGTGGGTGTTGTTTTAGGCGCTGCCGTCACTGCCATTATCCAATCCAGCTCAGCCACTTCGGTAATCACTATTGGTCTGGTAAATGCTGGGGTTCTCTCCTTTAAAAATAGTGTGGGCATTATCTTTGGTTCCAATATCGGGACAACGATTACCGCCCAATTAGTGGCATTTAAACTCACAACCTTCGCCCCGGTTTTTATTATTCTTGGCTTTGTTTTATCCCTGGTTCGCTCGCGGTACTCTATTTTTGGCAAAGCTGTTTTTTACTTCGGGTTTGTTTTTTTAGCCTTAACCTGATCGCGGCTTCTCTGGAGCCTTTGCAGCAGAATGAGGCGCTAATTAGCCTATTGACCCAACCGCAAAATCCGCTTTATGCAATCTTGTTTGGCTGCCTGTTCACGGCGGCGGTTCAGTCCAGTTCAGTGACAACCGGCTTGGCAATTATTTTTACCCAGCAGGGTTTGCTTGGTTTGGAAAATGCGGTGCCGATAATTATGGGTGCCAATATCGGAACGACAGCAACGGCAATGCTTGTTGTTTTTAATATGGACATCGCTGCGAAAAAAACGGCGCTATGCCACTTTCTTTTTAATGTCGGGGGAGTGCTTCTGTTCTTGCCCATTTTGATGATTTGGGGGCATAAGCTAAATAGTTTGCACATGGATCCAGCTATTGAGCTGGCCTATGTGCATCTAATCTTTAATGTTGTCACTAGCCTGATATTTATTATTGGCATTAATCCGTTTGTCCGGTTTATCGATGCGATTTTAGGTGAGGGAAAAATGGATTTTATACGCCTGTCGATACCGGTATATGAACCAGAAAAGCCCTTTGAAACAGTCAAGAAAGAACTGGATGACAGTCTAAATAGTCTTTTTGAATTTCTTCAGGAAAACTACAACCAGGTGATCTTGAGCATTGAAACTAATTACCCATCAGTTTTTGATGCTGCGGAAAAGCGTATTGAATATGTGAACTACGCGGAAAAAGAATATATTCGTTACTTTTCGCAAATTGTCGCGAGCGTTACCAAAGAAGATGAATCAAGCGAGCTCATCGACATTATTGGGCAGTTTGACTATTTGTTCCAAATTGAAGATTCAATAGAGGATTTATTCAATACCAAGAAAGTCATGATTGATGCTTATATAGATCCCCACGCAGATATCCTATTCCTGGTTCGCACGCTTTCAATTGAGACCCTTGAAATGTTTGAGGATATTCACCGGGGATTGGAGTCCGCCGAAGAAGATACTTCAATCAAGCAGCGATCTCGTGATGTACAGGAAAGCCTCAGCAAAGCCAATCGTGAATTATTAATCCTGATGACTGATAACGAGCGACGTGATGCCGGGGCACTGATTAACTTTATTACTTATTCTCAGAGGCTTAAGGATAAATTAGTTAATTTTCATAAAGCGAAGGTTGGGTAGTCTTTACTGTCCTTTCAGATTTTCAGATTTTCAGATTTTCAGATTTTCAGATTTTCAGGTTAAGGGTATTTATCAAAAAAAAGGCCCCGATGAAGGGGCCTAAATATGGGGTGCGGGGCGTTTTCGCCCCGGAGCAATGCCAGCGTCTTGGCAGTGAGTGATCCATGAGAGAAGACCACTCATGATAATCTAGGCAAGCAGAGTTATTTCGGATCAGACTCGAATAAGATGCAGACTCGAATAAGATGAAAGTTACGTAGATTGTTTAATGGATGCGACGTCGATTACAAAACGATATTTTACATCGCTCTTCAACATGCGTTCGTAAGCTTCATTAATGTAATCGGCATTGATGAGCTCCACATCACTGACAATGTTATTTTCTCCGCAAAAATCCAGCATTTCCTGGGTTTCGGCGATTCCGCCAATGATAGAGCCTGCAACCTGGCGGCGTTTTCTGGCCAAGTTTGCGCCGTGAACCTCTACGGGGTCTAGTGCGCCGACGACCACAAGTGTTTTGTCACGTTTAAGAAGGTTTAGATAAGGATTCAGGTCATGTGGTACGGGTACCGTATCAAGTATAAGGTCAAAGCTGCTTGCATGCTGGGCCATGGAATCGGGGTCTTTGGAAATAAGCACCTCTGAGGCTCCCAGATGTTTGGCATCTTCAGCCTTACCTGGAGAGGTCGTAATCATCACAACATGCGCTCCCAGTGCCGCCGCAAATTTGACGCCCATGTGTCCCAGTCCTCCGAGGCCGACAACGCCAACTTTCTGGCCCGGCTGAACATTCCAGTGCCGTATAGGAGAGTAGAGAGTGATTCCGGCACAAAGCAGGGGTGCAACCGCTTTTTTGTCCAGGTTTTCAGGAATCCGCAGTACATAATTCTCATCCACGGTGATACGTTCGGAATAGCCGCCGAATGTGAGTCCTCCGTATTTGGGATCCTCGGCGTTGTAGGTTGGAACCATGCCTTCCTCGCAATATTGTTCCAAATCTTCTTTGCAGGCCTCACAGTGCCGGCATGAATCGATGAAAACACCTACGCCAACCAGATCGCCTTCCTTGTACTTGGTGACCTTCGCTCCTGTTTTGCTGACCCGCCCAACAATCTCATGGCCGGGAACCATTGGGTATAGTGAACCTCCGCCCCATTCGTTACGGGCCTGGTGTATGTCTGAATGGCATATTCCGCTGTATTCAATCTCAATGGCAACGTCATGTTCGCCTGGTTCCCGGCGATCAATAGTCATCGGTGCTACAGGTGCGGTTTCACTTTGTACTCCGAAAGCAGCAGTCTTGGTCACGTGTAATCTCCAATATATTGCAGGTATAAAAAGTTTCCGCGGCATTGTATAAAAATCGAAGCATATGTGTACGATATTCAAATTAGGCAATAAGCACTTTGTTAGTTTCGTAGGCGGGTGTATCGACTAAAATGCTCCAATGCCAAAATTGTCCGAATTAGAAAAAAAGCCTGTGATCTTCTTGATGGGGCCAACCGCGTCAGGAAAAACTGATCTGACGATAGCTCTAAGCCGCGAGTTCCCCTGCCATATAATCAGCGTTGATTCAGCTCTGGTCTATCGAGGGATGAACATAGGTAGCGCCAAGCCTGACAGAAAAACACTGGCAAAGTATCCCCATGCTTTAATTGATATCCGTGATCCGGCTGAGCCGTATTCAGCGTCAGATTTCGTAGATGACGCCCTGGCAGAAATCAAAAAAGCGCATCAAGAAGAAAAGGTTCCGCTGCTGGTAGGCGGGACTATGTTGTATTACAAGGCTTTAATGGATGGCCTTGAGGATTTGCCGCCGGCAGATCAGGCGATTCGGGCTGAGATTGATCTTCGTGCTGAAAAAGAGGGCTGGCCTGCATTGCACGCAGAGCTGGCTAAACTTGATCCCGAGACTGCGGCAAGATTGCATCCCAATCACAATCAGCGCATCCAGCGTGCCCTTGAGGTGTACATGGTTACGGGCCGTCCAATGTCAGAAATACATGCCGGGCAGCAAGGCCAAAAGCTGGACGAAACTTTTAAAGTGCATCATCTGGTGATGATGCCAAGTGATCGAAAAGTCTTGCATGAGCGTATAGAACTACGGTTAAAAAACATGTTTGAAGAAGGTTTTATAGAGGAAGTCAGGGCACTTTATAAGCGTGGCGACTTGCATCCAGGGCTTCCTTCTATTCGAGCGGTAGGATATCGACAGGTTTGGTCCTATCTGGAGGGTGAATGCGACCTGGAAGAGGCGCGTTTTAGGGCGTTGGTTGCGACAAGAAACCTGGCCAAAAGGCAACTAACCTGGCTGCGTAGTTGGGAAAGCGCAGCCATTTTGTATACGGATAACCAGCAAGGGCGTAAACTTGCAGAGGCCAAACTTGTAACCAAGGCCTTGAATCTTTTGGATTTATAGCCATATATGCAAGGTAGGTGGCGAGAGGCCTAAAAAAAGCCTTCTCAATAACTTGATCTGTTAGTAAGTAGCGATTTGCTACCTCTGTGCCAGATCACCAACAAAATGGAGAGATGCCATGTCAAAGGGGCACAGCTTACAAGACCCTTTCCTTAACGTTCTGCGTAAGGAGCGAGTTCCCGTAGCTATCTATCTGGTTAATGGAATCAAATTACAAGGACAGGTTGAGTCATTTGACCAGTTCGTGATTCTTTTGAAAAACACCGTTAGCCAGATGGTTTATAAGCATGCGGTTTCAACGATAGTTCCTGCTCGTGCTGTTAAAATGCCGATGGTTGCACCTCTTGGTGAAGCCGAAGAAGAAGCTCCTGGCAACTTCTAACCCGGTTATTTTTCTGATTGTCACGAATTGGTTGAGAAGCAAACGTACCCAGCACCCTATTTTTTTTGATGGACCCCTTCCCTGCGTGCGTTTGCGCCTCTCCCTATCACCTTTCCATTTCTCTTCCTTGACCGAATTTTCCATTCGAACTTATTTCAGTGCTATTTTTTGAGAGATATGAATCCGGCGAACGCGCTGTGCTGGTCAATATCCACTTCGGCGGAAGAGCGATAGCGCTTGAAGAAGACGAGCAGGAATTTATAGAGCTGGTCAATTCTGCCGGGGCAAAATCGGTAGCACTTATTAGCGGAAGCCGCTCACAACCCCAGCCAAAAACGTTCATCGGCAGCGGCAAGCTCGAGGAAGTACTCGCAGCCGTAGAAGATAGCGAGGCTGATCTGGTGATCTTTAATCACGAGTTATCCCCCAGTCAGGAGCGTAACCTTGAACGTGAACTTAAATGTCGAGTCTTGGGTCGAACGGGGTTAATTCTGGATATTTTTGCCCAGAGAGCACGAACACATGAGGGTAAGTTACAAGTAGAACTTGCCCAGCTGGAACATCTGAGCACGCGGCTGGTTCGTGGCTGGACTCACCTTGAACGGCAAAAGGGTGGTATTGGCCTGCGCGGCCCAGGTGAAACCCAGTTGGAATCTGATCGGCGTCTGTTACGGGCAAGAATAAAGAATCTCCATGCGAGGCTGGATAAAGTACGGAGCCAGCGCAATCAAGGGCGTCGCGCGCGCAAAAAAGCCGAGATTCCCACAGTGTCTGTAGTGGGCTACACCAATGCGGGTAAATCGACGTTGTTTAATCGCTTAACCCATTCAGACGTTTATGCCCAAGACCAGTTGTTCGCCACACTGGATCCCACCATGCGTCAACTTGATGCGCCCAGTATTGGTAAATTGGTTTTAGCCGATACAGTGGGGTTTATTCGACATTTGCCACATGATCTGGTGGATGCTTTTCGGGCCACGTTGGAAGAAGCAGCAAATGCGACGCTTTTAGTGCATGTGATTGATGCAGCCGATCTCCGGTGGCGAGAGAATATTGAGGCAGTAGAAACTGTGCTTGAAGAGATCGGTGCGCAGAATATCCCCGTATTAAGGGTATACAACAAGGTAGACTTGTTGGATGAAGATCGCGCACGTGTCGATCGCGATGAAAATGGTCGACCAACAAGTGTCTGGCTTTCGGCAAAAAGTGGTCAAGGCTGTGATTTATTGTTGCCAGCGCTTACCGATATATTATTGGCAGATGCCGTCGTTGGCCGTTATCGATTGCCGGCCAGCTATGGTAGCCTGATCGCTCGATTACACCGGCTCAACGCGGTACAGGATGAGCAATACGATGAATCTGGCAATGTTGAATTGTCGGTCAGATTAAGCAAAGCGGACTGGGATCGTGCCCTGCATCAGGAGGGAGTGAAGGCCGATCAATTAGAAATAGTTAAGTTCGCGTGAAACAGGGGCTTGAAGGCATTAGAATCCCAAGCCTGATTCTTACAACCTACTAACTTATTATACGGAGTCTTTAATGGCCTGGAATGAACCTGGTGGCGGTGATCGCGACCCTTGGGGTAAGCGAAAGAATGATGGGCCTCCGGATCTTGATGAGTTTTTCAAGAAGATCAAAGAGTCGATAGAAGGACTTTTTGGGGGCAAAAAACCGAATGGTAGTGGCCGCTCACCTTCAGCTGGCGACAGCAGTTTTCCTGTATACCTGATAATTGGCCTTCTGGCTGCAGCATGGCTTTTTTCCAGCTTTTACAAGTTGGATGAAGGCGAGCAAGGCGTGGTGATGCGGTTTGGGAAATACCACAAAACCATCAATCCTGGCCTGAGCTTTAATCCATACCTGATTGATACAGTTGAAGTGGTGGGCGTTACAGGCATTCGTGAATACTCAGCTTCTGGCACGAATAGCCTGATGCTGACCCAGGACGAGAATATTGTCCAAATACCACTGATCGTCCAATTTAATGTCAGCGATGTCCGCAATTTCATTATCAATGTAAACGATCCAATCTTGACACTGGAAGAGGCAACAGACAGTGCTATCCGGCATGTTGTTGGCAGCACGCCTATGGAGTCTGCGCTTAGTGATGGTCGTCAACAAATGGCAGATGAAGTAAAGCTGCGCCTACAAGCCTACCTGGATGGCTACGGGACAGGCATTAACGTGATTGCCGTTACCTTGCAGCGAGGCGAGCCGCCTGAGCAGGTTAAGGATGCGTTTGATGATGTGAACTCCGCTGAACAAGATCGGGATCGACTGATTGATCAGGCAGAAGCCTATCGCAATGGCATTTTGCCCGCAGCACGTGGTGAAGCCCAGCGTATTATTGAGCAGGCAGAAGCATACAAAGGTGAGTTAGTTGCCAGGGCTGAGGGTGAGGCAGCACGCTTTAACCAGCTTTATGCTGAATACAGTCGCGCGCCGGAAGTTACCCGCGAGCGTTTGTATCTGGATGCAGTTAATGAGGTCATGACGAACAGCTCCAAGGTAATGGTGGATGTTGAGGGTGGCAACAATTTGATGTACCTGCCGCTGGATCAAATTCGACAGCAGTCTGGCGCTATCAGCTCGGGCAATTCCATTGATCGACAGCAGTTGATTGATGAAGTGCTGCGTGAAATTCAGCGCACAGGCGGAAGTACCAGTAATGCGAGGCTAAGATAATGAAGAACAAAGGTTATATTTTGCTGGTCGTGCTCGCCATTATTGCCTTGCTGGCGTCGGTGACACTTTATCGAGTTAATGAGAAAGAAAAAGCAGTGCAATTACGCTTTGGTGCGCTGGCCAGTGAAGATATCTCGCCAGGACTTCACTGGAAAATTCCATTTGTTGATGACGTGCGAAAATTTGATGCCCGTGTGTTGACTGTGGATGCGACGCCAGAAAGTTTTTACACGGTAGAAAGAAAGCGTTTGATTGTCGATTCTTATGCCAAATACCGGGTAGCAGATGTGGGTGCCTACTATCGTGCTACAGGTGGTAATGAATCTGTGGCTCGCAGTCGTCTGGCAGCTCGTATTAATGACGGTTTGCGGAACGAGTTTGGTACCAGGACTCTCGCCGAAGTGGTTTCAGGTGAGCGCGATATGCTGATGGAAAAGCTGACCAATATCCTCAATACAACTGTAAGGGATTCCCTTGGTGTTGAGGTTCTTGATGTCAGGGTTAAGCGTATTGATCTGCCGCCAGAAGTCAGTGGTGACGTATATCGTCGTATGCGTGCAGAACGCGAAAAACTCGCGCGCGAATTCCGCTCTGAAGGTGAAGAGGAAGCCACCAAGATCCGTGCAGACGCCGATCGCCAAAAAATTCTTCTAGAAGCAGAAGCCTATAGGGAGTCCGAAACCATTCGCGGTGACGGTGATGCCCAGGCGGCATCAATTTACGCCAGTGCCTACAGCAGGGACCCTGAGTTTTTTGCTTTTGTTCGTAGCCTGGAAGCTTATAAGCAGAGCTTTGCTTCACCGAATAGTCTGCTGGTGATTGACCCGCAAAGTGACTTCTTTAAGTACCTAAAAGACTCTCGAGGTGGGCGGGCGCAGTAGGCGCGCCTGCTAGCTTTCGGCAGTCGACTATTTTTAGTTTAGGCATGTCGGGGCTACCGTGTTAAAATTCTACAAGCCGGGGCGAACTCCGGCTTTTTTGTGTGAAGAATTTCGACGTCATTAACACGGGATTTTCTTGTGGACAGCATCTGGGTGGAATTAGGTCGAGCTTTTTGTTTGCTCTTGATCATCGAGGGGATTATCCCTTTTCTGTACCCTGATCGCTGGCGCCAGTTGCTGGAAACTGTATCTGATACCGACGATAAAATGCTTAGGCTGGTCGGTTTGTTTTCCATGCTGTTGGGTTTGGGAATCCTGTATTTACTTTAACCAGATATCACTATGTCCAAGAATCGCTGGTTGTTACCAAACGGCATTGATGAGCTCGTGTCGGATCAGGCGCGCGGCCTTGAAGCCTTGCGACGAGACCTGCTAGACCTGTTTGATAGCTGGGGTTATGACCTTGTCTTCCCGCCAATAATTGAATTTACCGATTCACTCTTGACCGGCCTGGGCGAAAGTCTGGGCATGCAGACATTTAAGTTTAGTGATCATCAGTCCGGCAAGAGCCTGGGGCTTCGGGCAGATATTTCACCGCAAGCAGCTCGAATCGATGCGCACTCCATGTCCTATGGTGGCGCCAATCGCCTTTGTTATGCAGGAACAATAGTACGCTCCAATCCCCTTGGCGGAGCGCTTAATCGGGCACCTGTTCAGATAGGTGCTGAGCTGTTTGGCATTAAAGAAATTGAAGCTGATTTTGAAATAATTTCTCTCATGCTGACATGTCTCACCCGCGTTGCTGAAAAAGGTATTACCCTCGAAGTGTCGCATCAGGCAATTCGAGGTTGGTTGCAGGAAGTTGCAGCCAATACCGGACTTGATTTCGAGACGCTGTGTACGCTTCTCAGCGAAAAGCGCTTGCCCGAGCTGGATGCCTATTTGGCCAGATCGGATATTAACTCTGCCGCATCGAAAAAATTGTCCCAGCTTCCACGCTTAATGGGAGATATCGAGCTACTTCCTCTGGCGAGAAAGACCTTTGCCCAGGATTTAGTCGTTCTCAAAGCCATAGAAGATATGGAAATGTTATCGGCACGTATTGGTAGCCAATACCCAGAGGTTGACCTCTTGTTTAACCTCAGCGAAATCCAGGGTTCTGATTATCATACTGGCTTGTTATTTTCCGCGTATTCAGAACTTGATAACCGTGCTGTTCGTGTCGCCAATGGCGGTCGATATGACGAAGTCGGTCAAGCGTTTGGTCGCTCGCGACCAGCGACGGGTTTTAGTGCCGATTTAAAAGTACTTGCCCAGTTAATGGACGCTGAAATGTCCGGCAATGATGTGATTTACGCCCCGGTCCCTGATGGTGCCGCTACTGCAGACACTATGGAGGGCTTCTGGCAAAAAGTAGCTGAATTGCGCGATCAGGGTTTTCGTGTTCGCCTGGGCTATCCAAGTGAAAGCAAAAATTTGTCTGAATATCCGCTTAGCCAAAAGCTGGTAGCCAATAACGGCGACTGGATTTTGGTCGATTTTGAATAAGAGACTTTAGTAATTTATGGGAAAGAACGTCGTTATTCTCGGCACCCAGTGGGGTGACGAGGGCAAGGGCAAGATCGTTGATCTGCTCACAGAAAAAGCCAGTTTAGTCACTCGTTTCCAGGGTGGTCACAATGCTGGCCACACGTTGGTCATCGGTGGTGAGAAAACCGCGTTGCACCTGATTCCATCGGGTATTTTGCGTAAAGATGTCAGTTGTTTAATTGGTAACGGAGTGGTGCTAGCGCCCGATGCGTTATTGGTTGAGCTGGAAAAGTTGGAAAAACAGGGAATCGATGTTCGCTCCCGCTTAAAAATAAGCCCTGGATGCCCGTTAATACTTCCTTATCATATTGCCCTTGATCAGGCTCGCGAGCTTGCCCGTGGGGAGAAAAAGCTTGGTACGACAGGTCGTGGTATTGGTCCGGCCTATGAAGACAAAGTTGCCCGTCGTGGCCTGCGTTTTGGTGATCTTGCCAACATGGAGAGGTTCGCCGAGCGGCTGGAAGTTGTGCTCGAGTACCACAACTTTCGATTGGAGCATTACTTCAAGGTTGCCCCGGTAGATTTTGATGAAACCTTGGCCTTGGCATCGCAATGGGCGGAACAGCTGCTTCCCATGTCGGCCAATGTCACCGAGATGCTCGTTGCGGCTCGTAATGAGGGCAAAAATGTCTTGTTTGAGGGGGCCCAGGGAACATTGCTTGATATTGATCATGGTACTTACCCTTTCGTGACTTCATCAAACACTACGGCAGGTGCAGCATCTACTGGTACCGGTTTAGGCCCCTTAAGTCTTGATTATGTGATGGGAATTACCAAGGCATATACCACCCGTGTAGGTTCTGGGCCTTTCCCCACAGAATTGTTCTGCGATATCGGTGAGCACTTGGCAATCAAGGGCAAGGAAGTGGGAACTACAACAGGGCGCAAGCGACGAACTGGTTGGTTTGATGCGGTTGCCCTGCGGCACGCTGTTATCGTCAACAGCATATCTGGTCTGTGCATCACCAAGCTGGATGTTCTGGATGAAATTGAAACACTCAAGATTTGTGTCGGTTACAAGGACAAAAATGGCAATGACACAGGTGTTCCCAGTGATTGCGAAGATTTCAGCCAGGTAGAACCCATATACGAAGAAATGCCCGGTTGGCAGTCCAATACTTTCGGTCTTAAGAGTTGGGATGACTTACCAGAAAAAGCCCAGGCCTATGTAAAAAGGTTGGAAGAGCTGGTTGGTGCGCCAGTGGATATTGTTTCAACTGGTCCAGACAGGGTTGAAACGATTATTCTCCATCACCCATTCGAGTCATAGAAGCTGTTAGAGCCATGTGCCAGGTTTTTACTTCGGCTATGGGGCATAAATCCTTGAAGATTTTTTTGAGGTTTGTCGTGGATATTGAAAGCATGGTTGTCCCTTGCCTGCATAATTTTTTCAAAGCTTGATTTGCTGGCTGGTTGGGAATAGTCAGCTATGGTAAAAAGGTTATGTCCGATAGTGCTATCGGAATTATACCGAGGCAATTCAAGGGGGCTTAATGGCCACTAACGCGTTACCGAGAGAGGCTTGGAACAGCCGGCTTACTTTTATTCTTGCCGCTACGGGCTCTGCCGTAGGCTTGGGAAATATCTGGAAATTCCCTTACATCGCGGGAGAAAACGGTGGCGGAGCATTTGTGCTCGTGTATCTGGTTTGCATTCTCCTCGCTGGTATACCTGTAATGATTGCCGAAGTATTTATGGGCAAACGCACCCGTACTTCCCCTGTGTTGGCGGTCGAAAAACTTGCTGCAGAGTCAGGGCAATCGACGAGGTGGCGCTGGATGGCAATTATGGGCGTTATCGCTGGAATGGTGATTCTGTCCTATTACAGCATTGTTGCTGGCTGGGCTCTGGCGTATTTCCCTAAAATGATTTCCGGTGCTTTTGTGGCGATTGATGATGCCGGGTCTAGCGCGTTATTTAATGAACATCTCTCCAATCCCTGGCGCCTTTTAGGCTGGCACAGCCTTTTTATCATCATGACAATGGCCGTAGTGATTACAGGGGTTACTCGCGGGCTAGGCAAGGCCGTTGAGTATCTGATGCCAATTTTATTTGTACTTCTGCTTATTTTGCTTGGCTTTAGCATTTACCAGGGAGAATTTTCCCACGCAGTAAAATATTTATTCGCATTTGATTTCGGCAGTCTGACAATGGACTCGGTTCTTGCTGCATTGGGACATGCATTTTTTACACTTAGCATCGGCATGGGGGCCATCATGGCCTATGGCTCTTACATGCCAGAAGATACCCCTATAGCAAAGACAGTGCTAACAGTCGCTGCTCTGGATACTTGTGTGGCATTAATTGCCGGTCTGGCTATTTTCCCGATCGTGTTTGCCAGTCCAGCTATCGAGCCGGGCGAGGGGGCAGGCCTATTATTTATAAGTTTGCCTATCGCATTTGGTTCTATGCCCGGTGGGATATTTTTCGGTGCCCTGTTTTTTGCACTGGTGTCTGTGGCTGCGTGGACATCGTCCATCTCCCTGATTGAGCCTGCAGTTTCCTGGGCTGTTGACAAGGGGAAGGCTACTCGGCTCAAGGCCGGTATTTTTCTCGGTGGGATTTGCTGGTTGTTGGGAATTGGATCGGCGCTCTCCTTTAACGTATACAGTGACCCCTGGATATTCGGGTTATTTAACTGGTTTGAATTTTCCGACTTCTTGACCTCTTACGTTATGTTGCCAGTGGGAGGCATACTCATGGCGATATTTGTCGGGCATATGTTTGGCAAGTCAGCGCTTCTGGAATCGATGGATATTGAGGGTTGGTTGTTTGATGCCTGGCGGTTTGTGCTTAGATGGATAACACCGGACCTGATCAAAATCATCTTTTTTCTAGGCATTATTAATATTTTTCTTTAAGAGTTTTTGTGCATATTTCGAAATCAGCGCTATTGCCTTATAACGCCAATCAGCTCTTCGAGCTTATCAATGACGTAGAGGCTTACCCCCAATTTCTGGAAGGTTGTGTAGGCGCAAAGATATTGCGACTGGAAGAGGGGCTTATGGAGGCTCGTCTGGACTTAAAGAAAAAGGGGATAAGCCAGAGTTTTGTTACACGAAACCGATTGAAAGCACCGAACTCGATAAAGATGGAGCTGGTGGAAGGCCCACTGGAATCCTTAAAAGGGGAATGGACAATAAAGCCTTTGGCCGATCAAGGATGTAAACTCAGTCTTGAGCTGGATTTTGAGATGAAGCAGGGTCTAATTATGCAGATGGTTGCGCGTTTTTTTGGTGAAACGGCGAATCGTTTGGTCGACGCGGTTTCCATTGAAGCGGCACGCCGTTACCAGTCAGTTTAGATATCATTAGGTTGTAATCCACCGCATTTACGAAAAATATGTCAGACAAAATCAAAGTGGAAGTGGCTTATGCCACACCCGAAAAGCAGAAAATTCTTACCCTGATGGTTGATCCGGGCACTACGGCGGAGGAAACGGTAATGCAATCAGGGATAGATCAGCATTTTCCTGGAATTGATATGGTTGCCGCCCCGAAAGGAATCTTCGGCAATGCGCTGGGTGCGCGTGGAATGCCTGAAGCCAACGAGTACGTTATGAAAGAAGGCGATCGAATTGAGATTTATCGACCGCTGATTGCCGACCCCAAGGAAGTTCGCAAGCAGCGTGCTGCGGAAGCTGCTGTGCGTCGAGCTAGCGGTAAAGAATCCGAGTAAGTATTCCTGGATCAGGCTATGCCTCTGGCTGCTCCACATTGGAACCTTCTTCCAGCACTTCATCAGGAACAATAGTGCCTTCGTAGGAATCCAGAACATCGTTAACAAAATACACAGTGAATCGTTCTGTGAAGTTTAGTTGGTCCTGGTCTGTGAGCAGATAGTAGTAATCCCAGCGGTTGTCATCAAAGGTATCAGTAACCAGCGGGGTGCCAAGAACAAACCGAACTTGTGCCTTGGTCATCCCTGGGCGCAGTTTTTCGACCATCTCTTCGTCGACAATGTTACCTTGCTGGATAACAATTTTGTGTACACTGGGGAAAAGTGTAAAGTTGCCGCATCCAGTCAAGAATAGTGGCAATATCAGTGACAGAGCAAAGGCTCTCAAATTCATAATTGGTTTCCAATCGTTGTGCGGATGCGCATAATACTTTATCGATTAAGTTAGAAGAAGACGAATATGGGTAACGAAAACCGCGAACTTCGCAAAGCCGGCCTTAAAATCACCATGCCACGAGTAAAAATACTCGAGTTACTTGAACATGCCGATGGTGGCCACCTTAGTGCTGAAGAAATCTATCAACAACTTCTTGAAGAAGGTGAGCAAACAGGATTGGCAACAGTTTACCGGGTGCTTACCCAGTTTGAGCAGGCCGACCTGGTACTGCGGCATAACTTCGAAGGAGGTAAAGCTGTCTTTGAGTTAAATCGCGGCGATCATCATGACCACATGGTATGTACAGACAGTGGTGATGTCATTGAGTTCCATAATGAAGAAATTGAAGAGCTGCAAAGAAAGATAGCTGCTTCACATGGCTATGATCTGGTAGATCACTCACTTGTACTTTATGTGACCCCTAAGAAAAATTAATTGTCTAGGTCGGGGTATAGCTGGTCCAGTGATTATCCCAATGAAACTCGGTAGGGATACGCCGGGAAAGTTGTTCTGCATCCATCATCACCCCAACACCCGAAGCAGCGAATAATTGGTTTCCCGCATTGATGGCTGCTGAACCATCCAGAATTTTTTCGGTTTCCAGAGATTCCAAAGTAGCCCGGTCCCAGAGCCCAATATGATGGCCCTGTGGTGAAGTTGCCATTATCTTTGAATTGCTGGCTGCCACACTGGCAATATAGCCATCAAAGACCTCCCAGCCCCTCTCAGGCTCAGCAAGTGCCGCCCATTTTTGGTTTTTGTATCTATACACCAGAGGTTGGGTAGAAGGGCGAGGATCGGCGTACTGCATACCAACGTAGATTTCATCCCCGTATGCGGCCAAATGTCGAAGACTCAGGCCTGGTGAGGGGTTATCTACAGCCTTGATCTGAAAGGTGAAAGGGTCAATTTCAAGCAGCAATGATTCGAAGTAATCGGCATTGGTGACCATTCGGTTATCCGTTTTCCAGCCGCCAATTGCGATCCACAAACTTCCAGCATGGTTTAGTACTTGGTGGGGCCCAATGCCCGGCAAAGATAGAATATCGGGTGGTGAAGTAAGCTGGTCTATATTCCAGCTCAATAACAAAGCATCACAAGATGATTCCCTTGCCGCAGTAGCCCATAAACGGCCAGCTGAAAATTCCGCATGGCCTTCAAAAAAAATACCCTGAGGGCGGGGTATATGTTCAATGAGGGAGCCAGATTCTGCAGAAAAAACCTGGATAAAATTACCCGGCCTGCGTGCTGCGACAGCTCCCAGTTTTAATTTGGCGTCTATGCAGGGTCCATGAACTCGCTCTGGGGCTTTCAATTGCCATCGGGAATTGCCATTAATATCAATGGCAGCTATACCGTAGTTATTGCTGCTAGTCTGATATCCGCCGATTAGCAAGGTATTGGGTTCGAGATTGCAGCCATGAAGACTCATGAAAAGAGAGGTGCTGACAAGTCCGGCAGACGCTTTGAGAAAGTGCCTGCGGGCAATATTGGCGTTCGACTTAGTCGCCATCGAAATTGCTAAACCCTAATACAACATTTTGCTCCTGCGCTACAGGTCCTTCGATAACACGCTCTGCGTTAATAATGGCTTGTTGCAGTCGTCGCCAATCAAAATCCTGGCTGGATAATTCGGAAGAAAGGGATTGCAAAGCAGTGATATGGGCTTGCAATGATTCCAGTGTTTCCGGGGTCAAATCCATCCGTATGGCTAGTGCCTGTAAGTGCTTTATCACAGAGTCCAAGCTGGTTGAAAAAATCTTCGTTGAGGCATTCATCCGCCAGCCCTGTGCCAGGATAGGCACGAACTGCCCGTTGGAAGTATTTATGGAATTTCGCAAACTGTTTGAAAGGTAAGCCAACTGCTGGAACAGAAGATTGATAGCAATCGATTTGCCTTCCGGGCTTTGCGAATCCTGTGTCCAACTGGCCATAACCAGAGGGTTTTCTTCATGGTATTCAGAGATTTTTTGAACATTATTTTGATAATGTGAACTGATAGCAGGCAGCAAGGAGCAACGCTGCTCGACTGTCAGGTTTTCCGAAAAGCCGATCCATTCAATAGCCAGAAGACCTTTTTCTGCCGCTGTTGCCCCTGCCAGAAAATCCTCTGTAAGTGGCGCATCACTTTGAAGACGTTGACTCAGTCGTGCCCTGGTCATGTCGCGCTTATCGGGCCAGAAATAAAGCTCGAAATTCAGATTTAAATCGGCGATAGCATGATAGGGGAGACCGTTAATCCCAGCCCTAATTAGTGAAAGATCAAGAATTTGGTTTTGGAGTTCGCCTAACCCGAGCTCTCCCTGACAAAATGTCTGGCTGTCGGCTTCCAGCTTATTAGCACTGGAAAACCAGTTCGTCAGTTGTGTGTTACCCCAAGAGAGCCAATACTCGGAATAGCTTGGGGATTTTTCAGTGCAGCCGACAAAGAAAAGAAGTGGCAGAGCCAGAACAACTTTTCTCAAGGGCAATCGGATTGGCTGATATTTGTTTCTCAAGGGCATAAAAAACTCATAACGTCTGCAGAAAATGGAGAAGCAACTGTTTGTCTTCGTCAGTTAGAGAGACAAAATTATCACGGCTATTGGCCGCTTCTCCACCATGCCAAAGAATGGCTTCGGATACATTCCTAGCTCGGCCGTCGTGCAGAAGTTGGGTATGACCATTTACATCTATGTAATCGCCCAACCCCCATAGCGGTGGCGTGCGCCATTCGTTGCCATTGGCTTCGAACTCAGGTCGGTTATCAGCAAGTCCGTCGCCCATGTCGTGTAACAGCAGATCTGTGTAGGGATAGATGATTTGATTTGCCAGGGCCGGATTTTCACTGTCCCCAGTTTCCCACTTCGGCTGATGGCAATGGGCACAGCCAGTGCTGGTAAATAGGGCTTGTCCAGCGAGAACCTGTTCATCCAGTGAGTCTGGTCTTGCGGGAACCGCCAGGTGACTGGAATAAAAGGCTACAAATTCCAGGGTCTCGTCAGAGACTTCTGGATTACCCCCACTAGGTGCGTTTTGGCATTCGGTTTGGTATTCAGTGCAGGGAAGTCCTGGGTTCAGGGAAGTAGTCAGTCCCATATCACCAAAAAATGCGCCGGCAGCTTGCTGTTCAACTGTAGGCTTACCCGCTTTCCAGCCATATCGGCCAAGAGTAAGCGAGTTTGTTCTCTGATCCCAAACCTCATTAGGGCGGCCGGAGATGCCGTCATTGTTTGCATCATTGGGGTCCGCGTTGGCACGTATTTGGTCTTCAGGAATCGCTTCCAGTAATCCCAGGCCGATCATCGAGGGGGCCACGCGTGGGCTGTACATAAAGTCCGGGTGTAGCTCACCGCTGGCCAAATCCACGAATTCCAGACGCGGTTTTCTTAATTCAACAGTCGAGCCATCTACCATTGGCATAGCCACATTGTCCCAGTGCCAAATTATGCGCATTTCCGGAGTGATTCCCTGGATTGCAAAATCCTGGGCTTGATCCCCGTACGTTGGCTCTGCAATCACGGCCTCGTGAATTTGTCTGGGGCGATCTTCGGTTGCGGGAATGCTCAGGCGAACCAGAGTGGAAACCAGATTGCTCTGACCTTCCTCCGGAGGGTGACCTCGTCCGTCCTTGATATGGCAACCTTGGCAGCTATTGGTATTAAACATGGGGCCAAGGCCGTCGCGTGCATCTGTGGTGGCCGGGGCGGACACCCAGGGGTTGCGAAAGAAACTGTTCCCGACACTGAAATTAAGCCGCCCATCAAAAGACAGGTTGGCCGCGGGTTGGGAGAATGCATTCGATCCTTGAGTCGAGGTGGTCGTTTCGCCTCCCGGTAAACTGGGGTCAGCCAGTGAAAATCCAGAAAGAAGGCCTAATCCAATCGTTAGGCAGGCAAATAAAATTTTAAACTGCTTCATTAAAAATCATGGCCTGCATTGTCGGGGTTAAGAGAGCCCAATTGCATGGCATTGGCCAGCAGTTCCAGATTGCGAGTCTGCTCGGTAAGCGCGTTTATAGAGGCATTAATAAGTTGGCTTCCATTGCTATTCCCTGGTGCTATAAGTTGATCAAAAGCAACTCCGGATTCGGCGCTCTCGACTATTTGGCTAATATGGGAGAGGGCCTGATTAAAACTTTCGTCCAAATTTGACGCTAATTGTCCGTCGTGGCTTTCGGCCCAGGAGAGAAGTGATGGCCCGATCAGGGTTTGTCCGTCAATTGCCACATAGTGGCCTCTTAAAACGTTATCTATACCCTTGGCATTGTAGTAAAGGGTAGCGTGCGTATTGTCGGAGAAGCAGTCATGCTCATCTTCAGTAGAATTGGCGAATAGCGCCACTTTCATTCGCTCGCCCGCCAGTTCCCCCAGCGACAAACTACCCATTCCATAAAGAATTCGACGCAACTGTTCGTTGGAATTAAAACTCAGGAACTCGGTAGCATATGAATCGGGCTCCTCGGTATTCCATACATCTACTATGTAATTCAGATCGGAAATCAATAGTTCCGTGACAGCAAAAAGATACTCTGCGCGACGTGCACAGTTTCCATTTGTACAGGTTTCATCTTGTGCATAGTCTGTCGCAGGCCTTTCTCCGGCTCCTGGCTGGGTGCCATTGAGGTCTTGTCCCCACAGCAGGAATTCTATGGCATGCCATCCGGTTGCGACGTTGGCCTCAGTGCCGCCGAGCTCATTGAGGCTCGCTAAAAGTGCTGGTGTCAGTTCTGACAAATTGAGATTGTTTGGTCCCCAGCGTAACTCTTCAGAAGCAACAATATTTGCTTGACCTACAGGGTTGCCGAGCTCGTAAAAGTAATTATCGTCATCGACATAATCGATAAAACCTTCATCAAGTGGCCAGGCATTTACCTGAACTTCCCATTCATCGACAACTGGATGCGCAAAGCGGAAAGTTTCCGTTTGACTGTAGACAACGCGAGCATTTCGCCAGGCAGATTTGGCATTCGCGAGATTCGCCTCATTGGGGTTTTCAGTAAATATTTGAATTTGGTCAAACATTTCCTTGGCTAAGTTTAGGCTGTCTGAATAATTTTGGTGGGCAATGGCAACATAGGTTTCGGCAATATTGTCGAAGTCTTGGGCAGATGTATTTAGGCTAAAAGTCAGCACCAAATAGGAGGCTGCAATTTTGGCAGCGCGAAGCAGATTAGGCATAAATTTAAAAAGCTTATTAATAGGAAAGGAATTGCTAATAAGAAATATTATCATTATTAACAAAAAACTGTAATTAAAATAGGCCTCTCATTATTTCTTTGCTAAGTATTTGGGGAAGAACTTTTGCTTGGCTACTATTGGCCGGGAAATATAAATACAAAGGAATGCCAACGCGTTGATATCGATCAAGGAGTGCTGAGATATCAGGGTTTTCCTGGGTCCAGTCTGCGACCAGATAAATAACCTCGTTCTGTTCAAACAAGGCTTCCATTTCCTCTGTATGAAGAACTCGTCGCTCGTTGAATTTACACGTAATACACCAATCCGCCGTGACATCGAGAAATACGGGTTGGTCATTGCCAATAAATGAGTCCAGAACAGCAAGATTAAATTGTTCGCTTTGGGCAATTGTTTTTGGCTGATTTGATGCCAGAAAGAAGAGAGCCAGGGCAAAGCCCAAGACAACAGGTCTGGCCAACCTTGCCGATTTTCCAATGCTTGCAGTCTTGAAAACAATACCGGCAGCAAGGCAGGCCAATGAAGTTAACGCCATGATAAGCCCTGCCGAAGTAATCTGGGCAGAAAGCACCCAAAGCAGCCATAGGGCCGTTAGATACAGGGGCCAAGCCAAAATCTGGCGAATTCTAACCATCCAGCTGCCTGGTCTGGGTAAAAGCCTGGTCAGCGCGGGGACCAAATAAAAAGCTACGAGCGGGGCGGCCATCCCAAGGCCAAGACCGGCAAATACCAGTAGTGAGACAATTGCCGGCTGTGTGATTGCATAACCCATGGCTGCGGCCATAAAAGGCGCAGAGCAAGGACTGGCAACCACCATGGCCAGAACCCCGGTAAAAAAGGATTGAAAGGATTTTCCTCCTTTCTCGGTGAGGTGTTGGCCCATGCCGGCTAACCCGGCACCCATTTCCAATCGACCCGAAAAGCTAAAGCCGATGACCAAAAAAAGCGCTGCGAGCCCAAGGACTACGATGGGGGATTGTAGCTGGAAGCCCCAGCCTAACTGGGCTCCTGCTCCGCGTATGGTGATAAGTATGGCGGCAATCCCGAGCACAGTTGTTAATATCCCGGCGGTATAAGACAGGGCTTCTCGTGAGCGTTCGACTGCAGACTCTGATGCGGTAGAGATTTTTAATGCTTTTATGGCGAGTACCGGAAAAACGCAGGGCATCAGGTTGAGGATAAGGCCTCCCAGAAACGCCCAAATGACCGCCACCCATAAGCTGTTCACAGGGTTTTGTATTTGGTTTCCGGCTTCTTGGGTAATGTCAATTGACGGAGGTGATTCAAGATAGACGGCAGATTGGTTAGCTGTATCCACTTGAAACCAGAAATCCGTAGGCGGGTAGCATAGACCCGCATCGGCACATCCCTGGGCTTCCACGCGAAGGTATCCAGTACCATTGATATCGGGAAGCCGCATTTCTGTTGCTTCCCGGTAAACCGTCATTGGTTTGCCGTAAAATTCATCATCGATAATGATGCCTTCTTCAAAAATCGCTTCGTCAAATTGGATTTCATCACTAAAGAAGAAGGTTCTATCCCGGTAGAGGTAGTGCTCCGGTGTAATTTGCCAGAGGATGACAAGTTCGTTACCTTCGAAGAAAGCTGTAGGCCGATAAACTTCCCGCACAGGGAGAAAACCTTGCGAGGAGCCCGTGCTAAAGGTTAGGCCAGATGGGTTAAAGTCCTGAGAATAGCCCGGTAAAGAAAGGCTTAGCAGAAATAGTAACCCCAGAAAAAAACGGTAAGCAGGCGTGAATTTCATGGTTTACAGTATTGAAGTTGCGGCAGCATTATAGGAGAAACAGATATTTCACACTCGTTTAATCTCTGTAAGATTCAACCGCGTATACTCAAGTCGATTTATAATGAATTTCTATTTTAGACACCGCGTATTAATGAATATTAAATTCCCCACTTTTTTTACCCTTTTCCTTATTGCAACATCGTTGCAGGCGCAGACAGAGATTCACAGCCTTCGTGTGGTCGCACCCATTCCGGGGCAGGACATATCGGCCGCTTATTTTTTATTAAAAAATGATGCTCCTTCATCGGTAGAGCTGATCTCAGTAGAAAGTGAACATGCGGAAGCAATACAGATACACACCAATCAAATGAGTAATGGAATGATGCGAATGGTGCAGTTGGAAACCCTGCCTGTAGAGGCAGGAGGACAGGTTGAATTTAAACGCGGAGGACTGCATTTAATGGTGTTTTCCCCGGATCGGCAGGCACTGGATTCCGGCGCTTTTAGTATGACCTTTCATTTTTCTGATGGTAGTTCTGTAGATGCAGAAGCAACTGTCGAGCAGTTGATGCCTGAGTCGGAACCGATGAATCATCACCATCATTAATTCAGGGAGATTTAGATGAGTCTATCCATTGATTGGAGTCGAATAAAACCAGGCAGTCTCAAGTCAGGAGAGCCAGGGTTGGATGGTCACAAACGTGGACTATGGAAAGCAGTGATTTCGATATTGATTCTTGGGTTACTGGTCATTCTTGGGTTGGGTATTTGGTGGAGCCAGGAACCTGATTCGAATGAGGCCAGATTAAGGGCTATTGAGCTATCCGGCGGACAGAATGCCAGGGTAGGAACTATGACCACAGCATCTGTGATCGTAGTGGTAGAGACATTGTTAGAAAAGCCCGGTGGCTTACTCAGTAACGACATTGCTCCTCCGGGTATCTATCTCGATAACATGCCTCACTGGGAACAGGGCGTTATTGTGCAGGTGCGTGACTTATCCAAGGCCATGCGCGATGGTTTCAGTCGTTCCCAGAGTCAATCCCAGGAAGATACTGCACTGGCCCAGGCAGAACCCAATTTTAACTTTGGTCTTGAGAGCTGGATTTTTCCTTCTTCTGAAAGTGAATATGAATCCGGTATAGAACAAATGCAGGATTATCTTGAGCGCCTACAAGATAGCGAGCAGTACAACGCCCAGTTTTATGCGCGTGCAGATAATCTTGAGCGATGGTTGATCACTGTTGAAAATCGCTTGGGTAGCCTGTCCCAACGTCTAAGCGCCAGTGTAGGGCAGCGTCGATTGAACACGGATTTGGCGGGTGATACCCAGGCTTTACAGTCAACGCCATCCGCTAACGAGATGATGGTAAAAACTCCCTGGCTGGAAATTGATGATGTTTTTTACGAGGCCCGCGGTTCCACCTGGGCCATGATTCAATTTTTGCGTGCTGTTGAGACTGATTTTGCGCCGGTGCTACAGAATAAAAATGCTGAGGTGAGTCTGCAGCAAATTATTCGCGAATTGGAGGCAACTCAGGCATCGACATTTCCAGTGGTTCTCAATGGCGGAGGCTTTGGTTTGTTTGCCAACCATTCCCTGGTTATGGCGTCTTATATTTCCCGGGCACACGCTGCAATTATTGACCAGCGAGAGTTGCTGAATAACGGTTAAAAGCTGGTCTTAAGATTTTGATAGCCGTCCAGTGCTAATCGAGGTCCCATTTGGCTGACAACCATGGCAGCCCCTTTGCATGCGAGTGAGCCAGCCTCAGCAAAGGACTTTCCTAGGCATAAAGCTGCCAGAAAAGTGCCGGCAAACATATCGCCAGCACCATTGGTGTCGACTGCTTTTATCTTGGGTGTGGTCACCTCGGTATAATCAGAACCATCGAACAGCAAGGCGCCTTGTGACCCTCGAGTAATTGCAAAAGCCTTCGCGTCCTGTTTCAGTGCCTCGGCCGCAGCATCCAAAGCTTCACACCCGGTCCACTTTATTGCTTCAGCTTCATTGCAAAAGATCATGTCGATTTTATCTCCAAGCATTTCTTTAAGCTGGGGTTTAAAAAATTCCACTATCCCGGGGTCAGAGAGACTCATGCTGATTTTGGTGTTTGTTTTTTGTGCCTGCCCGCGCATTTTTATTGCTGCAGCCTTGCCTGTTTCGGACGTTGCCAGATAGCCCTCTATGTATAGATAAGATGCATCAGGAAATATCTCGTCATGTATATTTTCCGGTCCTAGTTCCGCACTTATTGCCAAAGAGGTATTCATTGTTCGTTCAGCATCAGGAGTGACCAGAACCAGGCATTTTCCAGTAGTGCCGGCCAGTTTCTGGGCGTGCGTGTTATAGGCTACACCGGCCCTGACAAGGTCATCCAGGAAAAAATTGCCGTCTTCATCGTCTGCTACCCTGCAAGTCATATGCACATTGCAGCCAAGTTGGCTGGCTGCAATCATGGAATTCGCTGCAGAGCCTCCGCAGGCGCGGTGAGCGCTATCAATATGTTCGCGTAGGTAGCGAATATAGCGACCTTGTTGATTCTCATTACAGAGTGTCATCAGGCCCTTTGGAATTTTGAGATTGGTCAGGTCATCATCACTAACACGCAATTCGGTATCTACCAGGGCCGCGCCTATGCCCAGAATTTGGTATGCCATAGTTATCCAGCAGTTTTATAAAGTTTTGAAAAAATCGTCGGCCTTCTGCAAGGTCGTATCCAGATCCGATTGTGAGTGTGCCGCGGACATAAAGGCTGCTTCAAAAGAAGCAGGGGCCAAATAAACACCTGCGTCGATCATACGATGGAAAAAACTTTTAAATTGATCGTCATTGCAAGCCATAACCTGCTGGTAATTGGTGATTTTTTCTTCAGCAGAAAAAAAGAAACCAAACATACTGCCGGCCTGGTTGGTTGTCAGGGGAATGCCATGATTTTTTGCCGAATCGGCAAGCCCAGACATAAGGTAAGTAACCTTCTTCTCCAAAGATTCATAGAAGCCTTCAGACTGAATCAATTTCAGTGTGGTTAGGCCCGCGACCATTGCAACTGGATTTCCAGACAGCGTACCAGCTTGGTAAACAGGGCCTAGAGGCGAGATGTGTTCCATAATTTCGCGCTTGCCACCGAAGGCGCCTACAGGCATGCCCCCACCTACCACTTTGCCCAGGCATGTTAGATCTGGATTGATGTTATAGCGTTTCTGGGCGCCGCCTTCACTTACACGGAACCCGGTCATTACTTCATCGAAAATTAGAACTGCGCTATGTTTGGTGCACTCTTCTCGTAGTGTTTCGAGAAAGCCGGGCTCTGGAGGTATGCAATTCATATTGCCGGCGACGGGCTCAACAATGACGCAAGCGATTTGATCGCCCTGCTCGGCAAAAGTGGTTTTTACTGATTCGGGATCATTGAATGTCAGTGTCAGTGTGTGTTCGGCAATGGCTGCGGGCACCCCGGGTGAACTGGGCACGCCAAAGGTGAGTGCACCAGAACCTGCCTTGACTAGCAGGGAATCTGAGTGACCGTGATAGCAGCCTTCAAATTTGATAATTTTGTCCCGGCCGGTATAACCGCGAGCGAGTCTCAAGGCACTCATGGTGGCTTCGGTTCCCGAGCTCACCATTCGAACCAGCTCAATGCTGGGAACGAGCTTGCATATTTCCTTGGCAACTTCGGACTCGATTGCTGTAGGGGCACCAAAACTGAGGCCAGAATTGATCGTTTCGCCGACAGCCGAGATGACATCTGGGTGAGCATGGCCAAGGATCATGGGCCCCCAGGAAAGCACGTAGTCGATATATTTTTTTCCATCGACATCGAAAAGATATGCGCCCTCTGCCTGCTCAAAAAATATTGGTGTTCCTCCCACAGCACGGAAAGCACGTACCGGTGAATTCACACCGCCAGGGATATATTTTTGGGCCTGCTCGAAAAGCTTTTCTGAATTACTCATAAATCTGATGGGTTGTATTGGATGTTCGGGTTAGAAAGGTTTAACGACAGCAAGGATAACAATGGCGACAAGTGCAATGACAGGTGCTTCGTTAAACCAGCGAAAATAGAGATGTGATTTTGTATTTCTGTTTTCTGCGAAAGCTAAAAGATGTCTTTTACAGAGCAGGTGATATATCACCAAAAGGACCACGATGGCCAACTTGGCATGCATCCAGCCCATCGAAAGATACGCAGGATTAATAATAATCATGCCTATTCCCAAGGCTATTGTTGCCATCATGGAAGGATTGGCAATGCCCCGGTATAGCTTCCGTTCCATTATCTTAAAACGTTCAATGCTAACTTCATCTTCAGCCATAGCGTGATAAACAAACAGCCGTGGCAAATAAAAAAGTGCCGCAAACCAGCAGATTACGGCAATAATATGGAAGCTTTTAAGCCAAAGTAGAGTCATATATGGGTTGTATTCGCTGTGTTGGATTTTTTGCTGCGCCATTCTAACAGGTTGTTGATTTGTTATTTTGCGCTGCGACATTATGATGGCGGCTTATTTCATGTATTTAGAATAAACACAGGTTTATAAACTAAGTGATCAGAATTGCGATTATCGGAGGCACCGGATACACAGGTGTCGAGCTTTTAAGATTGTTGGCGCAACACTCCCAGGCTGAAGTCTGTGCGATTAGTTCGCGTGCAGAAGCGGGTAGGCCGGTGGCTGACCTTTTTCCCAATCTTCGAGGTCACTACGACCTGTGCTTTTGTGATCCCGCTGATGTGGATTATTCAAAAATAGATTTGGTGTTTTTTGCTACACCTCATGGAGTTGCCCAGGCCAGCATGGTTGATGTTTTGGCCTCCGGAGCCAGGGTCGTCGACTTGTCGGCAGATTTCAGGATCAGGGATCAGAAGGTCTGGGAAGACTGGTATGGTCAGGATCATCAGTGTCCTGAGTTAATTCCTGAGGCGGTTTATGGGCTGCCAGAGGTTAATCGTGAACAAATAGCCCATGCGCGCTTAGTGGCCTGTCCGGGTTGTTACCCAACGGGTATTCAAATCGGCTTGAAGCCGTTGCTGGAAGTGTCCGGATTGATAGATCTTAAAACGATTGTCGCCAGTAGCGCTTCAGGAGCGACGGGTGCAGGTAGGCAGGCAAAAATAGATTTTCTGCTGACCGAGATTAGTGACAGTTTTAAGGCATATGCCGTCAATGGCCACAGACATTTACCTGAGCTTGAGCAGGGTTTGACGGATATATGTGGGCAGCCTGTCGAGTTGACATTCGTGCCGCATTTATTGCCTATAAGCAGGGGCATACTTTCGACTATCTATGTCGATTTGCTGGATGCTTCGGAAAATGATTTCCAAAAACTATTTGAGGATGCTTTTGCTCATGAGCCTTTTGTCGATGTCTTACCTTCTGGGGATCAGCCGACACTAAGAAGCGTAAAAGGGAGTAATATGTGCCGTATAGGTATCGTGCGACCGCAGGGCAGGAACAAGCTTGTTATCACAGTCGCCGAGGATAATTTGACCAAAGGTGCCTCTGGTCAAGCGATACAGAACATGAATATCATGTTTGGAATAAACGAAGCTGAAGGTCTTGCATCCGTTGCTTTGATGCCCTGACTGGCAGTGCTTAATACGTAAGTGCTAATTATTAAGGTGGTGTGATGACTTTCCTAAAGAACGGCATTCATTATGAAAAGGCCTACGTAGTTCGGGTCAGCAGAACCCAGCGGATATTGAGAGCTTTTGGGGTTCTGTTCCTTTTGGTTTTGCTGCCAGCAGCAACCTTCCTGACAACAAATTATTATCTTGGCATTGAGTCCCGAAAACTTGCTGCACAGTTAGATCAGCAAAACTTGTTATTGGTAGAGTTGCGTCGGCAGATTGGCGAGGTTGAGCAGAAGGCAGCAAATGCCGAAATGGCTTCGGAAATAGATCGAAACTCAATGGAGCAGTTGCGCCAGGAAATTCTACAGTCAGAGGAGCAGATTCAGCTGCTTGATCAGCAAATCAGCTTTTATCAGTCCCTCATGGACCCCAGCCCTCAACAGCGCGGCGTGTATTTGGAATCCCTGGATATCAAGCCGGCAACTTCTGAGGGTGAGTATCAGTACAATATTATTGTTGCGCAGAGATCTTCCAATCATCAGCGGGTGTCAGGATATGTCAATCTGCAGCTTATTGGGGCCAATGAAGGTGAATTGAGTCAAACTATTTCACTTGCCGAGTTGACAGAAGATCAGGACACGCTACCTTTGGGGTTCAAATTTTTTCAACAGCTCGACGGTAATATTCGATTACCAGAAGGTTTCATTCCAGCCAGGGTGCGAGTCGTCGTACAAATTAATGGGGACAATGTGCCCAGAGTTGATGAAACTTACGAATGGAATTCCTGATCTCCACAGCGATTGAGGTTAATAACTATGTTTGGGTCAAAAAAATCTACAAGTAGCACGCGAGGAGTGGAGACACTGATTGCACGTAATACCGCTATTGAAGGGACTGTTAAGTTTACCGGTGCCTTGACTATTGAAGGCAAGGTCAAAGGGGATGTTGTATCGGAAAGCGACAAAGATTCGGTAGTTCGTATCACTTCTGACGGGCGAGTTGCAGGCGAAGTTCGATCGCCAGATGTCATTATTAATGGCCATGTAAAAGGCGATGTTTATGCCAGTGGGCAGCTGGTGTTGGCGTCTGATGCCGTCGTTGATGGCAATGTCCACTATAACCTGATTGAAATGGAAAAAGGCGCCCAGATTAACGGTAATTTAATTCATTCTTCGCCCAGCCAAAACTCTGGTTCCGAGACAAGTTTTCGTGAAGCCAAGCGAATAAAGCCGGATGATGCAGCCAAACAACACGAACTTGCTGCAGGCTAATACTTGACCAAAATACTCGGATAATGGGAAAATTGGGCAATACCCAATGAATTTTTCTATGTATGTCTAGCCCCGAGGTTTTTACACCTAATTCAGCTCTACTTAGTGTGACTGACAATGCTGTCCGCAAGGTTAAGTCACTTATCGAAGAAGAAGCCAACCCAGATCTAAAATTGCGCGTCTTTGTCACAGGAGGTGGGTGCTCTGGTTTTCAGTATGGCTTTACCTTCGATGAAGTTGTGGGCGACGAAGATACACAGATTGATGAGGGTGGGATATCCGTTCTCGTTGATCCCCTTAGTTTTCAGTACCTAATTGGCGCAGCGGTGGATTATCAGGAAGGGTTGGAAGGTGCTCGATTTGTTGTCAGCAACCCAAATGCTTCAACAACCTGTGGCTGTGGAGCCTCTTTCTCTATTTAGTCCGGCCAGTCCCCGGATTATATATGTGAAAAATTATGTTTAGTTTTTTGTGGGAGGCAAGTAAAGACCGCCAAGGATGCAGTTTGCCTTGGCGCCTGTAACTGAGGGGCTATTTCCATTAATTTCCTCTAGCCTGCATTTTGCCAGCCAGGCAAAGGTGACTGCTTCGACCGCATCTGGATCGATGCCAAGACTATGTGTATCAGCGACTAGCTTTCCGGCCAAAGTTTTCTGGATGGATTTCATTAAGCGCTGATTGTGCGCGCCGCCACCACAAACATAAATTTCGTCTGCGTCAGCTAGATAACCCTGGATTGCATCACAGATGTTTATTCGCGTTAGTTCAAAAAGTGTTGCCTGAACATCTTCAGATTTCACTTCCAAGCCAGTTTCAGCAATCCTGGCTTGTATCCAATCCAGATTAAAATAATCCCTTCCCGAACTCTTGGGAGGCACCATAGAAAAATATTCATCGTTGAGCATGGCGGACAACAGTGAATCTATGGGCTCGCCAGAATTTGCCCATTTGCTGTCTACATCCATTTCATGCCCAAGATGCATCTGACACCAATCGTCCATCAAGCCGTTACCTGGGCCTGTATCAAATCCGGAGACACTTACCGAAGGATTAGCCGGAAGCATGCTGACGTTGGCAATTCCGCCGATATTTAAAATTACCCGGTTTAATCCCGGCTTGCGGAATACCTGATCATGAAATGAAGGCGCCAAAGGCGCGCCCTGTCCACCTGCTGCCATGTCCATGCGGCGAAAGTCGGCGGTTGTAGCAATACCTGTACGTTCGGCAATCAGATTAGGGTCGCCAATTTGCAGTGTTCTGGGATATTGGTCGTCAGGGAGATGCAATATAGTTTGCCCGTGACATCCGACTGCCGCGACATCATTTGGAGCAATCCCTTGTTCGCTCAGAATGCGGTTGACTGCACTGGCAAACAGCTCGCCAATCAAATAATCCTGTTTGCTGACATCCTCAATCGTACTTTTGGTATTGATACTTCTGATAGATGTCCGGGTATCAGGATCAATTGGATATTGTTCATAGGCTATTAGTCGAGGACGAGACTTGGAAAAGTTCACAACCGCTGTATCCACTGCATCCATGCTGGTGCCAGACATCAGACCGATATAGTACGGCGAAGTGTTGTTTTTTTTGTTCAAGAATCGTTTAAAGCTTGATTGCTGCTCTGGGCAATAATGGTGTCTTTAGTGACTTCGAGCTTAGCTAAAAGAGGCCTGGTTACTAGTTTGAAACTCTCTATTTCGGAAGCATTAATGGGCATGCCGTTAGGTAAGCTCACAGTCCTTGGGTTGGTATGAACGCCGTTGACCAGAAACTCGTAATGTAAATGTGCGCCGGTCACCCGCCCGGTTGCGCCCGAAAGACCAATGGTTTGTCCCTGTGAGACAGTTTGGCCAACGCGAACATTCCTCTTTGATAGGTGCAAATACTTGGTTTGATAGGTTTGCCCGTGTCTTATAACTATGTAGTTGCCATTGTAGTTGTCGTAGGCTGAGGTAATGACTTTGCCATCGCCTGTGGCATAGACAGGAGTGCCTGATGGGGTTGCGTAATCAACGCCTCGGTGAGGTCTTACTTGTCCTGTCACAGGGTGAAGTCGTCGAGGGTTGAAATTGCTGGATACACGCGAAAATTTTACTGGTAGTCTCAAGAACGCTTTACGCATACTGCGACCCTCCGGCGTGTAATAAGCTACCTTGCCATCGCTATCTTCATACCTAACAGCTTGAACGGCTTTGCCCCGGTTTATAAATTCGGCAGCCAGTATTCGGCCTGTGCCCAGGTATTCGCCATCCAGATATTTTTCTTCAAAAAGAACAGAGAACTGGTCGCCTTGGCGTATTTCAAGTGCGAAATCGATGTCCCAGCCAAAGATACTGGTCAATTGCATAATAAGATTGTCGTTAAGGCCGGCATCCAGTCCGTCCAGATAGAAACTGCTGTCTATCTCACCTGATTTTACGCTGGTAAATATTTCTGGCTCTAGCTGAATGTGTCGTGTGGCGAAGCCAGCGTCATTTTTGAGTGCTTCAAATTGTTCCAGACGGCTAACTTCGTAAACCACCTTTTGTATCTGGTTGTTTTCATCAAAATAAAAGTGAAACTGTTTGCCTGGCAAGATTTTGCTGAAATTCGAACCATGCTCACTTTCGTAGGCCAGTTGATGAACAATGGAGGGGCCCAGACCCGCCCGGTCAAATATTAGTGACATGCTGTCACCGTTCTTCACGGTGATTGTACGTACGTCTAGTTCAGACGGAGGTTCTGGCTCGGTAAGTTCAGAGGCGGCTTCCAATTGCAGCTGCAAGTTTAATGGTTCAACTTTTAAATCAGCGATAGCGATAGATTGCGCCGAAGTATGCACAGAAGCTTCATTGTCGTGGTGAGGCCACACAAATGCAGTAATGCCAATAAACACCATTGCGGCAACGACAGGATACACAAGATTTTTAGGGACGGGGATGCGCAGTTTCTCTTTAGGGAAACCTGGGGCCGCCTTAACTCGGCGCGTTGCCTGTGGTCTGTTTTTTTGCATTAATTTAACTCTCGGGCGGGATTGTAAATAAAAGCGGGAATGATACAAAACAATAATTTCAAGAAATTTAATCAAAAACCGTGCCAAGGTATTGAGTTTAGTGCACTTTACGTTATCGTACGCCGCCCGATTTCACAAAAATCAATTTGAATATATGACGTTAGATACCAGTTTTTTGGCAGACTTGGATGCACGTGGGCTGATTGCCCAGCGTACAGCTGAAGACGAACTTGATCGACATTTGTCTAAATCCAGGACTGTTTATTGTGGTTTTGATCCGACAGCCGATAGCTTGCATATAGGTAGTCTGGTGCCCCTGCTAATGCTCAGGAGGTTCCAGCTGGCTGGCCACAGGCCAATTGCGCTGGTCGGCGGTTCTACTGGATTGATTGGCGACCCAAGTTTTAAGGCGGCGGAACGCAAGCTCAATGGCCCCGAAATAGTTGATCAGTGGTGCGAGCGGCTAAAATCCCAGTTCAGCCAGTTTATCGATTTTAATACCGATGCATTATTAGCCAACAACTATGACTGGACAGCCAACATGTCTGTCCTGGATTTTCTCCGTGATGTGGGCAAGCATTTTTCGGTCAACTCTATGATTCAAAAAGAATCGGTCAAGCAGCGTATTGATCGAGAAGGAAGCGGTATATCCTTTACTGAATTTTCTTACCTGTTATTACAGTCACTCGATTTTGCCGAACTATATAAGCAACACGATTGCACTCTGCAGGTTGGTGGCTCAGACCAATGGGGCAACATTACCGGTGGAATTGATCTGACCCGGCGGATGCATGGAGGACAGGTTTATGGGATGACCATGCCGTTGATTACCAAATCTGATGGAACCAAGTTTGGTAAAACGGAGTCTGGCACCATATGGCTGGATCCGGCCAAGACCTCCCCGTATGCTTTTTACCAATTTTGGTTGCAAACGGCGGATGCCGATGTTTATCGCTTCCTAAAATATTTCACATTTCTTCCAGTTGAAGAAATTGATGACATTGAGAGGCTGGACATGGAGCGCGACGGAAGGCCAGAAGCGCAGCGAATTCTGGCGGAAGAGGTTACCAGACTAGTGCATGGGGAAGATGCATTGGCGGCGGCGCAACGTATTACTGACGCACTTTTCTCGGGAAGCCTGGATGCGCTATCTGAATCTGATTTCCACCAGCTGGGTCAAGATGGGTTGCCTACCACGAGTATTAAATCCTTGAATCTGAGTTTTCCGTTGACCACGTTGTTTACCGATGCTGAATTGGCTAAAAATGGAAAGCAGGTAAAGGATGCGTTGTCTCGCGAAGCGGTAATGATCAATGGACGACCGCTGGGATGGGATGACAACATGAAGGCTCAGGAAATATTTGCGCAAGATGGTTCTCGCTTTGGCCGTTACTTTCTCGTTCGTTTGGGCAAGAAAAACTACCATATGTTTCTTGCTTGATCGGGTGTTTCATAGCCCTCAACTGAAGTATTAATAAAATCAAATCTGTCTTTTTTTCTAAAAAGGCGTTGACAGAAAAAAACCGGTCTATAGAATGCGCGCTCTCTCGACGAGGCGGCTAGAAAAACCGCCTTGTTGAAGCCTCCAGAATCTTCAAAAAAACATGAAGATTTTGGTTGACTCAGGGTAGCAGATCATTAGAATACGCAGCCCTCGCCGAGCACCGGTAAATCACCGAAAGCTCAACGAGCGAAAACGTTCTTTAACAATTTGATCAAGCAATGCGTGTGGGTGCTTGCTGAGATGTTTTGGTACACAAAATATCAAACGCAAGATATCCATCAATTCATTCCGAATTAATGGCCATATTATTTGGCCTTATATTTATATTAGGTTCAAATTAGCGTTTGGCCGAGTTTTTAGATCGTACGCAGGGTTACTGCAACACGGTCTCCTCTTGATCTTCGGATTAGAGGTTAAAGATTTAAACTGAAGAGTTTGATCATGGCTCAGATTGAACGCTGGCGGCAGGCCTAACACATGCAAGTCGAGCGCGAAAGCCTTCGGGTGAGTAGAGCGGCGGACGGGTGAGTAACGCGTGGGAATCTACCTAGTAGTGGGGGACAACAACCGGAAACGGTTGCTAATACCGCATACGTCCTACGGGAGAAAGGGGGCTTCGGCTCTCGCTATTAGATGAGCCCGCGTTAGATTAGCTTGTTGGTGGGGTAATGGCCCACCAAGGCGACGATCTATAGCTGGTCTGAGAGGATGATCAGCCACATCGGGACTGAGACACGGCCCGAACTCCTACGGGAGGCAGCAGTGGGGAATATTGGACAATGGGCGAAAGCCTGATCCAGCCATGCCGCGTGTGTGAAGAAGGCTCTAGGGTTGTAAAGCACTTTCAGTAGGGAGGAAAAGTTAGTAGTTAATACCTGCTAACCCTGACGTTACCTACAGAAGAAGCACCGGCAAACTCCGTGCCAGCAGCCGCGGTAATACGGAGGGTGCGAGCGTTAATCGGAATTACTGGGCGTAAAGCGCGCGTAGGTGGCTTGTTAAGCAGAATGTGAAATCCCCGGGCTTAACCTGGGAACTGCATCCTGAACTGGCATGCTAGAGTATAGTAGAGGACAGTGGAATTTCTGGTGTAGCGGTGAAATGCGTAGATATCAGAAGGAACATCAGTGGCGAAGGCGACTGTCTGGACTAATACTGACGCTGAGGTGCGAAAGCGTGGGGAGCAAACAGGATTAGATACCCTGGTAGTCCACGCCGTAAACGATGTCAATTAGCCGTTAGAAATCTTGTATTTTTAGTGGCGCAGCTAACGCGATAAATTGACCGCCTGGGGAGTACGGCCGCAAGGTTAAAACTCAAATGAATTGACGGGGGCCCGCACAAGCGGTGGAGCATGTGGTTTAATTCGATGCAACGCGAAGAACCTTACCAGGTCTTGACATCC
>Ga0181601_10000405_pt1 | contig 34569 bp, 19 predicted proteins | sample 041ome_8_FD_133020 | JGI IMG/M metagenome (GOLD analysis project Ga0181601, IMG submission 133020) | Coastal salt marsh microbial communities from the Groves Creek Marsh, Skidaway Island, Georgia - 041407BS metaG (megahit assembly) | ecosystem: Environmental > Aquatic > Marine > Intertidal zone... | reverse complement strand
ATCTATTACAGCAGGTGATATAGAAGGTTACCCTATTAATGATAAAGATGCACAAGAGTTGTATTCTTTCGTTTTAGACAAACCACATATCTTACCTAATGGTCAAAGAATCTCAGACTTTGAGTACAGACTAGCTACCATGCGCCAAGAAGACCCTAAGAAGTTTTTAGCTGTAGCAAGACTAGTACAAAAAGACTTAGACTTGAGTCCTATTAAGAAGAAAGCAGTTAGTGAAGAAACTAATACAATCTTTAAAGGTCTTAAGACAAAAACAAAAACATCAAGTAAATCGTCTAAGAAACAAGAAGATCTATTTGCAAAATATTTTAAATAAAACACATAAATCTAAAATTAAATAATTATGCCTAATCAAAACATTCCAAGAGTTAATGGTCGCGTGGTTGCTAATGCCCATATGACTAGCTCGTTCTATAGTAAGAACGCCTTGGGTAAATTCACAGAAAAGAACTTTGTAGAGACAATGCTCCGCACAAAGCCTGATCAGTATGACAAAATGATGTTGCGTCTTTTCACTGACACTCAATTGTATTCTAACGATTTGTTGGATACTGTTATGAAGTCTGAAAAGCCTTTCATGGTAAACGATCCTAATGGTATCTTTACCTACAAAATCAAGAAGCGTGCTGAACTTCCTAAGCTTATCGTAGGATTAGGTGCTGCTGTAGGTGCTGATGGAGCTGAATTTGAACTTATTTTTGATAAGTCAGGTTTCTCTGTAAATGACATCATCACTGCTCACCGCTATGAGCAAGAAACTCAAGTTCAGATTGTATCTGATGCAGAGCGTTTCCAGAATGGTTTTAAATACAAGTGTCGTGCAGTTGGTAGTTCTTCTACTGATACTGTAGATCCTGTATACTTAGCTGCTGGTACTGAGTACTTCAAAGTAGGTAACGTATTGGGTGAGTATTCTACTAGCTTCTCTGGTCTTGGTCTATTTGACGGTAACCTTGAAGTTATGGCTGATGTTCTTAACCAATATGGTGTTGAGCATACTATCACTGACTGGGCTGATGCTACTAAGTTAGGTATGCCTACTGATGCTACTGGTAATCCTATGGATTTGACTTACTACTCTGTAACTGATCCTAACGCTACTACTGAAAAAACCAAAATCGTTGGTTGGGAGCCTACTGTATCTCGTTTGTTACGTATGGAAATGATGCGTATGAAAGCAAACATGTTGATGTGGGGTCGTCAAGGTAACAGTGTTGATGAGAAAGGTCGTCCTACTCGTTTGAAGTCTGGTTTATGGCAGCAATTGCACCTTGGTAACGTAATGTATTACGATAAAGGTCAATTCTCTTTGAACTTAATTCGTTCTGCTGTAGGTGATTTGTTCTACAACCGTGTAGCTGTAGCTGATCGTAGAGTTAAGATTTACACTAACCGTGCTGGTATGGAATTAGCTTCTACTGCTATCCGTAAAGATTTCAACGGTCAGAACTTCACTGTACAAGCTGATAAGTTTATGGACGGTAAAGATCGTTTGAAGCAAGGTTATGCTTTCCAATTTGATCACTTCATGACTACTGAAACTGGTCCTGTAGAATTCGTTGAATTGGAGCAGTTGAACATGCATGCTACTTTCTTGGAGTTAGGTCCTAACAAGAAGACTCCTCCAATCTTCATCATCTTAGATCTTTCTGGTCAAGAAGGTGCTGGTATCCGTGAGGTTAAATTGTCTACTCGTCCTAACATGCAGTACCACTATGTACCAGGTACTACTGGATTCGGACAGTCTCAGACTGTAGTAGCAAGTAAAGATCCTTACTCTACTTATGTAATGAAAGACTTTGCAGGTATTTTCTTGGAAGATCCTACTAAGACTGTAATTATCAAAGAATTCCCACGTATCTAATTAAATATCATCTAAAGTCGAGGGGGGTGTAATAGCCCCCCAAAGGCTTTAATAAATTAATCAAAACCAAACCATGTTAAAAACAACCGAAACCAAAGGCATTAAAGTTATCCGTCCCTATTCTAAAGAACCTTCAAATATGAGAACTTTAGAGGGATCACTTTACAAAGAAGGTTACAATTTTGTACCCGGAACAATTAGAAAATTTTTCCCACGTGTAGATTCACGAGGAGTAATTAAAACTGGATTGGACGAAAATTCTATAAGAATTCGTTCAATTATAGATTCTACTATTAGGGAGCAAGAAGCAGAGAGAGTAAAGAACCTAAGAATGTATTATGAAACATTATTAGACGAATCTCTTGAACCTAGTAGTACTTTCTATAACGAAATAAAAGAAGTTGGATATAATCTTGAAGATGGAGAAAACATCTTTAATATGGATAATCCAAGAGATGCAGTAAACTTCTACTGGCTAATGGAGACAGAAATGATTGCACCTTCATTAGATCATTTAGAAAGTGGCAAAGTAAGTCGTACTGCAGTTCGCTTCTACGTGTATGATGGAGAGGTAGAGACTAAATCTACATTTGAGCGTAAGAAGAAAATTAACAGTGCAATCTCTACACTTGATAACATGAGTGTTATTAAGCGTAAGAAAGTTCAGAAGCTTATTGGATTAGGTCTTAGTAACCTAGCAGGGGAAGAAGAAGTATACAATGCAATTGATGAATACTTAAGAACTTCTTCTAATGCTTTAGGTATAGACCCAATCACAAACTTTAACAAGATAGTATCTCTATCTGATGATTTGTTAGAAGTTAAGACTTTAGTAAAGGAATTAATTGAAGCTAGCATTGTCAGAGTAAAAGGAGGTATTATTTATGAAGGTGAGCACATCTGGGCAAAATCAGTTGAAGAGTTTGAATTATTCTTAGCTGATCCAAAGAATACAGAAGCTTATGAAGCATTCAAAGAAAAGTATGCTAATAAGGTGAGGATAAACAGCCTGTAAGGGCCTTAAATATAATAGACAATGATATCAGTAGAGGAACTAATTTACGAGTTTAAACTAGCCTTAAATAAAGTAACTAGGCAAGATAATGTAGATATTCCTGTTGAAGATATCATTGTCTATTTAAATAAAGCTCAATTAAGTTGGGTTGAAACAAAACTCAATACTAACAATGCTTTAAGAGTTGGTTATGATTCTATACGTAAAAGAATAGATGATTTACAAATTCTTAAGGAAACAAACATTGAGCTTACAACTACTAAAACGAATAACCTGCGACACCTTGGCTACAAGTGTCCGCTAGATAAATTAGAGAACTATATGTTCTACGTAAGTTCTTATTCTGTTGCTCAGAAAAATTCCTGTGAAGGTATTATTTCTAACGACTTAGTAAGATCTGGTGATTTAGAAACACGGTATTTAGACATTAATCACTCCCCCTCATTTGAATGGAGGACAACATTGGCAACATTGGGAGATAATGAATTATATGTTTATACTGATGGTTCTTTTGACATTAGTAAAGTTTTCATCAACTACCTTCGCTATCCGCAAAAAATTGACATCCAAGGTTATACAAAGTTTGATGGTACTAGTTCACTGAGTCAAGATTCTGAATTACCTCTTTATGCTAAAGATGATTTAGTAAACTTAGCTGTAAAGTTTGCAGCTCAAGCAAATGACAATCAGGCACAAGCTGTATTTGCAGAAGATCGTTTTATGAAAAACTCTGAATAAAAATAAAATAAAAAAATTATGTCACACAAAGTAACACAAATCTTTGCTCCTAACGCTATTAGCGCTGCGAGCACTACCCCTGCAATCGCTGTTAAAGGATTGGCAGCTTTTACTCCTGATTTAGCAACTAACTTAGGTGCTACTCCAGCTACTCCAGCTGAATTCAAATTAGTTTTCGGTACTGGTAGTACTAAATTTGGTACCTTCAAATCTAGCACAATCAAGCAAAGCAACATTTTGTCTGTAACTAAGACTAATGCTGATTTGTCTGTAACTCAACAAGTAACTCACTTGGGTTATGATGGAGTTTCTACTGCTACTCCTACTTTCGCTTGTGATGAAGAGTACGTAGTAACTATCAAAATTGATGAGTACTGGTCTAAAGGTGTTTTCCAACCAATGATCCAAGAGTCTGTACGTGTAAAAACTGCATGTTGCGATACTTGTTCTGGTGGTTGTGATGCATTGGATGCTGAAACTTACATGGATGCTATCGTTACTGCAATCAACGAAAATCCTTTGTTGTCTAAGTATGTAGTAGCTGCTAAAGTTGGATCTGGTACTGATTGGGGTGTAAGCTTAACTGGCCTTGCTCTTGATGAGTTTGGTAATGCTTGTGTTCCTGATGCAGTTCCTTACGTATTCAACTTAGTACGTTTCAAGGTATCTGTTCATGCAGGTCCTTACAATACTCAAGATTTCGATATCGAAGATACTTGTGCTCCTTGGGCTATCACTTACACTACTGGTATTAAATATCCTATCGGTGCTAAGGCTGCTATGGCTGAATTAGAGCGTAACTACTTCGGTAACAACTTGCCTGCAACTCACGAAGCTCGCAGATACTGGAATCCTATCTACAACAACGATTCTGATGTATTCTTGTTTGTAGATGATTACACTGCTGCTGATGGATTTGAGATGTACGAAATTACTTATTTGGAAGATTCTCCTGTAGGATTTGAAAATAAAACTCGTAATGCTCACTCTGTTATCCTTTTATCTGAAGAGGGTGGAGCTGGCGAAGCTGGTATTCGTGATTTTGTTAACGCATTGTGCGGAACTTCTTTCGTAGACTAATTAAAGTCTAGCTTGATATAAAGGGAGAGTTAATCCTCTCCCTTTATTTTTAATTAAAAAGAGAATAATTTAAAACATCTCTTTACAAATTTTTTTAAAAGTATATTTTTGTATTAATTCCCCCTAACTATTTATGAATATTCATCGTAACCTAGAAGTTTTAACTGCAAAAGATTGTGCATATCTTTCAGTTTTGGATACTTCTTTTTATCCTTCACCAATAGACAGTGCTAATTTATCTATCACTGTTCCAGGTTATGATACAGCTTTTGAGTTTGAATTTACTTTAGGGGAAGTAAATGTTTTTAACTCATACTCATTTGGTTTTACTACAAACCAAACAGAAGATTTTTCTGAACTTCCTGATGGAGTTTATATTATTAATCTTACTACTTGTCCTGATACAGGAGAGTGTGTAAGATACCATTTAAGAACTTGCAAAATTAACTGTAGACTTGCTGCACAGTGGGCACAGTATGTAGATTGTTGTGATGATGAAAAGGTTCTTAATGATTTAGATAGAATTGAATTCTTGCTTAAGGGTGCAGAAGCTCACGCTGATTTATGCAACCCAACAAAAGCAACGGCATTATATAGAAAAGCAGATGACTTACTTAGAAGAATTGAGGGAAATTGTTAAGACAGATTTAGCAAAGTCTGCTTACAAAGAATTGTTAAGTATAACTAACTTAACAAAATCCTCATATAAACAAGGTAAGCATTTGATGAGGTATCTCAAATACATGGATTGTTTAGATTGTGATACAAACTCAACTTTAAAACTTAAAATAAAACGTAAAACTAAATAAAATGGCTACCTGTTGCAAAACTAATACTTGCGTTGAGATAGTACCTTCCGGTTGTGTAAGGTATACAGGAACAGCAGTACCAAACGGTTTAATAGCCAAGCAGAACTACTGTGATCCTTATCTTAATGAAATTATAAATCTATTTGATACTTCTATTACTAGTTTAGATAAGAGAGTAGGCTTAGATAAAACTTCTTTTGATTCAGCTAATAACGCATGTGGAGTTACTCCTGTATTAGATTTAACTGGTTATACAGTTGAAAATAATCAATACTATTCTTCTGAGGTTGTTAAAGGGCTTGTAGGTGTTATATGTGAATTACGTTCTCGTTTAAATTATATTACTTCTGAAAGCATTGAAACTAATGAGGGTAATGTATTTTGGGAAGACTTAAAATTAAGTACTGACTTTGTTAACTGGTATGTTGCATTTAAACGTGATAATGCTTGTTTAAATGATGATAGTGTTTGTGGTACAGGTTTACCAGTTACACTTAGAGACTTATTAGAAAGAATGTTAACTATGATTGGCAACTGTTGTTGCTCATAATAAATAAATAAAATGGCTACTTGTACAAACTGTTACGGAACAAATACTGTTCAACCTTGTGATTCTGTAGGATGTCTTTCGACAAACTACGGTAAGTGTATTACCTATAGTGGTTCTAATCTATTTTGTCAATCAGGATCAATTGCAACTTTTACCTTTACTGGTACTGCTGTTGCTCCTACCACTGATACTTCCGTAGTTGCTTCTGCAACAGGAGGTAATGGAACTGACGCTACTTTTACTGTAATACGTAGAGCAGGTACAACTGTATATGAAGTAACCTTAAGTAACATAGGAGCAAATTATGAGGTTTCTGATATCCTAACAATTCCAGGAACTTCTGTAGGAGGAACATCTCCTGCTAATGATATTACTATTACAGTAGCTACTTTAAGCGCTGTTATAGCAAATGGAGATAACTTAGACACAATCATCTCTAACTTAAATAATAGACTTTGTTTAGTAGCTTCTACAAGCCCTAGAGGATTAGATTATACTTCATTTAACTACGGTTGTTTAAGAGTAGGAGGTAATTTAGAAGGAGTAGGTACAGCAATAACTACCGCAAAAGATTTTACTGAGGCTGTTGCAGCTGCTTTGTGTTCTATTAATACAAGACTTAAAGGGGTAGAACTTCCTCCAATCATTGTAGATAGTTATTTTGGTGGAACACTTGTAAGTGGGACCTCTACTCTAACTGAAATTCTTAATGAGTATGGTGGATCAATTGGAGATTTAGATGCAAAATTCACCGTTAATTCTCCTACAACTTGTGGCATTTTTACAAACCTTACAAGCATTACTACTAAACCCTCATCAACTGCTTCTTTAGGAACTTGGTTTGATTGGGTAAGTACTAACCTTTGTACTATTTACGGAGAGATTGACGCTACTCTAAGTACTATAGCTAGTCAATTTACTTATACTAACTTAACTCTTTGGGGAACAAATACTCCTTATCCTAGTCCAGGAGGAATTACTTTTATAGATACATCTTGTCTACCTGGAGGTCTAGCTAACGATAGAGTTATGTCTGCACTTCAGTTAGTAACAGATGAACTTTGTTCTCTTAAAACTGTTGTAGGTTCTGGAGGTTCTACTAACTATACTGTTAATTGGAATTGCTTTACAACTTATGGTTCTGGATCTTTATTTAATATTCAAGGTTTACCTGCATTCTTAAATACAACAACTTTACAGGGACACTTAAATCAAATTGCAAGTGCGCTTTCTGATTTAAACATTACTTTTGATAGTTCTGATTTTACTGTAACATCTGGTCCATGTGGTCCTACTATCCAGTTAGCTTCAGGATCTACCTTTAGTTGTGCTTCTTTATCTAGTTGTGTATTAAGTAATTTAGGTGACGTTTTTGTTAATGCTTTGAGTCAAAATCAAATATTGATTAGAGACTCTAGTAATACTACTTGGTTTAATGTAGACCAGACTATTAAAATAGGTACACCTAATGGAGGTAATTTAGGAACTTCTTACCAATATAAAGATTTTGCTTATGATGGAGTAACTGGAGATTTTACATCTTCAATTAATTTGCCTATTGTAGATGCAGGATTGCTTTTACAAAGTACATTGTTACCATCTGCTTTCACTCTTACACATGCAATTTTATACAGTCAGTTACCTCAACTAAGAGTTAATAAATCTTCTGGAAGAATTGAGCCTGAGATTGCCCCTGGATTTTTACTACAAAATGTTTCAGGTATACCTTATACTATTGCAAATAATGTAACTCTAGATATTTTTGAATATTCTAACACAAAATTTCATGCTGGTTCTGAATTACATATACCCGTAAGTGTAATTGAGAAAACTGGAGCTACGGCTTTTTCAGCAGTAAGGCATATGGCTTTACGAGTAAATGCAAATAGTGTAAATAATCAAGTCTTAGGTTTAACAAATATTTCGGGAGACGATATAACTATTCCTGCTGGATTCTACCTAGAAGTTTATTTTGGTGGAGTTAGTTGGCCAATGGTATTGTAAAATATTGACGGGGTTTTGGTTGGTTTTCCTGTCGCTGAAATGGGCCTGTTAATTCAGGCTCTTTTAGTTTTTAGATAAAATACTAACTTGACAACAGTGTTGAATTATACTATATTTGTATCAACCGATACTATATAGATTTAAAAATAGAATCTAAATATACAATGGCAACTAACGCAGAATTGATTTCTCGAATTAAGAACTCCAATAAGTTCTTATCTGACGATGACTTAATAAGTGATCGTTTTATCTATTCATTATTAAAGCAAAAAGCATCGGTACTAATTAAGCGAGAAGCTAACCTTAGAAAACTACAGGGATCAGACAACGTATACCAAGGTTATGAGTGTCTTCATTTAATTCCTGCTAAAGGTTCTGAGTGCGATTTAAGTTGCCCAGTTATGCGTTCTAAAAACCAATTACCTGATATCGAAGAAGGATTATATTCTTACTTTATTCAGGGGGTTTTTAATACATCTAATTCTGAAGAAATATTTCCAACAACTATTAGAGATTTTATTAATCATAGTCGTTTACGTATTAAAAGCCCTAAAAAGTTTTATACGATAAAAAATAAATATTTATATGTTTTAGATCCTGATGTAGAATGTATTAATATGTATGCATATTTTACTGAATCTATAGAAGATATAGATGGTAGTGAATGTTTAAGTATGTATGATAAAGAGTTTAAAATTCCTGCATATTTAACTGATTCATTGATAGAACTATGTAACCAGTCTTTAATTAATTATCGTAAATCTCCGATAGAGATGGAAGATAATAATAGAGATGAGCAACCATAATAAATGACCAAACCAAACCAAGAAAACCAGCCAAAAGAAAAGCAAAGAAAAAGACTTCCTTCAGATATAAATTGTAGTACAAAAGAGTATTATAAAAAATTTATAAAGGAGACAGGTCGAACAGATATTACTTATGAAATGTTTTCGGAGATTCCTTCCTTAGTTCATGGAAGGATGATGGAGAAACTTTACTCACAAAGTTATTTTATAAGAATACCTGAATTAGGATCTTTGAAACTTTTGAAAATAAAACCTTTAATAACTGGCCAAGCTAGAATTGATTGGGATTACTTTCAAAAAACTGGGGAACGGGTGTATAGAAGAAATAGTCACACTGGTGGTTACATGTTTAAGATACACTTATATACTTATGGAAAGAAGTATCCAATTTATAATTGTTTCCACTTCTACCCAAGTAGGTCCCACAAAAGAAACATGGCTAAATTAATTTTTCAAAATAAAATAAAGTAATATGTTCTACGAGAACCTTCAGTATATAAGTTCAGACTCTTTACTTGCAGAAGTAAAACAAGAATTAAAATCTTACTTTGAGTCTGGAGCAATATCAGAGATATTAATTCCTACTTTTATTGACCAAGCTTTAAGAAAACTTAGAGTTTTGGCTTTAAAACCTGAAGAAGCAGTTCTGCATTTTCAAAACTATCAATCAGAATTACCATGTGATTTTGTTTTATTAGATAGAGCTATGATGTATGATCACCAAGTAGAGTGGTCTACTGGTGTATCAGCTGTTGAAGGACATTATTATAAATCTATAGACTGTACTAATTGTACTGATTGTACTCCGAAAGAAGAAGTTTATGAAGAGATTACAGTAGCAAGTAATGCAGGTTTTAATCTTAAATTAAAAAAACCTACTTGGATTAGAGTATATCATGCTTCAAAACAATACTGTACAGAAGGTTGTCAGAACCTTTCAGTTTCATCTGAGGACGTTCTTCAGATATATAACAACTCCAAAGTTTCTTCTACTTTTGAAACTGGCTGTGTTTATATTAGATATTTTTCTCGTCCTGTTGATGATAATGGGATTCCTATGATTCCTGAAATCTTAGAAGTAGAAGAGTACATAAAGTCTTATTTAAAGTTTAAATTCTTTGAGATGCTTTGGCATTCAGTTATGGATGAAAGTGTTAATCAAATAGTTTCTAAGTTTCAATATTACAAACAAGATTACTTATCTAAGCTACAAGCTGCTTTATCTTACATGATGACGTATTCTCGTCAACAAATAGCAGATAACACAGTTAAACAAAAACAGAGATTTTTTAAATACCATATAAAGTAAGATGGAGAATAAAGTAAATCAAAACATTTCTGGCCTAAATCTAGATTCAGTTAATTGGCAGATTAAAGATGGGTTAGTTACCTATGCTTTAAATGCTAATATACAGGGTTTTGACGGAGAGTCGTTTACTTATACAAACGAGCCATCTAATCAAGTATGTTATAATTTTGAAGGTGTTAAACCTGGATTTCAAATTATAGGAACTCTACCTATTATTGAACAAAATAAATTAGTTGTTTTCTTAACACATCCAGATGGAAGATCTGAGATAGGTGTGGTAGAGAAACTTGACAATGATTGCCAAACTATAGAAACCACAGAAAAAGATTGTGGATGCCCAGAGGGAACTATAGTAGAGGGAGAACTAGTTGAGACTTTAGATGCAACTACTGTTGAAACTTTAGTATGTCCTCCGGGTTATACATATAATTCAATTTTTGGTACTTGTGTTGCTGACGTTATTCAATATGTTAATGCAACCAAAACAACTCAAACTTTTACTTTAGCCAATACTACAAATATTGTATTTGGTAATGAAGATGCTGTTTTATATGATGAAGGTTACGACATAAAAGGATATGGTGGAGATGGTACTTTTGATAGTGGATTAACAAAACTATCTGCTAACTTTTGGAGAAACACCACCTATTACGGAAGCACTGATAGTAGAATCAACCAAGTAGCTGTTACTATGGGAAGTGGTTCTCAGCCTAACTTTTGGCATGAGTTCGTAATTAACCTTTGTGTTCCTGAAGAAACAGTTTATTATATTGCATTAGCTGCAGACAATTCTTTTAGACTAGATCTAGATAATCAAATAATACTAGATCCAACAGAATCAGCAATTGTTGATATTCCTGGAGATGATGATCAGTGGAATATTAATGTTAATGGAGCAGTTCCCCCAGATCCTAATAATAATAGAATCTCCTATGAAAGATTTCATATCTACCCAGTAAGACTTACTCAAGGCAGTCATGCTTTAAAAGTAGGTTATGTAGATTACGAGATTCCACAAATGTTAGCAATGGAGATATATGATAATACTCCTGCTGAGATTATTGCTGCTACAACTGCTGATGATTTAAATATTATATGGTCTACTGGAAGTCAGGAGACTATCGAAACTATAATAAGTGCTTCTTGTCCTGATGGATTTGAATTAGGTACAGATGGCAATTGTGAGTATGGATGTAAGTCTATAGCCCAAATAACTCCAGAAACCGTAATAACTCAAGTAAACTCTTGTTGTGTATATACGCCACTAATTACCGATGACTGTAATACAGTAGATTGCCAGCCGTCTGCATTTAGTAAAGATAATTGTTGTTTAAACTTTTCAATAGAATATCCCATTGAGGCTGTTTATCGTTTAGATGAATGTGAGACTAAGATATTCTTTATTTCTAAAAATAATCCTCCTCGTAAATTTACATTAGAAAAACCTTTAGGAGATGATGGCTGTGGTAATGACATAGAATGTTTAGACTTAGCTTGTCCTAATTTTGATATCTTTCCTAGCTACTGTCACCCAAAACTAAATCCTATTGCTGTAGAGAGTGGGGGAAGATTAAAGGCGGGTGTATATTCTTTTGCTATTAGTTACTCAGATAAAGAAGGTGGAGAGATTACTGATTATCACGATTTATCTAATCCTATTCCTATTTTTGAGAGAAAGATTACCGAACAAACTGGTTATGAAACTTCTCAATCTATTAAAGTAAGAATAGAAAATAGTGCAAATAACTTCTACTATTTTAATTTAATAGTAGCTGAGAATATAAATGAAGTAACTACTTATCATTTAGTAGGAACTTATAAAATTAATTCAGATGGAGTTAATGAGGTAGTATATACAGGAGACTATAAATCTACTTTCTCTGGTATAGCTCCTTTAATTAGGACCCCTCATTATGATACTGCAGGTATTATAGAAAAGCAGAATGACATTTTAATGTTAGCTGATTTAGAGCAGACTCCTGAGTACAATTTTCAACCTTTTGCAAATCAAGTACAATTACTTTGGGAGACTGTTGAAATGCCTTCTGATGGTAAATTTGATTACTCTAATCCAGAAGTAGCTTACTTCTTTAGAACTTATCAAAGAGACGAAGTATATCCATTTGGTATTAAGTTCAAGTTGAAGAATGGTAAGTATACAGATGTATTTCATATACCAGGACGAGCTATAAATACTTATACTGCAGATGATACTTCTTTAATTCCTGAAACTAATAAAGACGTATTTCTAGTTGATAATGATTGTATCAAACCTGTAACAAATAGTTTGCCCAGATGGCAAGTATATAATACAGCAACTAGTGAAGGTACTTCAATAAAAGACCCAGAACAAGCTGAGTATGTAGAAAAACAGTTTAATTGTAAAATACCAGTTAAAGAGAAAGGTAGATTTTCTTATTGGGAATCTACAGAAAAGTATCCATGTAATCCTAAGATATGGGGAGATCTAGCAGATCAACCTATAAGACACCATAAGTTTCCTGATTCTAATATATCACATATTCACGAAGGTCTAGGTACTGAGAAGGATTTTGAATCTGAATCTTATATGTACCCTATTGGAGTTTCCATAGATGATCAACATTTCCAAGGATTACTAAACGAACCTAGTGATGTTGCTTTAGGGTTAAAGTATACTGTTTATGATCCTATACAAAAAACATACATTCCTATTAGAGATTTAATTTGTGGATTTGAGATAGTTAGAGGTAATCGTGTAAATAACAAATCTGTAATTGCAAAGGGATTAGTATATGACGTAGGAAAGTATGAGGAAGAAGATGAAAATGGTAGAGTAGTAAGATCTTATTACTACCCTAACTATCCGTATAATGATTTAAGGGTAGATCCTTATTTGGCAAATAAACCTTCTTGGTATGATGATGGTAATAGAGGAGGTTCATTAGGAACTCCTTTTCAACAAGATCCCTTTAACTATCAATTATTAGGTGGGCAAAGATTACAAGATAGATTTACTTTCTATTCTCCTGATACTAGTTTCCAAATGCCAAAAATTGGTACAGAGCTTAAACTAGAGACAGTAGAATATGGATACGTATTAGGACACTTTGTACCAGTAGATGAACACCCTGAGTATAAATTTATTGATATAGGTTCAACAATCAGTATATTTATATTAGGAGCTTCTGCAGCATTTTTAATCAAAGGAGATATAGCTCTTAGTCCTTCAGTAGGACCAAGTGCAGGTTTGACTACTAATAGTGCCAATCAAGTAGCTCATACTCAACTACTTTATGATATATTTGAGAAACTTATTCCTTATACAAATTTTGCATATCAATATAATTCAGTAGCTGCTTATAATAATTTTAGACAGATTCCGAATACAGGAAATAAAAGAAGATTTTTAGATATAGGAAAATACATAGATTCTAAGATATCTAGTGTAGAGGACGATGCGCCTGTACATAATAGATTAAGAGAATCTAGTGTATATCTCAAAACTAACGATACTTTTATACAGCATGTAGGACCTGGTTCAAATTATGACGATAGTAGATATGTAATATCGGAAATAGTTAATCCAGATATTCAAAAAGATCCTACTAGAATTGATTCATCCAGAAAGACTAGAGCTTACTATACTTCTATAAAAAGAAACTTTGTTAACCAGTATGGACAGATTGAAAACATACGTTATGTATCCACAGGATATATTAGAGAACTAGAGCCTTACAGAGTAGCAGATAAAGTTATATTAAAACCTAAATACTACCCTGCTTTTGGAGGAGATACTTTTATAAACAAGTTTGCTCTTAAACGTAAGCATTCTTTCTTTACTCGTAACTTAGTAAATCTTCCAGCTAAAGTAAATGATATGCCAATGGATTATTGGTTATATCCAAACTTGGCTTATCCTAGTTATTATATAGGAACTACTTCTGAAGAACTTAACTGGGTTCAATTAATTGCTCTTCTTACTGCTGCTGGGTTCGCAATTGGAACTACTATAGGTTTAGTTGGCAGTTCTAATGTAACAGGTACTGTAAATGTTGCACAGACAGCTTCAGTAAGTTCTCTTCAATTGGCATTAAGCCTACTCTATGATATTAAGAAGCCAAAAATAAATATAGACGACTCTACTGCTCCAGTATCAGCTATCTACAAAAAAGGAAAATTTTATACAGCTTCTTATGGTATTCCTATTTTCTTTGTAGAGTCTGATATTAACGTAGACTTTAGACATGGAAGAGATGATGATAAAGAAAACTTCTATCCTAACGTAGGAGATGAAATACCTGATGAGTGGTTAAAAGAAGTTAATGTTCCTATTAAGTTTGATAACTTCTACCATTATAACGCAACGTACTCAGCTCAGAATATATCGCCTAATCTTTCTTATGATATTGATGATCCAGATAAGTCTTGTGTAATAGCTCACCCTAATAGAGTAATTTACTCTGCAAGCGCAAGCACTACTAAATACTTTACTGATGGTTGGCAGACATTTAAAAGAGGTAATTTCTTTGATTTCCCTAAAGAGGGCGGCAGATTGATTAATCTTACTTCAGGAGAGAATGAGTTGGTATATGCTAGATTTGAAAACACTACTAAGATTTATGGAGCAAGAGTTCAAATTGAATCTACATCTCCTGTACAATTAGAAGTAGGAGATGCTAGTATGTTTAAACAAAAACCTCAAGATATCAGTAGATCAGATCTAGGATATGTAGGTTCACAACATAAAGCACAAGTAAGAACAGAGTTTGGAACTTTCTTTGTAGATGCTAAACGTGGTCATATTTACCAATTATCTAAGCAAGGTTTTGCAGAGATTAAATCAGAAACAAACTTTAACTGGTTTAAGCAGAACCTACCTTTTAAGATATTGAAATACTTCCCTAATGTTGATACTGACAATCATGCAAAAGGATTAGGTATTACAATGGGTTGGGATGAAAGATTTGAACGAGTATTTATCACTAAATTAGATTATGTTCCTGTAGATAAAAATCAAATTGTTTATGATGAGGAATCTAAAAAATTCTTTATAGGAGGAACAAACTTAGAAGCATTGTTTAGTGATACTAGTCTTTGGGAGAATCATTCTTGGACAATAGCATATTCTCCAAAAATGAAGAACTTTATTTCTTTCTATTCTTTCTTACCTAATTACTACATACCTTTAATTGGGAACTTCCAGACTATTACTAATAGACCAGAAGGAGCTTCAACTTGGAATCATAACTTAAACTCACTTACATACCAAACCTATTATGGTAAGTTATATCCATATATCTTAGAATACAATGTAAAGAATTTCCCTAAAACAGCGGTAACTAATTCTATTACACTAATACAAGATATACAAGAGTACTATTCTGATTATGAATTTTATTCTATATCGACTGCAAATAATAAGAATTTAGCAAACTTTACTAAGGCTATTATCTATAATAAAGAGCAGTCTTCTGGTATAGTAAATTTAATTCCTGAAGAGTTTGGTTCTACTCGTCAAAAGATAATGTATCCTAGAGCCACTATAAATGGCATAGAAACGCTTATCTCTAGAAGAGAGAATGTTTATACCTTCAATGGATTTTGGAGCACTACAAACCAATCTAGTGGCCATCCAGTATGGTCTACTAAGTGGGTAGACATTAGGAATCAATATCCTATAGATAAAGTTCCTAATACTAAGACAGTAGTTCCGTCTAGTATCAGTTATCAAAAACAAAAAATTAAATCTGATTTTTGTAGAGTAAGACTAATACAAGATAAACATAGTCGTTATAGATTCATCAACCATTTACAAATAACTCAAACCAACTAACTTTAATAATTATGAAAGAAAAAGAACTTTTCACCACTATTAAACCTGAGATATGTTTAGGTCAACTATTTCAATCTAGAGATATGATGCACCTAGCTCATCTTCAAACCACTAGCTATGCAGCTCACAAAGCTTTGCAGAAGTATTATGAAGGTATCCTAGATTTAACGGATACTTTATTAGAAGCTTACATGGGTACTTTAGGAAGAAGAATTAATTTAAAAATTCCTGCATCTGAGTACACTAATCCTGAATCTCATTTAAAATATTTGAAAGAGTATATTATGAAACATAGAGCAGTCTTTGGTGCAGAAAATACTCACCTACAAAATATAATAGATGAGATTATTGCACTAATAGCGCAAACTCAATATCTATTAACTTTACAATAAATAAAACTATGAAACGTTTAAAACAAGCATACTCTAAATGCATGTCCTGTGGTGGCAAAATGAAAAAGGGAGGTAAGTGGATTAAATCTGCTATTAAAAAACCTGGATCATTTACTGCACAAGCTAAAAGAGCTGGAATGTCAGTCCCTGAATTCCGTAAAAAAGTATTAGCTAATAAAAATAGGTATTCTGATACTACTGTACGTAGAGCTGTTCTAGCTAAGACTTTATCTAGAATGAACAGGGGAGAAGCTGGTATGGTGGTACCTAGAGTTAATGGTACTGTTATAGCTTCAGCTCCTAGTACGCCAAAACAAGGACAATCTTTTACAAGTAGAAAAAAAAGGATCATCTAACCTAAAGCTAAAGCTAAGTTAAGGAAGATATGAAACAAATGATTAAACGTAAGGATGGTTCTTATTCTCAAAGAGGATTGTGGGATAACATTCGCAAGAATAAAGGTTCAGGCAAAAAACCTACAGCTGAAATGCTTAAACAAGAGAAAAAGATTAAAGCTAAATCTATGAGTATGGGCGGCAGACTTAAACAAGCCTACATGGCTAAAGGAGGTACTATTGCCAAAACAACTAAAGGTAAAGGAGCTAACTATCGTCCTACTAAATCAGGAGCAGGTATGACAGCTAAAGGAGTTGCAGCATATAGAAGAGCTAATCCTGGTTCTAAATTAAAAACTGCTGTAACCGGTAAAGTAAAACCTGGCTCAAAAGATGCTAATCGAAGAAAGTCATATTGTGCTAGATCACTAGGACAATTAAAACGTTCTTCTCAAAAAACTCAGAATGACCCTAACTCAAGAATTAGACAAGCACGTAGACGTTGGAAGTGTTAATTAGATAGACATGGCATTAAAGAATACCTACCAAGCTAGAAAGAGATTTACTAAAACTCCTGTTAAGTCAACAGGTATGTGGTATCAAGAAGAGGACGTAGTTGTTCCTTCTAATCAAATAACTATGAAAGGCCCACAAGGGCAGCCTGATTACTTTAAAAAACCTATACTAGGTATAGGCATGCAATCAGGTCAACAACAAGTTATGCAGCCTGGTGAAGAATATCTTTTTCCTAATGATCAATCTGTATTTGAACGTAAAATGCAGAATGGTGCTATTAATCTAACTAAGGAGATTGGAGCTTTAAAACCTAAAGAAGATACATTTGGTGAAGTGCTTAACTACGCAGATTTAGCAACAGATGTTATGCAAGCAGGTCACTTTATTCCTCATCCTGTAGGTCAAGCTGTAGGATATGTTGGAGATTTTGCCGGAGCTGGTATAGATGCTTTACAATCAATAAGAAACATATCTCAAGGAAATTACACAGATGCTGCAGTTAATGCTGGTTTAGCATTATTACCTTGGGGTGCAGGAAAACAAGGATATAAAAGAGCTAACTCCTTAATTAGCGGTAAAGGTTCTGGTTACTATAGACCTTTACAAGCATTACCTCATTTAAGAAATAATCCTGTAATAAAAAAAGGTATTGGTTGGAATAGAGCTACTTTAGGTGCTAATGCTTTAGAAGTAGGTTCAAATATAAATTTAAACAATAATCAAAATAATGATTTTGGTGGGTATCAAGACAATACTAGATTAGCTCCTTCAGTTAAACCTGAACAACTATGGTACACTCCTCAAATGTGGGACAATTCTGTAGATAGAGGAAGAAAGAATAATCAAATGCAGAACGGTGGATTATTACCTACACCTTCTGTTGGAGTTGATCCAGAGATGATGTTTAGAGATAAGTATAATACACAACTTAATTCTGAAGAACAAAAACAATTTGAGTCTTGGGCAGATAAAGAATCTAAACGTCAAGGTAGAGATATCTTAATGGATATGGGTGCTTATGATGTTACAGGATTTTGGAAGTCTGGAGACTATAAAAGAATGGATTCAGATAATCATGGATCTGATAACTGGAAAAAACCAAATCATCCTACATTTAGTAATCAATCTAAATATCATGGAGCAGATGGTTGGTATGGTGGTTACTGGACAGATAAAGCAGGTTATCAACCTTCTAAACAAACACTAGAAGCTTATGGTCCTGATTATTATAATGAAATGTTTCAATCTGAGCCAGGTAGATCTGAGTATTTAGATCTTAGTAGATATGAGTCTGGACAGAATAAACCTACTCCTTTTATTTATCAAAATGGTGGAGAAAGATCTACTTCACAAAATCCTACTAAAATATCATCTGTTAATGTAAAAGGTAAAATGCCAAAAGTAAATTGGTATGAATCTATTAATCCTAGAAATTGGGGACTTAGAGATTATTCTGCTGTAGATGATTATAGTACAGCTTATAATCGTGCCAAGTCATCAGGACAAGATGAATTTTATTGGAAGGATAAAAGATACAATACTAAATATGCAGGATCTATAAATGAAGAAATTGCAACGTATGGTGTAAATGGTCAAAACGTAAATCCCGATGATTATATAACGGTATATAAATATCCTTATTTAGATGAAGTCTATTCTCCTTCTCATATAGCAGCTGATCAATCGGGGCAAATTTTAAACTATATTGGTAATGAGAAACACTGGAATTTTGGAAAGTATCTTTCTGATAATAATATATCTATAAATACTGTGTGGGATATTCCTACAGTTGATTATGGACCTAGGGGTAATCATGGGTATTTTACAACAACATCAATGCCTGAAGAGTCAAAAAGTGTAAAAGAATATAGAGTTTATGGTGCAGATCCTCTTACTTTTTTTAAAAAATCTAGAGAACTTAACTCTAAAAGTGATTGGAATTTATTAACTAATAATTGTGCAGATAACATGTGTGATGCTTTTGGAGTACCAAGAGATAAGTCTATAACTACCCCTAACAGCGCATTAGAAAGAATTAGTAAAAAATATCCTACATTAGAAGTTACAGGAAGATCTCCTCAAAGCGTTTATAGATACGGAGGATCGTTAGATCAATATCAAGAAGGTGGTTATACAATTGCACCTGGAGATACATTCTTTGGCATTGCAAATAAGTTTGGTGTTACTAGAAAAGAAATGACTGGTAGCAATCCAGATGTTAATTTTGAAAAGATTAAAGCAGGTCAAAGATTACGTGTACCAGAAACATTTGATACAGCACAAGGATATCCTACTGGATACTTTGAAACAATGACTCCTGCAACATTTGATGCAATGGGTAAGCCTATTCCACAAGTTGCTCCAAAACCTAAAGTTACTCCTCAACCTACTTCTAATGTTGAATTAGGTCCAGATATATTTTTAAGACAAGCTTTTGCTGAATCTACATTCAATCCAAATGCTAAGTCTCCTGCTGGTTATATGGGATTAGCTCAAATAGGTAATGATGTAATTGCTGACTATAGAAAAGCTACAGGTGCAGCTAAGGTAGATCCTTACAATCCTGCAGATAATGCTAAGGTTCAACAGTGGGCAATGAATCAAATTTATAATTCTGAATTTGTAAATAAAGAAAATCAAGATCCAAGTGTACGTTTAGCTAAAACATTAGCAAGCTATAATTGGGGAAAAGGTAATGTAAGAAACTATCTTACTAAACAGAAAAAGAAAGGGGTTGATATCTACAACTCTATGGATTGGGTAGAAGGACTTCCTAAAGAAACTAGAGACTACATTCATAAGATTCAAGTTGGAGATATGAATGACTTTGAAAAACAATTTAATCAAGCTAAGTCTAATAAAAAATATTCTCCATATATAAATCTATATAAAAAGAAAAATGGAGGACTTCAAACATCTTATAATAAACGTAATAAATTTAAAAAATAATGGCAAAGGTAAAAACCCAAACTTCAGCCTCCTTTAAAACTAAACCAAAAGTGTCTAGACCAGGAGTGCACTCTAAAACTAAAACAAGTAAATCTAAAACTTCTGCAAACTATTCTAAACCGTATAGAGGGCAAGGTAAATAATTTGCTTTTTTTAATTAATCTATTATATTTGTATATCTATCTATAAACTAATAAGTTAATAACTTATTATGTTATAACTTTTAAAGTTATGAAATTCACTAAAAAATCTAAAAATACCAAAGGTAAGAAATACCAAGTTGGCGGTAATAAGACACCTGAACAAGAGATAGTAGGTAAGCAGTTAGAAATGACTCCAATATTACCTCCCGAATCTTTTCAGCAAATTAAATTAGGAGATACTCAGTTTAGAAATGCTACTGTAACTCCAACTCAACAGCCAGCTACTCAGAGACCTGATTATAATTCAATGCTTACTTTAGGTTTAGGATTAACTAGTGCAGGATTAAACTTTAATCAAGATATACAAAACAGAAGAGACTTACAAGAGTCTATACAACGAAGAGAAAGCGATCCTTTATATGACTATAATTATATGTATGGTAGAACTTCTACAGGAGGTACTGAATATCAACCTATAATTAAAGCTCAAATGGGCGCACAAATACCTGCAAGATACAGTTCTGAAGGTATGATGAATAATGTAGAAATAGAAGGAGGTGAGTTTTTACAGCTTCCAGATATGTCTACTGAAATTGCAAAAGGACCTTCACACTCTAAGGGAGGTATAACTACTACTCTACCGGAAGGCACAAGAGTATTTTCAAATCATTTAACACCGATGGGATCAAAAAAGACATTTGCAAAACTTGCAAAGAAGTATGACAATTCAAAGTATGATGAAATCTTAAATAATAAATTTTCTAAGCAGGTAGATAGAGATACTGCTCTGCTTATGAAAAATAAAAATCAAAAAGTACTTGATCAATTATTTGCAGATCAGCAGATGATGAATGGCAATTCCAATGGTGAGCCTATGGCTAAGAATGGTGCATCTATTGATAACCCAGGATTCCGTGCTTTACCTCCAGCTGTGCAACAAAAGATATTATCTAATATGGAGTATGGAGGATATAGTCTTCCTAATCCTTTATATATGCAAGCTGGTGCTCAGACACCTAATGTAAATGAATTGTATCCTTCTGAAGTGCGAGCTGCTTTAGATATTCTACCTAGTGTACCTCAAAATAGTATACTTAATCCAGGATTTAATGTATCTGCGCCTCAACCTACAGGTTTAGGTTATTCTGCAAATTTAGATATGAGTAATATTACTCCAGGTACTCAAGAATCTTCTGCTGAGTGGACTAATGATTCAACTAGATGGAGTAAAGCTGTTGATCACATGTTGTCAGATCAGAATAAAATTAATAAACTACAAAATTCTACTAAACTAGAACAGACACCTACTGAGTCTAAAATTGCAGCAGTTCAAAATCCTCCAACTACTCAAGCTACTTCAACTACTAAGAAAACTTCTAAACGTAGTGTAAAACCTACATTGGGAGATATGATGATGGAAGCAGGTAGAAGTATGACAAGTACTCCTACTGATGCTCAAATGCAAGAAGGTGTTCCATACACTATGGGTTTGTACGACACATCTAATACAGAGGCAGGTGCAATTAGTCCTACAGGCGAATCTGTATATGCTAAATCAAAATCTGTAGAAGATTATGTAGCTCCTTGGATGGATTTAATACCAAATACTTTAGATATGACTGAAGAACAATTCCAGTCTAAAGTATATGATTATGCATTAGAAAATGATCCACAATCTATTGTAAATATGTGGAGTAAGTTTGGTATCACTAATAAGGGTAAAGCTGACAAAGAATTAATGTCTTTAACAAAAGATGGTAAGTTTGACGCTGAAACTTTAAAAGATCCTAAAGTACTTGCTAAATTAAAACAAGCTTATGTAGATGGTAAATTAGGAGCAAGAACTTTAGAACCTACTAAAGGTTCTACTCCTAAAGGAACAGGTACTCCAAATGAACCTGACTTTGGTAGAGAGCTTAAAACTACAGAAGATTCATCTACTAAACCTAGCACTCCTGATTTCCAGTCTGTAACAGGTAATGATCAAGGGAGATATATAAAACAAGCATTTCCTCTTGATCAAGCAATTCCAGGTATTATGGGATTAGCTGCTGCTCAGGAAACTTTTGGTTATGGTATACCAGAAGTTGATGCTCCTTATTTACGTTCACAAGAAATGAACATTCAATCTCAGTTGCAGAACATAGATAATATGGGAGACGCAGCTGTAAGAAATGGAGCAGATCCTTTAGCAACTTACATTGCTGGAATTAATGCTAAACAACCAGTATTTGAAAGAAAACAAAACTTTGATGCTATGGGTAGAAGTCAAGCAGATATGTTTAATGCTCAAGCTGAAATGCAGAAACAAAGAGTCAATGCAGCTATGTTTGATCGTACTTATAATCAACTTTATGCTCAAGCTCGTGATGCTGGTACTGCAGAAAAACTAGCAGCTGTCAATAATATTCTTGAGAAGAAATCTAAACATGACCAATCAGAGAATCTTAAACAAGCATACATAGATAACTTAACTAGTGCTTATAATGTAGGTGACAGAGGTCCTGGTAGTTTTGATGTTGTTCAAGGTGCTAGAAACCTAGTTAATTATGGATTACCGACTGATGAAGCTATCCAGGCAGCTATGCAAACAAGTACAGCTGTTAATAAAGGAAAGAAGTCAAATAAAACGAATAAGAAAAAATAACCATGCCTATTTCAGCTCAACATACTAAGTTTGAATATCCTGATTATATAGCACCTTTACCAGCAGATGATTTGGTAAAGATTGCTTTAAAGAAACAAGAACTTTATGATCAAGGTATTTCCCAAGTACAAACTCAAGTTGATAACTACGCTAGCTTAAGAAACAATATTTATACAGATGTAGAAAAAGCATACTTTGATGAAACAATGACAAAGTATGTTAAAGCTATTAATGATAGTGCTGGATTAGATTTTTCTAAGAAGTCTAATTTAAATGCTGTTTTAAATATTGGCAAACCGTTAGAAAAAGATTCTAATATAGTAACTGCTATTCAGAACGGAAAAGAAATTCAACGTAGACAAAAAGAACTTAGTGAATTAGATGGATCTAAAAGATCGGTTTCTAATGACTGGTTCTATATGAATGACGTTAATGATTATTTGAATTCTAATCAATTAGGTGTATCTTTGAGTAAAGGTAAACAGTATCAAGAATTCTATGATATCTCAGATAAAGTAATGGAATATGTTAAAACTTTATCCCAAGAGCAACAGAATGAATTCTATTCTGCAGGTAAAGGAACTCCTACTGGTTACATAGAAAAAATTAGTCAGCAAGGATTCCAATCAACTGAATTAGCAAAAAGGATTAAAGGCTTACTAGCAGCTGATCCTAAAGCGATGCAACAGCTTCAAATCGATACAAGGTATAACTTTGCCCAATTAGGTAAAGAAAATGCTTACAAGGGCTATATAGAGGATATGACACTCAAAGAAGCTGCTATAGATAATGAAGGGCAGAAAACTTCTCAAGAACTCCAAGCTTTAATTAAAGCTAATGAAGTAGTCAAATCTCCTACTACTGAAGCAAGGATAACTGCGTTAAAACAAAACTTAACTTATTTACAGCAAGTTAAACAACAACTTAATATTAATTCTAATAAGTCTTTTGAAGACTTTGATACGAATGATTACTATGAGATTTATGAGAATAAATTCATAACTAACTTATCAAACACTTACGCTACTCAAAAAATATCAAGAGAATTAAAGAATGATAAAGTGTGGGATGAGATTCAAAAGATTAATTTTGAAAATCAAAAAGCAAGTATTGATATTCAGAAAGAAAAAGAGAAGGCTAAGATAACTGATAGTTCTTCCGAAAACTTACTTAAACGTAGAAAAGAATACTACAAAGCTTATAATGTGGATGTAGAAGATATAGTAAATGTACCTGACTTCTTTGCTCAAAAAGATGCTGAAGGTAATGCTATTCTTAATTTAGATCTACAAGAAGGAACAATAGGAGATTTGATTGATAAACAAAACACTATTCTTAGTAAGATTCCAGCAGGTGGTCCTAAGATTAAAATGAGTATACCAGATCCTAAAAATGAAGGGAAAGTCATTACACAAGAATATACGCAGAAAGAACTTATGGAAATGTTTTTAAACCAATTTAAAGACGTTAATGCAAATGATAGAATTATTGTTACAGGACAGAATGGTCTTACTGAAGAGATTGATTTAGAAAGTTTTAGAAGGTTACCTACTAATAATTTAACATCTATGGATATGATTGCTGTTGGAAATCCTTACTCTGAATATAAAGAAAGAAGAAAATCTAAGGAAGGTGACTCGTTTGCACCTAATAATTGGTAATTAAGACTTTATTTAAAAAAAATTATGCCTGCAAGTAAAAGATTTTTAGACATGATTGATAGCAATCTTGTCGAAATGTATGGAAAGACATCTGCACAGATGCGTGGAGAGTATAAAAAGCTTCAAGAACTTTCTAAATATCAAGATTCATTATATAAAACTACTCCAGAACCACAAAGTATATCTCAGAAAGATCTTACTAATGATGATATAGTAAGTCGTATTACTGATATTGTATCAGCTAAGGTAGGTGCAGGAAAAACTTTTATGCAAAGACCTCTAGGTGGAGGTTCTGCTGGTTTTGGTGGATTAGGTTTAGCTCAATCTCTTGGCGATGAAGGTAAGATAAAAGTAAGTTTTGATGATTTAATTAAGGCAGGAGATCCTGAGGCATCTAAACAAGTTGCAATTAATCTTAAAAATAATCTTGATGAAGGTAACTTAGAGTCTTTAACCGAGATTAAAAGTTATCTTCAAGACATCTACAATAAAAGTGATAATACTGCAAAGAGTAAAATCACTACATTGTATGAAGACATAGAGCAGTACTATACTAATAAAGCAAATTATGACTATGCTGCACAAAATCTAGATGAGTATTTAAAAACTGTTCCATTAGAACAAAGATCCGGAGATTTAAATAAATTAATTTTAAATAAAGACACAGGACCATTTTCTATTAAGGCTCCTCAATTACAAAATAATGATATCCTAAATAAGTACGCTGAACATAGAAGTTATAAAACAGGCGATGTACTTTACAATGAAGAGTATCTACAGGAGTTTGTATCATCCCCAGTAAAGTCAGAAGAGAGTCTTCCTAAACAAGCTGAACTTGCTTTTGCATATAATCAAAACTTATACGTAAGTGCTAAGAATAAAGCAACTGAATTAGGTAATGATTACGAAGCTTTAAAAAATTCTATTGAAAAGACAAAAGCTGCTGGCGCTCCAGTAGCACAAGAAGCTATAGATAACTTAGGTCGTATTAAACAAGAACAAGAGTACACTACTAAGTTAGCAGATAAGTTAAGTGCACAATCAGATTATTATAAATTTTTAAATACTTACTATCCTGTTGAGTATGAAAAGAAAAAAGCTCAAGATAAACAGGAAGTTTATAAAAATACTGAACAAGGATTCTTTGGTAGGGCAGGTGAAAGTGTTTATAGAGGCGCTGAAAGAGTAGCAAGTAATACTCTTAATACTTTATCTGGTCTTCAAAATATTACAGGTTTTACTGGATCGGCTTTTGAAAATGCTTTATCTGCAGAAAATTTACAACCACCACCATTATACAGAGCTATCGATGTTAACAAAGATGGTAAACTACAAGATAGTGAATATCTAAAAGATGAAAGTGGTAATAACATTTCTTTTGATCAGGTTAAGTATACAACAGCTGATGGAGAAAGTCATTGGAATTTATGGTCTGCATTTGAACAAACTCTTCCTATTGCTACAGATGTAGGTATTACTATTGCATTAAGTAGAGGAGTAGGAGCTGGTGCTAGGGGATTAGGTTTACGTTGGACAAATGTAGCTAAAGCTGCACGTTTAGGTGAAGCAGGGACTAAAACATTTTTGAAAAGTGTTGCACCTCGTATATCTACTTTTGGTAACGTATATGCTACTACCTTTCCTAGATTCTACGCTGAAGAATTAAAGAACTTTAAAGATAAGTCTAATGCATTTGTAGTAGGATCTTTAAGAGCTGGAATAGAAGCAATATCAGAGACAATAGTTCCTGAAACTGAATTCTTTAAAGGACGTAGTACCTATGGAGCTCTTGATGGGATGTTTAAAAGATTAGGTAAGTTAGATCCAACTAACTTAGCCGAAGTAACTTTACGTAGAGATATAACTTTAGGTTTAGTTCCTAAAAATTCTTTAAGTAAAACAAAGGCTGCATTATTAAGTGCACCTTCTGCTATTAGAAAAACTTTATCTGGTGCAGCTCAAGAAGCATTGGAAGAAGAAGCTTCTTTACTTGGAAACTACTTTGTAGATAAATATGCTTCTTCCCACAATCTATCGATTGAACAGTCTAATGATTTAACTCTAGATAATATTTTAGAAACTTATGTAAGTGGCTTTATTCCTTCTCTTTTTATTTCAGGAACTACTAGTCTTGTAAATAATAAAAAGAATAGAAGAGATCAAGCTAGATGGAATATTGCAAATAATCCAAATCTATATCTCAATAGAATACAGAAGCAAATAGAGTCTGGTACTATTACAAGAGAAGAAGGTCTTAAAAAAACTGCAGCAGTTAAAGCATTAGAAAATAGATTAGCTGACTTTGAAAATATAGGAAATATTAAAAACTTAAGCACCTTACTAGATGACAAAGACTTACAAAGTCAATTCTTTAATGATCAACTACTTACGGAAGAACTTTTAAATGTAGATGTCTCTGAGTTAAGTGAGGAGCAAATACAAAATTACAATACTCTTTTAGAGGAAGCTTCTAAAACAATACAAAAAGCAAAAGACATTTCTTTTAAGTACCAAAATTTAGGAGAAAACGATAAGAGAGAAATTATTTCTAACGTATTTAAAAAACAAAAAGATGCTGTTACCGATCCTAATTCTAGGATTAGTAGTTTAATTGGCGCAAGAAATACAACAAAAAGATATCTAGATCAAGTAACAGATCAAGATCCTAGAAAAGACTTTATTAAACAAGAGTACCAAGATTACTTAGATACGGTAGATTCTCAGCTTGTAGAAAGATTACAAGGATTTCAACAAATGTTACAAGAGGATCCATCTCAAGTAACTACAGCAGAGTTGATGCTGGCTAATCAATTTATAATACCTGCATTAAGAGATACCGGATTACTTACTCAAGGTCAGGAAGATGTTATTCCTTTTGTAGCACAAGGGCCAATGGTTTCTCCTGAAATACTAAGTTTAGTGCAGGAAGAGCTAGCAACTAGATTAGTATTATCTGAGGAGGAATTTTATGAGCAAGTTGAAAAAGACTTAAATAATCCTGAAGTACAATTATACCAAGAGCTTAGTTTACCTCTAGCTGAATTATCTCCTAGTGAGTTAGAGAGTGGTGAGTTGGATGAAGATGCACATGATCATTTACCTGACTTAGTAAAGTTTCGTTTAGGACTAGTTTTAGAAAGTCATAAACGAGAAAAAGAAGAAGCACCAGATCAAAAAAGTAGTTTAGAAAACTTACGTAATGAAACTACTTTAAATTATTATAAAACAGCTACTGAAGATTTAGCTACTCAAGAAGAGAAAGTAGCAAAGATTCGTGAGATGAATAAAAAAGTTTTTGCTGATAAAAAGGCAAAGACTACTTTAGTTGAAACGGAGGACGGAATTAAAACTCAAACAGAAGTAGAAAACGAATCTAAATCTGAAGAAGAAAAAAAGCCTACGACAAAAGCTGAAGAAACCAATACTTCTAATTTTAAAACAGAAGAGCAACGTAAAGCAGAAGAAGAAGAAGAGAAAGGAGAGAAAGAAGGCACTGTATATCCTAGAGAATTAAATACTGAAGTATTTGATAAGTACAGAAAAGCAAGAGAGTATGAAGATATAAAACTTGCAGAAGAACTTTCCGAGTTAGAAAATACTCCAGGAGCAGAAGAAGATGTAAGACTTAAAAAGGCTGAAAGACGAACTCAAAATAAATTAGGATTATCTAGACTAATATTAGAACAAGATAATCTTAAAGATATAGAGTCTGCTTTACTAGGTTTTAATACTGAAGAAGACATACAGAAAAACATAATAGATTTCTTTAATACTGTAGAACAAGGTACTCCTGATTATTCTAAAGCAAGATTTATCGATCCAAAGTTCCGTGCAGACTTCAAAAATAAAGTAGAAGAATTAATCGGAAACAAACCTTCTAGAGAAGAAGTAGTTGATCAGCAAGAAGGTGAAGCAGAAGTAGAAAATCCTTTTAGTGATCCAACAGAAGATTCTGAAGGTAGTGAAGAAGAGCAAGTAGAACATGGAGCAAAAGATGCTTTAGGAGAAAAAGCCAAAGAATCTCAAGTTCCTAATCCTCAAAAAGGAGGTTTACTGTATGAGCTATCTATTAGATTTAGTGGATTTACTCAATCTGTAGTACAATCAATTAGTGACATATTTAATTCTGGAACAACTCCAAGCATTAATGTTACTATTCAAAATACTATAAATACTTTTAAGTTAGCTCTTGAACCTACTCGTTATAATAGATTACAGCAGCTTTCTGAAAAGACTTCTCTTACTGATACAGAGTTTACTGAACTTAAAAATTTATTAACTTACAATAAAGTACAATTAGTAGATGATAGCTTCTTAAACCATGCTCGTACGAATCTAAAGAAAGCATTAACTAGTTCGGAATTTGTATATTCAGTTTTAACTACTCCAGAAGGAGAAGTACTATACTTTAATAGAGATGGTAGTATTGGTACTGCAGAGACAGGTGCGCCACTATTAAATCCTGTAAGAAAGAATCCTGAAATTCTTAAACAGGTTCAAGAGTTAGGGATAGTTACTAGTCCTGTAGTAGGAGTTAGAGATAATGTACCACAAGCTGTAGGTAAAATTATGCAGAGTGGTAAATATAAATTTTACATCAATACAAGTTCTACTGATACAGTAATTGCTGGACCTAGTGGTGGAAGATTTACTGTGCAAAAAGGTTTTCTTTATTTAGAAAATCCTGAAGCAGATTATCCGTACTTAGGTACTAATACTCCTGAGGTATCAGGAACTGATATATTTAATTTAGTTCAAGACTTCAATGCTGGTAAACTTGATAATGAGATTACAGCAGACAATCAAGAAGATAGAATTTCACAATTCTTTGATTTATTAAAAAGAACTATTAACTTAAAAACAGTTGCTCCTCAGTTATTATTCCATGAAAGGTCTGGGTTATACTTTACTGCTACTCCTGATAAAACTAAAGTACAGTTTAAGAGAGTTAATACTAAAGGCAAAGCTGGAGTAATTCCTCAAATTCAATCTACTGATAATAATACTTCAGCAAAAGATCAGTTAGCTAATACAACTTTTTATAAAGACATTTCTCAAGATCGATTAACTGACGATAAGTCATTTAACGCAATGTATTTTGAGAAGGGTCAGTACAAGTTTAAAAACTTTAATAGCTATACAGACTATTTAAGTAGTCCTGAATTTGGAGCAACTGTCTCCACTAAAGAAACTATTGTATTCTCAGAAAACCTAGTACAATTAAAAGAGAGTACATCTCCTAGTATTGATGCTATACAAGAAAACAATCCAGTAGATACTCAGCCAGATGTAGCTCCTGTATCTGATATAGATGCTACAAAAGCTGGTATAGAAAGAAGAAGACAAGAAGAACTTGAAGCTTTACCATTTGATGAAACAACTCAAAGAAAGTTAGCTTCTTATAAAGCAAAAGATCAAGCAAGATACATAAGAGAATTAATTAATGCTGCTAAGAAGACAATAGAAGGTAGAACACTAGTAAATAAATTTGATGCTGAATTAAAATTAATTGATCCTAAGGCAACTATAGCTGAAAAAGTAATGGCTAGATATTTTTTAGCAGATACTAGAAGAGCTTATAGCGCATCGCAATTATCTGATATTGAAAAAGATATTACAAATGAATTATCTGGGGATTATAAACCATATTGGGGTGATCGACTTAGAGAACTTAAAAAAATATATGATGTAGAACTAGCTGCTTTAGAGCAACCTACTCCAGCTGTTCCCGCTAAACCTAAAAGACGTACAGCTAAAGAACGTAGGGAATACTTATTAAACAATATAAGTAATACAAAAGATGATAGCATAGATATAGATCCCAATGAGTTAAGCCGCAAAAAAGAACTAGGTAATAAAATTACTGTAGAGCAAAATACAGCTGCTAAAGCTTGGGTAGCTAATCATCCTATATTTAAAAATACTCCTTTTATATTTGATCAGACTGTTGCACATCCTGAAGCTTATGCTATCTGGTCTAAGGCAGGTATACAATTATTTGAGGGAGCTAATTATGCAGAAGCTTATCATGAAGCTTGGCATGAATTCTCTCAGTTATATCTTACTCCTGAACAGAAAGAAGCTTTATATACAGAAGCTAGAAAGATCTGGGGAGATATACCATTTGTACAGTTAGAAGAAAACTTAGCAGAAGCTTTCCGTAGTTATGCATTAAGTGGTGGAAAAACTTTCCCTAAAGAACTAGCTAAATACAAAGAGTCTAAATCTATCTTCCAGAAAATTTGGGACTTTATTACTAATCTAGTATCAGATAAGAAGACAGTAGATAATTACTTTGGTAAACTATACAAAGGAAACTTATCTCAATTTACTCGTCAAGAAAGTAATGCTTACTTTAAAAAGCTCTACTCTTCTAAGCTAGTATTAAAAGATGAGGCTGGAAACCTAGTTCCTCAGTCTTTTACAGAGAGAGCTAGAATAGTAGCAGATCTAGATTCTTTATTTGTTGATGTAGCTAATAGAGTTTTAACTAAACAAAATGCAAGCGTTATAAATGCTTTGCAGAATACTGCAATCATCGATAAGATATACGCTAATATGTCAGCACATATTAATCAATTATTTGTTGATATAAATAGTGACTTACAGGAGGAAGAAAGTCCTGAGTTAGTTGAAGAGGCTAACTTCTTTGCAGATTTAATTGAGAACTTACCAACTATATTTAACTATCATAAAAAGAATTCTACTCTATTTGATAATAAAGTTAAAAAGAATCTTTCTTCAGAAACGCTTGACGAGTTAAACTCTGAAGATACTACTGAAGGTATTGGATCTTTTGAATCTAGTATAAATGAATTTTCGCAAAAAGAACTTGCATCTGATTTAATTATTAATGCAATTAGGACATTACCTAAATACGAAAACGGAACTCAGACTATACACCCTAAATTATTATCACCTATGCTTGGTGACTTTGAAAGTAACTGGAATATATTACAGAGAACTTTACAAGGATCAAATAGCTACGGTGATATGTATACTAAACTAAAGAAGATTAGTAGTAAGTATCCTCAATTTAAAACTCTTTTATCTTATTTGAAAGATCCTTCAATCGACTTAGGTCGTATGTCAGACTTATCATTTAAGAATCAATTCTATAATATATTCAGTATGCCTTATGTAGATGGTGCAACTGTAGCTATTACGAATGAAAAAGATGAAAATGGTAGAGTAGTATCAACAGAGACTAGAATTCAAAGAGCAATATCTTTGGATGCAGTTTCTTTAAGAAGTGACTTAGACAGTGAGTTTAACTTTAATCCAGGACCATTTAAAACATTAACTGAATCTGGTAGTTATGCTTTTGACTTTGGTAGCTTCTTTGAAACTTTTCCTGAGACTCCTTTGCTTCCTGCAAAAAATCAACCTACAGATACTTTCTTTGGTGAAGTTTATGCACAGCTAGCAGCTTTAGGCTTGTCTTACAATGATCAAGGATTAGAAGAGTTAAAACTTAAAGATACAAAAGAAGTACGTGAGGCTTTAGAGTTAGTTAGGACAAAACTAAAATCATTAAAAGAAGCTGAGGAACTTGTCTATACTCCACTCACTGCTGTATCTAAACAACATACAACTGAGACTGGTACTATTAAGGGAGAGGTAAAATCAATGAACTTCTTCTTAAATACCTTTATAGAAGCTTCTCCTGAATTCGCAAATGATATGAGATATAATCCAGTAAAGAAAAAAATCTGGATTGTAAATCAACAAACATTTATGAGTAAAGTACTAAATGTACTTAACGATGCTCTTACTTATCCTACACTCAGTTCTGTAGTAAAAGAACTTCCACACTTAGATACTACTATTAATTCAAACCCTAGAGGTTCGTGGGCTCTTAGATATCTATTTAAAGAAGACGGAACTAGAAAAACTATTGATGGTAAACCTAGATCTATTAACTTAATTAATTTCTTAGGAGTTACTACAGACAATGAAGGAGAAAAGTTAATCGATACTAATGAAAGTTTAAAACACTACTTAGATATTATTGGACTTACTCAAGGAGGTATAGAAGAGTTTACCAGACTCTCTGGTAAGAATACTACTCGAGGATTTGCTTTATCTTCTGATGCAAGAAAAGATTTAGGTTTATCAGATCCAAATCTTTCCTTCAAAGATTCTAATAATAACTTTAGCATACCTGAAGATGTGTTCCTTAAACATATCTTACCTATACTTAAGTCTGAAGTAGATACTATTACTTCTCCTTCTACTAATTTTAAATTTGCAGATAATCAAAACTTGCCTACTTTAAGTTACTTTAAAGACATACTAAGCGAAGCAGACAGAGCTAAGTTGGTTAAGGATTTAAAAGGTAATATAACACGAGAACAATTAGAAGAGAAATTTAAATCATTAAGTTATAAAGGTTCTGTGTATAATGCTTTTGAGGAGTATATCACAGAGAATGTTAAAATAAGTAAAGAGAGATTAGGATCTTATTCTATTAGTGATGAAAGTTTAGAAAGATATCATTTTGCTTCTTTTATAATGCGTGTAGAGCAGTTTAAGCTATTCTTTAATCATCCTTATTTCTATAAAAATGCTAAGGATATTGAAAAACGTATCTCAGCTTGGAATGCATTTGGTTCTTATCCTTTATTAGACGAACAAAATATACGTTCACTTGAGATTGCAGAAAATAAACCTTATGCACAAGAAGATGCTTATGTAGATTATGCATTGTCTAATGATATTAAAGTTGTAAAAAGAACTAAGGATTTAACTAAGATAAACTACCTAGTATTTAAAGACAATCCTGTTGTATCTGAGACTGCTAAAAATAATCCTAACTACAGTAAAGTAGTTGATGCTTACACAAAAAGTAAAGAGTTTTCTACTCAGGATGCTGCAGCTGTAGCAACTATGGATTTCTACAGAAGAGCATTTGCTTTGTCAACTGGTCTTACTCCTGCTATGGAGAAAGAGTTTACAAGACAAAATAAAATATGGTCTCTGTACCTACAACTTAAGAATGCTGATGACTTTGCTGCAATTGATTTGCAGAATCAGTTAGATACTTTGTTAGATGAAAAACCTGCTTACAAATTTACTATTAAGAAGTTTCAGTATTCTGGACAAAATTTAGCTCCTACAGGAGAGTCTATTCCTGTATTCCATAAGTATTCTATTAAACCTCTACTCCCTTCTGAAGCTGTGCAGAACGAAAGATCTGCTCAAATCTTAGAGAAGTTAATGGCCTCAGGTGCAGACTATGGTGTATTTAAATCAGGTACTAAGGTAGCTGAAACAACTCCTTCTATTCCTTTATTCGATAGTAAGGGTAATGTAAATACAACAGCTAAGAAGCCTGGTTCAGTAGATATGAAATACTTTAAAGAGCAGGTCCTAGTAGAAAACAAAGAAACTTTTAAACTAGTATTCTCTACTCAGCTTAGAAAACTTATTTATAAAGATGCTACAACTGCAAATGAAGTAGATGCTTATAATCTTTATAAAAAATATATGGATGCTCTAGTTAACTATGACAAAGAGTTATTCATGGAGAAGATCAGCACTAAAGAAAAATTAGTTGAATTCATAGTTGACGAATTGTCTAATAAAAATGCAGCTGATGCAACTAAAGATTTAATTAAGCTTAAAGAAGATGGAAGTCTTCAGTATGTACTTGATGCTTTAGTAGATAGAACAGTACTTGAATCTTCAATAGTAGCTTCAGTTAAGAATAAAATTATTCGCCAAAAAGTTAACGGAGTTCAAAGAGTACAGTTCCCTGTATCATTAATGAGTAACCGTAAACTTAAATACTACGACTTAGTAGATGGTAAGGTTACTAAAGCAGAGACTATAATTTCTTTCTCTAAGAACTACTATCCATTATTTAACTTACAGTTTAATGGTCAGAAAATTGGTGAATTAGATGCTTCTGGTACT